>Ga0154302_136_pt3 | contig 37303 bp, 44 predicted proteins | sample RifGroA1_FD_105596 | JGI IMG/M metagenome (GOLD analysis project Ga0154302, IMG submission 105596) | Candidatus Woesebacteria bacterium GWA1_41_8
TGGTATTGCAGGCGGCGATTGCCAGAAGCCTCTGGTCAGCTGGGTGTAGATCTAGAGGGCAGTCGAGAGCAGCTAGTCCAGTCCACGAAAGACCAGATTTTACAAACGCTTCAATCCGCTTTTCTTCCCACTTAAGTACTTTAGGGCCGAAGGCAAGTTCTTCCGTAACAGTCATGGAGAGAAGTTGCAGAGCAGCATTTTGGAAGATGTAGCCCGCCCTTCTGGTCCTTTCCACAGCCCCTCTGGTTGGCTTGATTGCTCCAGCTAGCGCGAGCATCGCCGTCGTCTTTCCAGAGCCGTTTGGTCCAACGATGGCAACTAGTTCGCCTTCGCTTATGGAGAAATCAATTCCCTTGAGAATGCGGTTTCCTTCAAGGGCTACTTCGATCCCGGTCATCTGGGCGGTAACATTGCCGGGAGTTACACTCTTATGCTGGAAAGAAACCTCACCAAGATGGTGCCGTGCGAGGTTCTTGGGGGAGGAGAACTCTTTCGGCGAGAATCCATTTCCGACCTGACCATTCTCGATAGCGAGTACGCTCTGACAGTATGGCTCAAGGACATTCCAGAACGGATCGGCAACAAAGACCGTGGTCGGTCTTTCCTGGCGAAGAATGGCCAAGGCTTCGATGAAGTCCATCCTTCCTTGTGGGTCCAGCTCCTGCATTGGCGCGTCGAGAAGCAGAACCTTTGCTCCAGAGGCAAGGGCTCCAGCGAGAACCAATCTGACTTGTTGCCCGCCCGAAAGCTTGGTCGTTTCCCTTTTCCAGAGGTCTTCGATCCCCATAGCCCTGAGAGCCGTTCTCGCCTCCACTTCGTACTTGGCAAGAAAGCTGATTTCCTGACCAACGGTAAGTCCGTGGATTGAGGCGAAGGGGTCGGGAGCTACATACCTCACACTTCCTGAAAGAACTGGAAGTGGTGTTTCATAGGGGACCAGCTCAGAAGACACGATCCGCCCTTTGAGCTCACCCATGATCCAGGGAATGACTCCTCCCAAAGCCCTAAGTAGTGTTGTTTTCCCGGCAGCATTTTTTCCAGCCAGGTAGACGAACTCGCCAGGACTTACGGAAAGGTCAACCCCCTTAAGTATATCGGGTAGGTTGGCCGCGTATCTTACGAAAAGGTTTTCTGTCGCTACTTGTCCTTCTCCTCTAGGGGGTTCCAGTTTATGGGACTGGCTGGCAAAAGTTGCCTTTTGGGTGTTTTCTATCACCCTAGGCATTATTGCCATCGATAGTGGAATCAGGTTTTTGATATTGGCGGTGAGCGTGTTCCAACGAAGTCCCCGTATAATCAGAGACTGCGTAAGAGCCACAAATTCACGCTGAAGGATCTGAACTCCTCGCAAGATCCCCAAAGTCCATTCCCTTGCTGGCTTGATCCACGATACCCCCTCGTACATTTCGGGGATGGAGGTAGAAAAGAGCCAAGCAAAAGAAATGAACATGATGCCAGCGAGCCTGATGCCTCTCACCAATCCCAGCTCGAACCCCATCTGGTTTATTGTGAAGACCAGGAAACGGGTTCCGCCTGAGCTGGTCGGCGAGAATATTACGTTATAGAAAAGCATCATTCCTCCCGAGAATGGTGCGGAAAGAGCCAACTTCCAATTCCGCTTTTCACCCAGAAGAAACAATGCCAAGCCGCCGAAGAAAAGCAAGGTTGCACCTGCTAGGTCATTGACGAGGATGAAAAACGTACTGGCCGTAAAGACCAAGGCTACCCTTGCGGCAGGCGGAACAGCTCCGAAGTGAAGTTTTGGCTTGCGGTTCACGATGCCCTCCTAAGAAGAAAAAACAGGCGGGTAAGGCTCGGCTCTTACCCGCCTCGGGTACAACCACTAGAAATTACTTGATGATCCCAGCCGCCCTGAGCCGCTCAGGATAAAGCGGCAATAGGTAGAGGCCGAGAATGGCCGAGACGGTGTCGCCCACAAACCAACCGATGCCGGGATCAGCGATCGCTTGAACGAGAGTTTTCCCGGTGTACATTGCGCCGAGGGCACCAATGAAAGCGCTTACAGCACAGATGAACACCGCGATTCCAATCGCTGTCACGAAGCTTCGCTTGTCCAGCTGTAGCCCCGACAGGAGAACCCTTGCTCCCACGACCAAGGCTACGAATGGGAGAGCAAGACTCCATGGGCCGGGAAGAGGCACGACCTTGTTAAACATGCCCGCTCCCAAGACCACGAGTACCAGGATTAGCATCCTGTAGGCTCCCGCGAGAACGTCGGATGGCCTCTTTGCCCCCAGAGTGGGATCCACTCTCAAGAGGCTGAAGAGTATGGCGGGCAGCATTGCATTGGCGAAGCCCCCCGCAATCAGGTTTTGGATCAGATCTTGAGGTCCCCAACCGCCGTAGGCGAGTATACCTGCTGCATAGGCGCCAAGACCTCCCGCCAGGAATCCGTACCAGGGACCGAGCCAGACGCCGGCAGCCAGCTGCAAAGCCGCTGGTAGCCAGAGAAAGCTCGCGCCCTTGACGGTGGGCGAAGAGGAAATGGTCATCATGACGTAGCCAAGCACCGCGATGGCCACTCCCATGATGAGGGCGAACTTGCCCCTCACGGACGGATCTCTTCTTGCTACGTATGAGCTTGTGGCAGCCATTCCTGCAGTCACTTTCTAATCCTCCTCTTTTTACTAGCGACGGATAGGGGTTCCACGTTGCTTATGGACTTTTTCGATCACCTCCTTTTGGAAATTTTTTGGCTGTTAAGGTGCCGGATTTTCTTGTTTGTAAAGCTCAACCATAATTGGGATTGCATTTAGCCAGTCTGGGGTAATTACCTCCCAATAGATTTCCTCAGGTTGTTGTCTTTGGGGTGTTTTCAAAACCCTTGTCGGAGTAACAATTGTTCCTACAAGTGCATCCCAGGGAGCCAAGCTGAAGGTGTCATTAACCACTTGTACGTCATGGACAATTCCTATAACCGGTGTGTCAGGATGTGTAAGCCCCATTTTTCTCCACATAATCCATTCAGCGTCGAACCAGCCTGCACCTTTTCCTGTTCTCCCTCCGTGGGCTCGACTTATTGCCAGGGCACCAGTTAACATCGCGTCGATTTTCCCGGCTTCTTGAATATCACGTACTTTCGTAAGAGGCCTAGCAAATCTTTCCATTCCATCCAGAGTGGCCGCAAAAGCTTCTTGGCCTTCAGGAACAAGGTCCCTAGTAAGAAGTACCGCACCACGACAGATCCCATAGGTCGTCACTACAATTTCTTTTCCCTCTTTAATCGCGGTTTCTCTTGCAAGCTGAGTACTTCTATCGGGGGTGACAAAAATTCTATGTGACCGTTGCCATTCGGGAAGGTGTATAAGCCTTTGCGTCGCTTGGTAACTATCTTCGAAGTCTGCGATATAGTGGTCTAAAGAGAGGTGAAATACCGGGTCCGGTATGGCAATGCGGTTTTCCAAAAGGAGCCTTGTAACTTTTTCTCGAATTTCTTGTTTTTGCTTCGCTGAATCGCTCCCTATTTCAGGATTCCTGTGGAGTTTGGCTTCAATTGGTAGCATTAAATTTAAAAACCCGAGCGATATCTCGGGTTAACTTTTTTTTCTAAGCCCTGTTTCTTATGTTTTTCTCCGGCTTAATCTGAGATATTGCGCTGTTGTGAAAACATATTTACACTAACAAATCAGTATTCAGGGTGTCAAGGAGTAAAATTGGCCTATATTGTGGTGTCTTTGAAGAGCGGGAGCTCGGCAAGGTAAATAAAATTTTCCATTTCGTCAAATTGTTTTTCTCCCTGTCTTATGACTGCAACGGTCGCCACAACCTTGGCTCCGATTTTATCCATCAGGTATTTAATCATTCTTATAGTCACTCCGGTTGAGACAACGTCGTCAACAATTACTACCTTTTTTCCCGAAAGCATAATTTTATCCTCCCCGTTGATGACAAGGGGACGCACGTGTTTCGGGAAATGGGAAAGGGGTTTGAGGATAGAGGGAGAAGTCATATAGGGCTTAACGCTTTTTCTACAAATTACATATTTTTTATGCCCAAGCCTTTTTGCCAATTCGTAGATTAGAGGAACCACCTTTACCTCCGGACCCACAAGATAGTCGAATTCGATTTTTTTGAGTTTTTTTGAAAGCTCGAGTGCAACTTTTTGGGTAAGCTCCGCGTCACCCAATATATTGAAACTTGCGATTTTTGTATTTTTGGAGATTGGAATTAGGGGTAGCTTTCTTTTAAGGCCGCAAAGAGTTATTGGGTAAAAATCTGTCATTAGACAAAATGATAGCATTTCTAATATACTTTTTTTATGAGTACGGGGTTTAAGAAATTTCTCTACTGGCTTTTATGGCTTTCGGCCTTAGCAATTGGCCCGATTACCATTTTCAGAAATACACCCCTTAAAGAAATTGTCGGAAGCGACCTTTCGGTTATCAATTTCCTGCAAAGGATAACCGGCCTTCTGGCCTTTACCCTTCTTTCGTTTCAGATTATTCTGGGGTCTTTTATGTCGAGATTGACTGAAAAGCTGGGTGGGTGGATTTTCCGTTTCCATGTTTCCGAAGGCCTTGGAGCTTGGGGAATTATTCTAATCCATCCGACCCTTTTTGCCCTCCTAAATTACAGGATAGGGGGTATTTTTCCGGCTGTTTTGACATTTCTACCACGTTTTAGCCCCAATCAGGAAATTTGGTATACTTTCGGAAAGTTTGCCCTCGTTCTTATTACAATCGCCGCTTTAGCAGGGTACTTTAGGGAAAAGCCCTTCTTGAGACAAAACTGGAGGAAATTCCATATTTTAAACTACGCGGGCTTCGTTTTTGTGGCAGTACATTCCTATTTTTCAGGAACCGACGTCTGGACTTTCCCCTTTTCCTGGCTTTATTGGATTGCGGTTTTTTCGGTAGCCCTTACTATAATTATTCGCCTGAATGGTCTTCGTAAACCTGGAGTTTCAACTATCGCAAAACCCGAAGCGTCGTCACCCCGGGTAGGCCAGACGTAGGCTCTGGTGTTGGGGTGGGTGACGGGGTTGGGGTAGAGGATACGGTAGGGATAGGACTGGGCTTGGGAGCCAGAAGCTCGGTATCGGAAGCGCTAGCCACAACGAGTGTCCTTGTTGCTTTATAGTATTTACCTGCAGCAAATATTCTTCTTCCGACATAACTGTCAAGCTTGATATTTTGGGGAACGTCAAGTGTTATGGCTTCTGAGGAGGTTGTGACAAGATAAAACTTTCCGGTTGCATTGGAGTATCTTACGGTTCCGGTGAATGCGGTGTCTTTCCAGGGCTCGGGCGTGGGTAAGATTGGCGCTTCGGGATTGGGGTTATATTGAAAGAAGGGAATGGTGAATGGCAAAACAAATTTACCGACACCGAGAGTGAGGCTTGTTACCACAAGCGCTATTGCCAAGGCGGTAAGGGGTCTTACCCTGAAGCTAAAAAATACTCCCTCGTTTTCGATAACCTTTTTCCACCATCTTCTAATATAAGTGATCGGATTTCTGACTTTTACATCAACAATGGGAGGGTCTTTCTCTTTCGAAGTTGTTACCATTACATTTTAAAGTTTAGTTAAAGAGCTATAAAAGTGCAATAATTTAGCCTATGAAGGTATCCATTTGCATTACAGTTTTTAATGCCGAGAAGTTGATTGCCCCTTTATTACAATCTCTTCTTGCTCAGATTAAAAAGGCCGATGAAATTGTAATTGTTGACGGTGGGTCTACGGATAAAACGGTTGAAATAATAAAACATTTTCAAAGAAAACACAAAGAAATAAAGATTCTTTTGGATAATTGCTTTAGGGCCAGGGGTAGAAATTTGGCAGTGGAAATTGCCCAATACCCAATAATAGCCATGACAGATGCAGGTTGTGTTGCCCGCAAGGCCTGGCTTAAAAGAATTACTGGCCCCTTCGTTCATCCTGAGGTGGACATTGTTGCCGGTGTGTACGAGTCGGTGGGGGATACTCCTATGCAAAAAGCCCTTGGCCTATTCTTGGGGTATCCGATCTCAAAATTCGGAGTGAATTTTCTGCCTACAGCCAGGTCAATTGCGTTTAGGAAGGAAGCGTGGGAGAAAGTTGGTGGATTTCCGGAAAAGGAACAAAATTCAGCGGAGGATACGGAGTTTAATTATAAAGCGATAAAGTTGGGACTAAAGTATTCACGCGTGAAAGATGCAGCGGTCGAGTGGGGAATACCACGGACTTTAAGGGAAGGGATAGAAACGATGGGTGATTATGCCAAGTGGGATGCACGAAGCGCAATATGGTGGCATCCAACTCAGAAGCTTTCGTCGCACAATATACGGATACTTTCAATTTTTTTAAGATATTTAGTGGGATTATCTCTTCTGGTCTTGGGATTTAGCAGTCCCCCATTATTCTTGATAGGGGCTTTTGGATTTATAATTTACCTTATTTGGGCGTTTCGAAAGGTATTTATCGAATTTCAGAATTTTAGGGTAGCCGTTTGGGGTCCCGTTATTCAAATTCTTTCGGATATTGCCATAATGGCTGGTTTTATAAGAGGTACAATACGAAAGTAGGATGGGGTACTTGAAAGATACAATTAGAGGAGTTTCCTGGATGGGGGGGTTTAGAATAGTTTCCCGGATCGTTGCGTTTGCGAAAACTGCCATTCTTGCCAGGCTTCTTATCCCCGCGCAATTCGGTCTTTTTGGGATTGCCTCATTGATGTTGGAGTTTCTGGAGGTTTTGACAGAAACTGGAATCAATATTGTTTTGGTTCAGGAGAAGAAAAATATTGATGATTATATCGATACTGCCTGGATAGTCTCAATATTCCGAGGGCTTATCATTTCCCTGATAATTGTATTGGCAACCCCCTTGATAGTTTCTTTCTTCAATTCCTCCGAAGCGGCTCCACTTCTGTATCTTATGGCTACAGTTCCTTTAATTCGCGGGTTTATCAATCCTGCCCAAGTAAAGTTTCAGAAAAACCTTGAGTTTAATAAAGAATTTTGGTTCAGATTTGCTATCTTTTCCCTGGATACAGCTACTGCCGTTTTACTGGCAGCTTTAACACGCTCTCCCGCCGCTTTGATTTGGGGACTTATTGTCGGGGCGATTGCGGAAGTTGCACTTTCCTTTATTTTTGTCAAACCCCGGCCTAAGTTTGTATTCGAAAGAGAAAAGCTAGGGGAGGTTATTTCTAGAGGGAAATGGATGACGGGTGCAGGAATATTTAGCTACTTTTTCCAACACGGGGACGACATAGTAGTCGGCCGTCTTCTGGGCCAAGCCCCGCTTGGACTTTATCAGGTAGCTTATAGGGTCTCTACACTTCCCATAACAGAAGTTTCCGACGTTGTGGGAAAAGTCACGTTTCCCATTTATGTGGGGATGTCGGAAGAAAAAGTAAGACTTAAGAAAGCCTTTTTCAAAACTCTTTTGGCAGTTTCTGCCCTGGTTATTCCGTTCGGTGTACTTCTTTTTGTGTTCGCCAGGGAAGTTACGCTGCTGGTTCTAGGAGAAAAATGGCTTGGGGCGGTAGCAGCCCTTAAGGTATTGGCGATTTTCGGAAGTCTTAAGGCAATTGTCAACTCGTGCTACCCTCTTCTTTTGGGACTGGGTAAACAAAGGCAAGTCATGCTTATTACCCTAGCCGGAATATCGGGTCTGGGCGCGTCGGTTATTCCCCTGAGCTTAAAATACGGCATCGTCGGTGCCGGCGTCTCAACAGTTATCGGGCTTTTATTTGCAGCACCAGTTGCGTTTTACTTTGTTCTTAGAGCCCTAAGATGAATCTTTCTGCGGTAATACTTACCAAAAACGAAGAGCAAAACATACAAGCATGTCTTGAGGCCCTTGATTTTGTGGACGAGAAAGTCGTGATAGATGATTTTTCCAATGACAAAACTTTGGATATTGCACAAAGGCTGGGGGCAAGAGTATTCAAAAAACACCTAAATGGCGACTTTGCCCGCCAAAGAAACTACGGTCTTGAGAAGGCGAATGGGAGATGGGCGCTTTTTGTCGATGCGGATGAAAGAGTAATTGCGGGGCTGAAAGAAGAAATCTTAAGGGCTATTCGGAACATAAACGTTGTCGGCTATCGGGTTATAAGGCGAGATTTTATGTTCGGAAAGGGCTTAAAATACGGTGAATTTACAAAAAGAGGGCCATTTGGAAACGCAAGTATCTTGCGCCTTGGCAGAAAAGGGGCAGGAAGCTGGACAAGAAGGGTTCATGAATATTGGGATATAAGGGGAAGAGTAAAAAATCTGAAAGCGCCCCTTTTCCATTATCCACACCCTACCTTGAAGGAATTTATCGAAAGTATTAATTACTTTTCCTCTCTTCATGCCAAAACCTTGGTTGCCGAAGGTAAAAGACCAAACCTTTTAAAGGTTGTAGTTTGGCCCGTCGGTAAGTTTATTTACAATATGGTATTTCGCCTGGGTTTTCTGGACGGGGCGGAGGGCTTTGTAGTAGCTTTTATTATGAGCTTTAATTCTTTTTTAGGCTGGGCTAAAGCATGGATAAATCAAAAATACTTGCCCTGACGGAAAAATTACTTTTTGGCTACCTTCTTTTGTTTCCCTTTGGCCAGCTTTTGGCCCTCAAGGCCAATATTTTCGGGGTTAACCTAAGAGTTCACCCTACGGACCTTATAATACTTCCTTTTATCGTAGTATTTATTTCCAAAGGAATTTTCTATCCGAAATTTTCCGGCTACCTAAAGACCTTAGGAGTTTTGGGAGCCTTCTCGCTTGCACTCTCACTTGCTTTCTTAAGCCCCGAGCGAGTTACAATCGGGGCTTTTTACTTTCTAAGAATCGTATCTTATAGCGCTCTTTTATTGGCGGTGTATAACCTGGTAAGAGTAAAAGTGGAGTATAAAAGGACACTTTTTTTGGCAATAATCGTAGTTTGCCTTGAAGTGGCCATTTTTGGTCTTATTCAGTATTTTTTCCTTCCAGATCTTCGATTTTTATTCTTCTTCGGTTGGGATGACCACCTTTATAGGCTTGCCGGGGCCTTTCTCGACCCGGGGTTTACAGCAATTATACTTGCCACCGGAGCCCTTCTTGCCCTTTGTCTTTTCCTAGAAGAGAAGAGTAAGGCAATTTTTTGGATTATGACCCTACTTTTTATCAGTCTTCTTCTTACCTATTCTCGTGCGGGCTTCTTGGCCTTTTCAGTAGGCCTTTTGGTGATTTTTCTTAAAACAAAAAAGGGGGTTGCGACCCTTCTGGGAGTGGGGCTATTGGTGTCCTTGTTTTTGCTGCCAAGGCCCGAAGGGTACGGGGTAAGGCTAGAAAGAACCCACAGTATTGTTTCGAGGCTGCAAAACTACCAAGAGACTTTGCTGATTTTTCGTAAAAGCCCTGTTTTTGGAGTTGGATTTAATAATATGTGTGCGGCCAGGGCAAAGATCTTAGGAGATAGCCAGCTTGATTCTCACGCCTGTAGCGGCGCAGATTCTAGCCTCCTTCTGATATTGGCAACGGGCGGTACAGTTGGACTAGTTCTAGTTTTGTATTTCTTAGTTGGTGTACTTAAGAGTCTGGACAATTCAATATATTCTTTGGGCTTTCTTGCAAGCCTATCGGCTCTTATTGTAAACAGCCAGTTTATAAATAGCCTTATATATCCTTGGGTGATGGGTATTATGGCTATTCTTGGAGGCTTGGCTTTATCTAAGCCTTCTAAGGGGAAAATGTTACCTTAAAGGATTTTTCGGTAGAATTTCCTGCTTTATCCTGGGCCTTAAGATTAAACGTATTTTCTCCTTCCGAAAGTGTAGTTGCAAAAGCAAAGCTTCCGTCTTCCTCAACCAGTACGAATCTGTCGTTAATGCTAAGAGATGCGTCTGAATCAGTTGTTCCTTCAATGACGATTTGTCTTTGCTTTGAGCCGAAAAAGGAGGCTCCTTCTGAAGGAGAGCTTACGGTTAAGGAAGGCTCTTCATCGTCAAAAACCACTATAAGCTCTTCGGTCTTTTGACTTTCATTTCCGGCGGCGTCTTTGGCTGATGCGGTTAGGGAATTTTTGCCGTCATTTAATTCAAAGGCGAACCTAAATGAACCTTCACTGTTTGCAAGGACATCCTGAGTTTTTTTGTTAAACAATATAATTACTGTTGCTCCCGGTTCGCTTTGTCCAGCAACCTCTAATGAGGTTTTATTGGTTGCTTCGGGCAAAGGATCAATCCTAGGAGGAGCAGGAGGAGTAGTGTCGTTTACTTGAACGGGTTCCCCGCTTTTTCTAAGGTCTGACAAAAAAGCTGCAAATTTCGCAACAGCTGGAAGGCCGAAAACAAAAAGCCCAAGCATAAGTACAACGGTAAGGCTTCCAAGCACTACCGCCGTTCGTATGTTTCTTTTCTGCTCTGTTGTTCTTAACCTTGAATAAAACCTGGACATTTAACTTGAGCCGATGGGTGGATTTGAACCACCAGCCTTTCCCTTACGGAGGGACTGCTCAGCCGTTGAGCTACATCGGCGCTCGAGTAGAATTATACCATCTGAACCTTTAGGAAGCCTAATTAGTAGCCGGTGAATTTTTCCGAGCGGACTTTTCCGGAGGATATATTTAGTTTGCCCAAAACTTGCTCCATCGCTTCAATCATAGGAGGTGGGCCGCAGAGCCAGAATGTAGGGTTTTGCGAAGAATAATCCGGGATAAGTTTCTTGATCATACCCTCGTCGATTCTTCCCACAAGGCCGCTCCAGCCGTCTTTGCCGCGATCAGGCTGAGTCACTGTAATAAAGAGTTTGAGATTTGGAGTAAGGTCGTTGTAACCTTCTAACTCTTGCCTAAAGACAATTTCCTCTGGCATGGAACAGGAGTAAATAAGGGTAATTTTGGATCCTGTGTTTTTATCAAGGCAATATTTGACCATGCTTCTAAATGGAGTAATACCTATTCCTCCTGCAAGAAAGATATGCGAACCTTTTTCCGACTCGTCCAGAACAAATGTTCCGTTTGGTCCCTCACCCTCGGTCTCTTGTCCTATTTCCAAGTCGTCAAGGCTCTTCTTAAAGCCGGACTGCTCCCTTAGCCTTGTGGTTATTCTCAAAAGTGGAGGCTCCGTAGGTGAGGAAGAAAGGGTAAAGTGTCTTGTTGAGCCCCGCGGATCGGGGAAGGAAAGCTTGGGAAGGGTAATATAGAAATATTGTCCTGGTAAGTATTTTAAGGGCTTTTCGGGCTCCCAAAAAAAAGATTTTGTTCCCTTCGCCTCCAGTCTTTTGTCAGCCAACTTAAGCTTCATATAATAAAAATATTACCATATACAGTAGAGAATATTTACCTTTGGGGATTTTCAATGGAGGAAGAGTTCTTGGCAAAAAACTCTTCAACAGTTAAATTAAGGTCATTCTGGAAACTCATTTGTCTTTGGAGTTCTCTTACAGCTTTCTGTTCTAGCTTTGTTCTTTCTTCGGGAGTTAGACTATTAACCTCTATGATCGGGATAATGTTTAATATTTCCCACATTTTTCGAGGTCGATTTGGAGTACTTTCAGTCATTTTGGTAAGTATAAGGTACCAATTAGATAAGTCAAGTGAGCGGGAGACGCACTTTTATTTGAACCGCTCTTAGCACATTTTAGCCGATTGATAGAGGCGTATCAAATAGAAGAAGAATAAAATTAATTGCTTTACAGTTTCAATTCTGCGGCTAACTTAAATCCTTTGCGCTCATAAAACTTATCAAAGCTAAATATGGCATCAGCTCCGTGTTCTTCCGCAACAGCAGCTACGATGCAGTCAAACAATGTATTCTTCTTACCGGTTGTAGGACTAAAATATTTTAATGCATTTCTTAAAGTATTTTGATTAACTTCAGCCACTTGGACATTTGGATCTGTAAAAACTACCGCTGTAGCGTACGCACTGGCAGTACTATTTAAGACTCTCTGCATATACGCATTAGATTCTGTAATCGCAGTAACTGGATAAACAACTTGAGCATTTCTTTTCGCTAGTGACTCAGAAATTGCTGTTGCTGTTTTATGGTGTTTATCGTTTGGATCGGCTTGAGCGATGATTGCGTCTGCGTCGACTACAACTTTAGGAAGATTATTCATCTTTACTCCAATCCTTGCTCCACAAATATTCATCCATTCTCTCAGAGCCATCTTTTGGACCACGAAGATTATGCTTTCTACCTATCTCAGCTATCTTAAGCAAGGCTTGAGCAGAAGCAGTCCCCTGATGAGCCACAGCGGTAATACCTTTTTCTAAGGCTTGCCTAATTACTTCCGCTTTGCTCTTGTTCTGGGCTTTGGCAGTACGATTTAGTTTCTCGTCTAATTCTTCAGGGACATATAGATAAGTCTTTAGCATGTAACATAAATATAACATGTTGTACGATATATTGTCAAGAGTCGACAAATACCTGCCTTATTTCTTTCAGACTTGATCAACCAAAGGGGATTGGATTTGAACCGCTTTGAAGCTAAATTCTGATTATCACCTGAGGTGGGAGACAGGATATTTTTCTAACGCTTTTACTTTTAGCCCTATATATCACAATCAATTCGATACTTTAATACCAGCCCTATCCCGTCTGGAGCTGATTTTTGAAAAAGTCAGAACCTCCTTTCGCGAAAACCCGTAATGTTGCAGCTCCGGCTCGGCCTTTGGCCTCGCCTCCGCTTTTTTTTGCGCGCGCGATTTTTGTCAGGCTTACAGCCTGATATATTTTACTAAAATTTCTTGGCAAAGAGAAATTTTTGTCTTTGCCCCTCCCATCCCTTGCGTGCCAACGTAAAATATATTAAACACACTCCCTCTACTTACCAACAGAAAGTTGATAATTTATCTCTCCTGCTATTTGAGGTCCTTCAAAAATCATTCCTGTTATAAGTTGTACTAAATCGGCTCCACTTTCAAACTTCTGGATTGCGTCTTTCGCATTGAAAATTCCGCCAAGGCCAATCAAGACAACCTTATTGCCGAATTTTGTCCTAACATGCGCCAGAAGTTTGTTAGGGTTCTCCGTGCAAGGTTTCCCGCTAAAGTTACCCTTGTAGTCTTCCATCTTTTCGATCTCGCTTTTTACAAAGTGTTTATTTCCCCGATCCTTAACAAGGTTAGAGAAAATGTAGCCTTTTATTCCATACCTTAAACCAATTCTTACTAAGCTTTCTGCTTCTTTACTGACTATTTCGTTTGGCATTTTCACAAAAATTGGTTGCTTCAAATTCAGTTTGCTTACGGTGGATACCAGTTTTTCAAAATTTTGTGGTGTAGTAAATGACTCAGTCATCGCTGTGTTAGGACAACTGATATTAAGTTCAAAATATTTAACGTAAGGCTTGTTTTTAAAAACATTGAAAGTAAAGACATAGTCATTGATCGCTTTGCCAACTGTGTTCACTTCTGGAATGTTTGAGCTTCCGACACTGATTCCGACAGTATGCCCTTGAAGATTTTTTGAGTCTAGCCTTTTTGCCACTTTGGTCGCACCTTCTGACTTGAAACCTTTGTTTACAAGAATCGACCGAGATTTTACAAGTCTTAGCAACCTAGGCTTCTGGTTACCTCCGTAAGCTTTAGCCGTAACTGTACCAACGGTATTAAATCCAAACCCGATATGTTTCATTGTTTTGGCTAAATGTCCATCGTAGTCAAACCCGGCAGCAAGCCCCACTGGATTCTCAAAATCTACATCTAAAAAAGACCTTTTCAACCTATCGCTTTTATATGAGTATTGGGCTTCTAAAAACCAGCCTGCATTTTCCGTGAGTTCTCCAAACTTAGTCATTTGGTCGTGGATTTTTTCGGAATCAACAGCAAACAAATATGGCCTGAGGATATTTTTATAGAACCAGTGCTCAATTTTGAATTTATTCACCCTGGTGATATTATAGCCTTGATGGGTAAAAGAACAAATGTTCTAATCGGGCAAGATATTTTCAAGTTCCTTAATAAGAACGGAATCATGACCTTAGCCACACAGTCCTCAAAAGGCCCCTGGGTATGCACTGTTTATTATGGAATTGATAAAGATATGAATCTGTACATTGTTACCGATCCAAACTCAATTCATGGCAAAGATATGACTAAGAACAACAAAATCGCATTTAATATTTTCGATTCTCACCAAAAGATTTTTGGACCCAAAAAGGGAATCCAAGGATCCGGCACAATTGAGAAGGTTAAGGGAATTATCAATCTAACTAAGGCATTAGCCCTTTGGCATAAGCAAAACCCCGGAGTAGAAAAGGAGATAACGATAAAGGAGGTTATAAAATTTGCTGACACTAACATTTGGAGGATTACGCCAAAGTATTTAAAGTTTTTCAACAAAGAACTTTACGCTCCGGAAGAATACGGAATTTGGGAAGCTTAAATTTGTATGGATTTAAAAAATAAAATCGCTGTTGTAACAGGCGGAAGTAGCGGAATTGGAAAAGCTATTTCTATTGCCCTCGCCAAGGAAGGCTGCAACGTTATCTTCACATACAACTCTAATGAAAAAGGGGGCGACGATACATTAAAAGAGGTTGGTAAAAAGGGGCAAAAATTCAAGGTTGATTTGCACAGCGAAGAAGATATGAAAGCTGTATTTGATTTTGTAAAGGAGAAGTTTGGGAAATTAGATATCCTTGTCAACAATGCCGGCATAAATAGGCCCAGAGATTTGTATGAAACAAAGGTTTGGAAAGAAATTTTTCAAGTTAACTTATTTTCAACGGTTTTTTGCACAGGGAAGGCGGTGGAGTTAATGAAAGATAGAGGAAAGATCCTTAATATTTCTTCAGTCTATGCCGAAGGAAAGGCCTGTTGGAAAGAACTCCCTGCTTATGGGGCCTCAAAAGCAGCCGTTAGTCACTTTACTCAGGTAATGGCTAAGAACTTAGCGCCAAAAATTCTTATAAACGCACTAGCGCCCGGATATGTAAAAACGCCACTTTGGAAAAACACTACCGAGGAACAATTTCAAGAAAGCGGAAAAGAACAACTAATTGAGAGAATGATTTTGCCCGAAGAAATTGCTCAAATAGCTTTAGCTGTTATCAAAAATGATGCAATGACTGGGGAAATCGTGGTGGTTGACGGCGGGATAAGTCTAAAAACTATTTAAGGTTTTACTCCGACTCGGAGATCAATTTTACTATTTGGGTCGTTCATCCAAAACTTTGTCGGTCGAATTTTATAAAATCTGTATAGTTCTCCTTTCTTCATAAATCTTTTGATATACTGACCGGCATTATGCGTCACCTTGCCATATGGGTATATTCTTCCAAAATAAATTGTAGCTACTTTAGGCGTATCTTTAATATCCACCATAATTGCTTCACCCTCTATTTGTAAACCGACTCCTTCACCAAAAAGCTGATGTGAATCGAAAATTGCAACTACAACCCTTTTATTATTTTCTATGTTCTGGCAGTGTTTAGATGAAGGGATTGAAACGAAATAAAAATTCCAGTCTTTGTCATAGGAATATACAACAGCTGCAGTCCACGGAGAGCCATTTTTATCTGAAGTTGCCATCGTCAGGTATTGATTTGTCTCAACAATTTTTCTGGCGAGTTTGTTCAAATCTTTAATCATAGTTAGATTTTATCAGATTATTCCTATCTGGCGGTCTATTACGGGATTTGGTCTATGCTTTAGAACTAAAAAATGTATAATAAAGTACAACTCAATAAATTAACACTTTTTGTGGACTATTTACTGACAAATTTCTCAAGCACTCCGAGATAATTTTTATTTAAGCCTCCTAAGCGATAGAGCACTACATTTTTTACTCCTTCTTTCTGCGCGATACTTAAATCCATTTTTAGGTTCATGGGAGAGATTAATGGTGTTGAGAAATCTTCTACCCCTCGCCCAATAAGCCCAAGCGCGACAGAGTATCCCTGAAATTTATTTTTATTTCTTTTTATGAGACTACGCAGATACCCAGACTTATTTTTTATCCTCAGTAAAGAAGTATAGAGCATATCAATATAGGGAAAACTTCCAGAAGAAAAATAAGTGCATGCTAGACTCGAGAGCAATTTATTTATTCCGCTTTTGGGAAATGCTGTAATTATAAGAGGATGGTTTGGATTTTGATGAAATAATGTTTCTTGTATAATGTTCCGGTTTACGAAGAAATTAGGTAATTGAGTTACGAAAAGCTCTTTAGCCAATATTGGCAGTTCCGCATCCCAAAGTACTGAGAACTTTTCGTTTGTATTTTTAAGCTCGTTCAGAATTCGCTTAATTGCAGATGTTTTGGAGAATGCTGATAGCCAATAACCTTCATCTGCCTCTAAAATCAGCCAGTAGATTACCTCAGCTACATTTCTATAAGAGTTCTTAATTCTGGTTTTTAAAACTAAGAATTCTTTTACACTTTTAGCGGCAACATAGAGATTTGTTCGAAATTTAATAATACGCAACTTAGACAAACTATCATCATTGGGGAATTCCTCGAAGAAATCTATCTGCATGATTCTGGTTTACGCACGTATGGTTACGTCTAGAGCTGACTTTCGAAAAAATCAGAACCTCTTTCCTAAACCGCAAACCCTGACTTGTCTTAGCTCCGGCTCGGCCTGACGGCCTCGCCTCCGCTTTTCTGCGCGCGCGTTAAGACGGGAACAAATTGTCCTTGCCCCACCCGCCCGTGCGCGGACAATTACAGACACATTTTACTCCCTTTAGAGGCCAAACTCCACCCAAATTCTACATTTTCAATGTATAATCATTTTGTGCTTGAAAGTTTTATTAGAAAAGTCAAAAAAGGTTATTGGACCAGGGGAGGCGTTTGGCAATGGGATTGGTATATTCACATTCTTTTTGCCAAGACAATGTCTTTTGGCAAATATCCTATTTATCTAGGATACGAGGTGCCTGTCTTCGGGGATGAGTACCTGGATTTTTATAAAGAAGCCGAGATATTGGAAAGATTTAGAGATTTTTTCAAAGACAGCCAAAAGACTAAAAAACTCTTAATAGATTTTGATGAGATTTGCGTATCTGCCAATAAGCTAATAGTTGAGCTTAAAAACCAAAATTTCGATTCCAAAAAGTACATTAAAAAACAGGAAGATTTATCTCTTCTTATGGGCTCTGTTTCGCTGGTATTTGACGAGATTATCGCTCATGGGGTTTCCGAAATTTCAAAAGAGGAGTCAGTTTCAGAAGCAGATATTATAAATTACATTCTTAAAAATTCCTCAGAAACTAAATTAACGGAAAGCAATAATAAGCTTTTAGAAATTTACAAAAATTTCCAAAAAGAGTTTGAGAAAGTTGATTTTAACTTTGAAGAATTGGATCCAAAAATCAAAATATTATTGGTAAAACACACAGAAAATTTCGGCTGGATAAGCACAAGCGAAAGAGGACTCAAGCCCTGGAGTCCACAAAGCTTTCTAGATCAGCTAAAAGTCTTAGTTAAGGAGAAACAACCAAATAAAGAACGCTTGTTTATTGATAAAGTTTCAGCCAAGAATAAAAATTTAATAGATACTTCTGCCAAGATCAACTCGTATGATAATCAGGCCGCGGATAAGCAAGTTGAACTTGATTTCTTATTTAAAAATTATCTTAAGAAAAAGATGGGCATGTACTACATCGAGGAAATTACCCAAAATTTGATTTTCGAAGAACTTATTGAGGTGAGCAAAAACCCGAAAAAAATTAGAAAATATGAAGAGAGATACAATAACCAGCTAAGGCTAGTTTGGCCTGAGGGAGGCAGTCTCCATTTCTATTATTTCAAAGACCAAAAAGAATTTCAAAAAATCCAAAATTTAATAAAACGTAAAAGGTCAAAGACACAAGAAATCAAAGGAACTGTAGCTTGTCGGGGAAAAGTTGAGGGAAGAGTAAGAATAATTAAAGCCTACGATGACTTAAAAGAATTTAAAAAGGGAGAAATACTTGTTGCGTTTCAAACCCAGCCGGCATATGTTGTTGTAATGGCCAAGGCTGCTGCAATTGTAACAGATTCTGGTGGGATTACTTCCCATGCTGCAATTATTGCGAGAGAATTTGGGATTCCTTGTGTGGTCGGAACCAACAATGCAACTTCCCTACTTAAGAATGGGGATAAAGTACTTGTTAATGCAATCGATGGACGAGTTACAAAGCTATAGTCTTACTCTTCTCTTCCCCCAAATTCCAGCCCGATTTGAATATGATAACTCCCTCATTTATAATTCCGCCATGTCCAACGAATCCACCGAGCAGGAACCGCGAAGCCTAGAAATTTCCTTTGGCGAAGTCTTTGAACGTACATTCGAGGGCAGAACCAAAACTTTTGTTATTTTGGATCTAGGCGAAGGCAGCTGGTTCTATGCAAGCCCCGTTGTCTCCTTAAAAAGTGGCAAAAAGGGATTGTTTGGTCTTAATGGAAGCTTTCTCCCCGAGGACATACACAAAAAAACCGGTGACCGCTGGAGTCTCGATGAAATACTGACCGCGTATAACAATTGCGCCATCGGCGGAAAAATTTCAACAAAAGCGGTAAATATTATAACCGAACGATCACGAAGGCCTTCTCGAGTCCTAAATTTCTAAACCCCCAAATTCCAGACAACTAGTATTTATATTTCGACCACCTCAACAAGTCTCTCTAACTTTTCTTGCGGTGATATATACGACTCCAATATTGATTTTATTTCTTTGTCGCTTTCACGAAGTCGCACGCCATAAATTAACTCCGCGCCATCCCACCATGTGAGGGGACTATCCAAAAGAGGCAGCACAATCGGTTTTATTTTCTCTAGCGGAGTATCCCAAGAAACCCCGTACATTCCCATAAGGCGCTGCATATAGGCATTGTTTTCCTCGGGAGAAATGTACGAACCTTGTTCTCTAAAGTGTTCTCTATCCATTTGTGAGCTGATTTTCGAAAAAATCAGAACCTCCTTTCGCGAAAACTCGTAATGTCGCAGCTCCGGCTCGGCCTTCGGCCTCGCCTCCGCTATTTTTTGCGCGCGCGATTTTTATACATCGCTTCCTTGAAGAACTACTTCTGCTTTCACAATAAAATTAGATCTCACATCGTTCCTATCCTCAAAAAAGGCAGATTCCGTAGAAGTCAACAATGGGTTTCTAAATACTTCTCCTACCCACTGAGTCATAGATCTCTCACCCATTTTAGATTCAAAAAAAGCTTTAGTGATTGGTCTAAGCGAGCCTTTGCTCTGTTCATTTTGAAATATAGATTCAACTGCAGTAATGTCTTCTATCCTTCCGTTCTTATCGGCACTAAACACCATATCGGAAAGAGCACTACTAACAATTGAGGAGAGTCTGGACCTAAGTAGAAGAAACGCGGCGGCTTTTTTCCTGGGAGTATCGAGTTTCGAGTAGTTTTCTTCAGTTAGTCCAAATCCTACACCTTGAATTCCGGCTTCTTTACTTCCAGGTTCCAGAATTTGACTTACTTCATGGACAATGTTGACCCATTCAGGGTCGTTTTTCTGCAAATACTCACTGACCGTGTGATGGTTCCTGGGACCCTCAACAATGGGAAAATCTAATATCTGTAAGGGGTCGATTTCTCCGGCTAGACGAGTTATCCACTCCTGCGATGTCACTAATTGTCTTTGGAACTCGGATAATGACCCATCGCTATTTGGAAATGGTGTACCTGGTTGCTGTGTCGGTAGGTGGTACCTCTGCCAAATTACTGTTTCGAGATGTGGGTAATGTTGATTATCTTTTCCAGGCCCATGATCCATAGAATCCATCATTTTAAGTACGTTAATCCAATCTTTATTTACTAGCCATCTTTGTTCTTCAGGTATTCCATTTATTTTCTCCCTGGAAGACAAAATTCCCTCTTCCACTTTTGTCTGAATTTTACTTGCGGGAGGGGTCTCTATACTTTGAGCTTCCTCGTTTGCTTCCGTCATGATCATATTTTATCTCAACATATAACACTTTACAATTTGATCCAAAATCTTTCATTCAGAACGCTCTAGTTGACCCAAAGGCTTTACGAAACTATATTAAAAATTAAAAATGTAACCTGGGATTTTGTTTGCCGGGCTTTGATACGCTCTTTTCTGAACTTTCGCGCTCGACCCCCGCCCGAGCGCGCCTTGTGGATTCCGCTTGTGAGCGGGAGACGCACTTTTATTTGAACCGCTTCTCGCCCACTTCGAGAAACTACGCATAGTATACCAAAAAGAGGAGGAAGAAAGCCATGAATAGCATCAATTTAGCAGTCATTGGACGTGAGTGATATAATTTACTTATCTGCCTAAGATGAATATCTTAGGCTTTTTTTAGAGATGGGCAGTAACATCACTAGCAAGATCGTTAAGGCTACTTTAATCTGCTTAGCCTGCGGAAGCGTGCTTGCCTCCTATCCTTACTGCACAAACCCTAAGTGTACCCGTCGTGAGCCTGACTTGCCGGCTGAAACTCAACGAAATCCTAAGGCCTTAGAGATAAAAACAACTATCTCTACCGCAACTGGAACATCCTTCAACTCGTCAACCTCGAGTTCCACATCAAGTTCGAGCACAACAACCACGACTTTACCGTTTAAAGGGGGTGATTGAAATGATTGGAAAATACAATGGTCATTACAGCTACGATAAGCCATTTATTATGACAAATGCGCCTGACGAAATCGGTATTTATTATTTGGGTTTGTTAAATGGCGATGGGTCCTTGGGGGTGCTTTATGTAGGAAGAGCAAAAGGGGAAGACGTTAGCATTAAGAGTCGTCTACTTAACCATTTAAATAACAATGAATGGCCTGATGTAACTCACTTTGGGTTTTGCATATGTGATTCGGAAGGGGAAGCTACGGCACATGAAGTTTCTGAAACTAAACGCCTAAATTATCCTAAATACAATCAACGAGCCGGCTGAAATTGGTAATCAGTTCGATACTTTAATACCAATCCTATACCGCCCGAAGCTGAATTTTTAAATTTAAGAAGATTTATTTAAATATTGACCCGATAAATTTATTGTGATAAATATATTCTCAATGTCTACAGCGGAATTGAGTCCACTGCCATACGTTTTGTCTGAGGAAGAATTTGAAACTTCTCAGCAGCTAATTGAACAAATAGGTGGTCTAGATGAAACCTTTTTTACGGCTGGGGATGAATTGACCCCACTGAATCCAGATCTCCAGAGTCGCTTGATGGCCGTTCGATATATTATCAGAGAGGCAATATTAGCTAAAAGTGGTTTTAGCGAAGTGAAGTGGATACCAGACAATGGTGAAGTTCTAACGTTAGCTCAGCATAGTGTAGTTCTAAGCTACAAAAGGTTCGCGCGCGGTGAACGCATAAGTGGTAATGTAGAAATTGATAGACTGGTAGGTAAACCAGCTTACCAAGCTTACGACTGGGACCGCTTTTGTGTTTGGAATATAGGCAACTTTGCTTCATTGCGTGCGCCAGCAGGGAATGGTCTAATAATAGATAGTGAAAAGGGAGTTGTACTTTTCGTCGACGAGGTTGAGCAATTAGCGAAGGGGGAGATTGTTACGACTTTTCATTCTGCCGGTCTAGAACATTTGGGATTTTTAACAGAGGAGAAAGAGGCCTATATCGTAGCTGGCGGAAATCTTCACCGTGTACGCGCATCCTTCACGGACTAAACAAGTTTTCGAGTGCACCAGCGCGACATTGGAATCGAACCTACTTGGGGTATTTAGTCTAAACTGATCCTTGGAAGGTAAAAAAAGATAGGTATTACTTATACTTCTCATTTATTAGCTCTTGTAAAGTTTTTCCGTTAAAGATCTTGCGTTCAAAATCATCAAGCCATGAAACTGCGAGATATTGGATCATTACAAGTTGATCCTGAAGTTCCTCATCGGTTAAGGTTTCGGTTGTTTTCCCCAATAATTTCCTGGCTCTTTCCAGAGTCAGCTTGGGCTCAACACTCTCCAATTCAGGAAGGTTTCTCTTTTTCGAAAGCTTCATATGTTACCCTCCAAAAGGGGGTGAGAAAGAGACAGGAGTCGAACCAAATTGAGGCTAAGAAAAATCCAAATCGAGAGGTAGGAAACGGGATACCAGCCGAATGAGAATGAATCCGAGGCTAAACTTTCCATTTATATCGTTTGGAGCGGGTGAGCGGAGTCGAACCGCCCTTTCTACCTTGGGAAGGTAGCGTTGAGCCGATCAACTACACCCGCAAAAACAAGGTATTAAATTACAATTCTAGCACTTAAAGTATCCAAAAGTCAGTCTTGATTTTTATTTGAGTAAGGTTGTATGGTTATGATTGTGTCATTAGCCGAAAACCGGAGCGGCTTGGCCGGAACCACAAGCCTTCAAGAAGTTCAACTTGGGCTTCCCCAAGAAGTACCTGGGGGGAAATATCCTCCAAAACCCAAAGGCCCTGATTATTTATATGCGCTTATTCCGATGCAGCAAGAAGACGGGACAATTATTCATATAACCGTTGGGGAATGGCTAAGTAGATTTACTTCCCCTCACGTCCGTGGAACTTAGTCTTTCTTACCTCGGCAAAATTAGAATATTGCCAGCGTGGATTATATCGGGGTTTACCAGTTTGTTTTCCCTGGCAATTTCAACCCATTTGTAACCGTCCCCGTAAGCCCTTACTGAAATATCCCAGAGACTATCTCCCTTAGAAACAGTATAAGTACTTCCCGTTATAGAAATCTCTGCGCTTTCGACCGGTTTGGAAACAGTGGCGGTTTTTGCCTCCACACTTGGAATGGACAAAACCTGCCCTTCTTCGATAAGCCCAGGGTGGGTAAGTCCGTTTTCTTCTGCAATATCGACCCAATTATAGCCAGAGTCATAGTAGGTTTCGGCAATTTGCCAAAGGGTTTCTCCCGCTTGGACTGTGTGGGTAGCCGGAAGCTGTTTAGCCCCTTCCCTTTGAGTAGTAACTCCAGTTGGAAGCGTTGTGCCTTCTTCTTGTCCTCTAAAATAATTGACGACCAATATTCCGACAACAACAATTACCAAAGCCCCCAAAATCATGCTTACGGTGGACTCATTTAACTTAAGTGCTTTAAGAATTCTTTTTAGATTCAACTTCCTTCACCCCCAGTCGGTAGGGCAGAATTAAAATGAGGCAGAAAAGACTGTGACACGAATTTAAACTATAAGGGCAGTGAAGTCAAGGGGGTTTTAAAAGCTTTCGGGTCGATGGGCGGGAGTTTTCCCTTGTCTTATAATAAGCCCAGGGGGATATTTCTTTCTGAAATCCTTTTTAATCAAATTTAGAGGAGATATTTCGTGGATGAAAGGATTGGCTGTTGTAATGGGCCATTCCGCCTGCCATTCCGCCTTCTTTGTGGGGTCACAACCTCCGCTGATTTATTTCTATCTCCAGGCAGCGTCACCCTTCTCCGGATACTGTAGAACGGTTTGCTGCCAGATTTGGGTGAGCCTTCTACCATATGCGGGGTTGACGGGACTCGGACCCGCAGCCTCTTCCGTGACAGGGAAGCGCTCTAGCCGATTGAGCTACAACCCCCCGGATGTGAATTATAACATAGAAAAAGTGTATTATGTAGAAAAATGAAGCTCTCAAAAGACATGACGAATCTTGAGATTGCAGAGCTTTTAAGGGCCATTGCTGCCTCGTATCAACTAAAGGGGGAGGACAAGAATAGATTTAGAATTATTGCCTATCAACACGCTGCCGATGCAGTTGAACACGCCTCAAGCGAGCTTAAAGACCTTTGGGATGAAGGCAAACTAGAGGAAATACCAGGAATAGGCAAAAGTATAGCCCAGCATTTGGACGAGCTTTTTCGAACCGGAAAATCCAAACATTTCGAGCAAGTTATGAAAGGCCTTCCTCCAGCGATGTTTGAGCTCATGGAAGTACCGGGAATAGGGGCTAAAACGGCCTACAAGCTCGTTAGTACGCTTAAGATAGCTTCTTTAGACCAACTTGAGAAAGCTGCCAAGGAAGGTAGGATTGCCGGTATTGAGGGTTTTGGCCAGGAGTCCCAGTCTGACATTCTAAAGTCAATTCAGGAGGTTAAGGGGCGAACCAAAAGACATCTTCTTCCGTATGCAGCTTATATTGCTGAAGAAGTAATAAACTGGCTTAGGTCAAGCTCAGCTGTTAAAAAGGTGGATCCCCTTGGTAGTCTAAGGAGAAAGGCCTCCACTGTGGGAGATGTAGATATAGCGGTTTCCACCGATAGACCGGATGAGGTACTCGAGCACTTCGTTAAATATCCAAAGACTCAGAGGGTACTTGAAAAAGGAGGCAGGACAGCCTCGATCGTTGTCCCTGGAGGCATGCAAGTTGACCTCATGGTCCAGCCTCCAGAGGCTTACGGCTCTCTTCTTCAACACTTTACCGGATCCAAACACCATAACATTGCTTTGCGGGAATATGCTCTTAAGAAGAATTTGAGCCTTTCTGAATATGGGATACGTAAACGCGGTACAAAGGGACTCAAGAAGTTCCGTGACGAAAGAGGCTTTTACGGGTTTCTTGGTTTGGACTTAATTCCCCCCGAACTTCGGGAAGATACCGGGGAAATTGGGGCCGCAGCAAACCATAAATTACCGGAGTTAGTGAAAGTGGAAGAAATCAAAGCAGACCTTCAGATACACTCAAGCTTTGATATTGAAACCAGCCATGACTTAGGAGAATCCTCAATGGAGGAAATAGTAAAGGAAGCAGATGAAATGGGCTACGAATACCTTGCCTTTACCGAGCATAATCCAAGTAAAAGTAAGCATACGGAAGCCCAAATAGTAAATCTATTAAAAAAGAAGCGGGAAGCTGTTGATAAAATTAATTACTCAATAGATAGCGGAAGGTTTTCACGAATAAAGAAAGTGTTCAATAGCCTTGAAATAGACATACTTCCGGAAGGCGGGCTCCCCGTTCCGAAGGAGGGATTGGAAACACTCGACTTTGCATTAGTCTCTATCCACTCAAGTTTTCGCCTTAGTAAGGAAAAAATGACAAAAAGGGTTCTTTCCTCACTGGCCAATCCCAGGGTGCGTATATTTGCCCATCCTACTGCAAGAAAATTGAACGATAGGGAGGGGATTGAGCTTAACTGGGAAGAAGTATTTGAATATTGTATGAAAAATGACAAATGGCTAGAAATAAACGCTGATCCTGCAAGACTTGACTTACCTGATTTTCTGGTTAAGGAAGCTGTGAAACGAGGGATAAAGCTGACATTGGGCACGGATGCACACCACAAAGACGCACTTCACAATATGCAGTTTGGAGTAAGTGTGGCAAGACGCGGATGGGCAACAAGGGAGGATATTGCAAATACCCGAAGTTTAGAAGAATTTGAAAAGATGTTAGAATAGTCGGGTAAAGGTTTTTAAGTTTCAAAGTTAAATTTTGGAAGGTGGTGATAAAAAATGATATGGCTTTTAATACTAGTTTTAGCAGTAGTTGCCATTTGGGTTGTTTCGACCTACAACTTTTTTGTCTCAAGTAAAGCCAGGATTAAAGCGGCTGTACAGGAAATAGGAAATCAGCTCAAAAGACAGGCTGACCTTATTCCCAACCTTGAGGCTTCCACAAAAGGCTACCTTAAGCACGAAAAAGGCATATTCGAGGACCTTACGAGTGCCAGGAGGGACATTTCAAGAGCCGTTGAATCAGGGGACGTGCAGAAGATGGCCGACGCTGGAGCCAAGTTTGCAGGAGTCTTGCCTTCCTTAAAAATTGCGGTGGAGGACAACCCCGAGCTTAAAGCATCTGGAGTTATAACCCAGCTAATGGATGAGCTTAGAGATACCTCAGATAAGGTGATGTACGCAAGAAGGTTGGTTATTGACTTAACCGTCGACTTCAACGTGCGCAGGGTTACCATGCCCTCGAGCATAGTTGCCAACATGTTCGGATTTGCCGAGCTTCCTGGGCTTATTACCCCCGAAAAAGGAGCGCACACCGAGGTGTCTGAGGCTGAGACAAAAACACCGAAGGTAAATCTGTAAAACGCTCATGCAAAATATCTACGAGGCTGCTTCTTCAAACAAGAGGAAAAGCGCAATTATTATTGTGCTATTTATAATTTTCGTAACCCTCTCCGTATATCTTATTTCCCAAGCCACGGCCATTTATTGGGGTTATGAGCCGGGAGGGATAGGAATGGCGGGACTTGCCTTTATCGTATCTGGATTATTAAGCTTCGGAGGCTACTATTTCAGCGACTCAATAGTTCTGGGTATCTCGGGTGCCAGGCCTGCAGAAAGAAAACGGGATTTTCATTTCTATACGTCTGTGGAAAACTTATGTATAGCCTCGGGTCTTCCCAAACCCAAACTTTATGTCATTGAAGACTCTGCTCCCAACGCTTTTGCAACCGGAAGAAATCCAGAGCATGCCGTAATTTGTGCAACTACCGGGCTTCTTGAGAAACTTTCAAGAACGGAGCTTGAGGGAGTAGTAGCACACGAGCTTACCCATATCGGTAATTACGACACCTTGCTAATGTCTATTACGGCTGTTTTGGTTGGTACGGTTGCCCTTTTGGGAGATTGGCTACTTCGCGTAAGATGGCGTGGAGGAAAATCAAGAGATTCGGCAGGAGGATTAATTCTTCTTTTGGGTATAGTTTTTGCAATACTTTCCCCAATAATTGCCCAGCTTATACAGTTAGCTATATCAAGACGCAGAGAATTTATGGCCGATGCGGGAAGCGTTTCCATAACAAGGCAGCCCCAAGGGCTTATATCAGCTCTTGAAAAAATCTCTTCGGATCAGGAGGCTTTGGAGGCAGCAAACAAGGCAACGGCCCACCTATATATTGTAAACCCTTTTAAAGGCAAATCGCATGCCCACATAGGCTGGTTTGCGGGACTGTTTAACACGCACCCCCCAATAGAAGAAAGATTAAGTGCCTTAAAGTCAATGGCTTAAGGTCTTTTCAAACAAAACCTTGCTCACGGGTTTCGGTCGCGTTATGATATGGCCATGGGCAAGCTTACGAAAAATGACGTGGAGCACGTTGCGCGTCTGGCCAGACTTCCCCTTTCGGACAAGGAAATTCTAAAGTTTCAAAAACAGCTTTCGGAGGTAGTAACCTATGTGAGTGAGCTTGCAGCGGTAGATACATCCAAGACAAAGCCTACCAGCCAGTCTACTGGTCTTACCAATGTGACTAGGCCGGACATCTCAAAATCCAAAGGCCTAACACAAGAGGAAGCCCTTTCGGGAACCGAGAGTTTGCATAACGGATATTTTGTAGTACCCCAGATATTGGATAAGAAAGACAGATGAAAATACCAAAAGCCCCTTTAACAATTGCAGATACACAAAAGGGTCTTTTGGATAAATCATTTAGCGCGGTTGAGCTGGTTGACTACTACCTTCAGGCGATTGAAGAACAAAATCCGAGCCTAAATGCTTTTTTGACCGTTTCGGGGGATGTTGCATACGAACAGGCCAAAAAGGTCCAAAAGTTACTTGAGGAGCTAGAAAGTAGAGCCTTTGAAAAGTACCCTCTTTTGGGTTGTGGCGTTGCCCACAAAGACCTTTTTCTTACTAAAGGCATTCGCTCAACTGCCGGTTCAAAGGTTTTGGAAAATTACGTTCCCAGCTATTCTTCAACCGTAGTTTCTAGGCTTGAGGAAGCAGGTGCCATAACCATAGGCAAAACGAACTGTGACGCTTGGGCCCACGGAGCCTCGGGCGAAAATTCGGATTTTGGTCCCACAAAAAATCCTTGGAACAAAAAGTTTGTTCCGGGCGGCTCTTCTTCGGGCTCGGCCGCCTCTATTGCCGCGGGTTTAACCCTTTTTGCAACGGGTACCGATACAGGAGGCTCGATACGGCAGCCGGCAAGTTTTTGTGGAGTTTTCGGACTTAAACCCACTTACGGGGCGGTGTCTAGATACGGAGTTATTGCCATGGCTTCTTCTTTGGACAGTATGGGACATTTTGCAAGAACAACCCAAGATATAAAGAGAATTTTCGAGGTCACCAAGGGCCAGGATGGAATGGACTCGACTGTCAAAAACGGGCCATACCAAGCCCCCCCTGAGAAATTGAAAATAGGAATTCCCAAAGAGTATTTTGTAAAGGGAATAGCCAGGCAGGTTGAGACGGCGGTTAGGCAGGCGGCCAGGGTTTTTGAGAAGCAAGGAATAGAGATTGTAGAGGTTAGTCTTCCCCATACCCAGTATGCCATTTCTGTCTATTACATTATTCAGCCCGCTGAAGTGTCCTCAAATTTGGGAAGATATGACGGGATAAGGTACGGGGTCGGGCGGGAGGCCTTCGGCGCGGAGGCAAAAAGAAGAATAATGCTTGGAACCTATGTGCTATCGGCCGGATATTACGACGCTTTCTATCTTAAAGCGATGAAAGTTCGCTCAAAAATAATAGAAGACTTTGATGCAGCCTGGAAAAATGTTGACGCCGTTCTTGCTCCGGTTTCGCCGACCTCTGCATTTTTGCTAGGGGAAAAAGCCTCGGACCCGCTTCAGATGTATCTTGCCGACATATTAACGGTAGCGGGTAATCTGGCAGGAATCCCGGGGCTTTCTATTCCTTGTGGTTTTGACGGAAACGGTCTTCCTTTGGGTTTCCAGCTATTGGGGCCAAGGTTTTCAGAGGATGTACTTTTTGGCCTAGGGGAGATGTACGAGCATGCTTCGGGTTATAAGCCTAAGGTCGCAGAAGAAAAACTATGATTTCGGAATTCAAAAGAGTCTTGGGTAACTCTAAATTTATTTATCTTTGGTTGTCGCAGCTTTTTTCTCAGCTGACCATTAACGTGACCAACTTCCTTTTTCTTTTAAGGCTCTTCTCGGTTACGGGCTCAACAATCGCCACGTCTCTTCTTTGGGTTTCATATGCCCTTCCCGTCATTCTGGTCGGCCCTTTTGCCGCGGTTGCGGTTGACATGTTTGATAGAAGAAAGATTCTTATGCTTACCAATTTATTACAGTCTTTATCCATATTATTATTCGCACTTTTAAAAAGCCCGAGCATATTTTTACTCTATGGTCTTGCCATGGTCTATTCCTTTTTAAATCAGTTCTACGTTCCGGCAGAGGCCGCGTCACTGCCTTCGGTGGTGCCTAAAAAGCTACTTCCCCAAGCCAACAGCATATTCTTTTTGACGCAACAAGGCTCGTTAGTAGTAGGCTTTGCATTTGCAGGGGTTTTAAATCACTTCTTGGGTTTTTCAACCTCTCTTTTTATAGGGTCGGCTTTTCTTTTCTTGGCATTTGTCTCTGTGACATTTCTCCCCTCCTTAAGAGCCATTGAGGGCCTTCCGAAAAGTATTGAACAGGGACTGGGGGACTTTTTCGGAAGAATAATCGAAGGATATAGACTTATTAAAGGAAATAGGCATGTAGTTCTTCCCCTGGGAATACTTTTGGGGCTTCAGGTGTCTTTGGTAATTCTAGCCATAAATATCCCAAAGATTGTCCAGGACATATTGGGGCTTTCGGGAAGTATCGGTATGGTACTTTTGGCAGTCTCGGCGGGCCTTGGAGCGGCGACCGGCGCTTTGGTAATATCAAGGCTAATTAAAGCTGGCTGGAGAAAAAAGAGGATGATTGAAAATTTTCTTCTCATCTTGGGAGTATTTCTATTTATATTTATTCTTCAGGCAAGCTTATTTAAGGGGAGCCTAAAGACAATATACTCGGCAGTCAGCATTTTTGTTATGGGCCTTTCATTTATGGGTATTGTAATTCCTTCCCAAACTTTCTTGCAGGAAACCGTTCCGGGCGGCTTTCGAGGAAGGATCTTTGGTAACTTTTGGTTTTTGGCAACAATAGTAAGCATTTTCCCAGTCCTTTTCTCAGGAGGAATTTCTGAGCTTTTCGGGATTAATACGATGTTTTTGATTTTAGGGGGATTCGCGATTTTGCTTTCTGCAATATCCCGTAGGTACGGACAGAATTTCTTAACTAATAATTTCTCACATGGATAAATATAAACCAATAATAGGACTTGAAGTCCATATAGAGCTTTCGACAAAGACCAAAATGTTTTGTTCTTGTCCGGCGGACCACTTCGGGAAACCCCCCAATTCACAAGTTTGCCCAGTGTGCTTGGGTCTTCCGGGAGCATTGCCTGTAGCCAACACAGAAGCGATTGTATCTACCATCAAGCTTGGTCTTTCTTTCGCCTCAAGGGTAAATCTTTTTTCCAAGTTTGACCGTAAGCACTACTTTTATCCAGACCTACCCAAAGGGTACCAGATTAGCCAATATGACCTGCCTTTCTGTGTGGGAGGCTTTTGGGAAGGTATTTCTGGATACAAGGTGAGGATAAGAAGAATTCACCTTGAGGAGGATACGGGAAAGCTGGTTCATACAGAAGTTAACTCAAAGAAGGCCAGCCTGGTTGATTTTAATAGAAGCGGTGTTCCCTTAGTCGAGCTGGTGACAGAACCAGACTTTTCGGATCCTTCCGAAATCGCCTCATTCCTTAAAGAAGTGCAGAAGGTTGTGAGGTATTTGGGGATTTCTTCAGCGGACATGGAAAAAGGTTCCATGAGGCTTGAGGCAAATGTTTCGGTAGCGACAGATGGGGGTAAACTACCAGACTACAAGGTTGAATTAAAAAATATCAACTCCTTCAGGTTTCTGGAAAAAGCAATAAAAAGTGAGGTCGAAAGACAGATTAAACTATTAACTAAAGGCGAGGCACCTTCTCAGGAAACTCGGGGGTATGATGAGCGAAGCGGGGGAACGTTTAGTCAAAGGTCCAAGGAGGAGGCAAAGGATTATAGATATTTTCCGGAGCCCGATATCCCTCCAATAGTTTTTTCTGAAGAAGAGGTAGGCAATATAAGAAAACAGATTCCGGAACTTCCCCGGCAGGCCTCCCAAAGGTATATCCGGGATTATAAACTCCCCGCAAATTACATCAACGTATTGACCTCAGACCCGGCAAGAAGTCTTTATTTCCAAGAGGCGGCTAAATTAGGACAGCTGCATGGAATCTCGGCCATGCAGATTGCGGATTTTATGGTCAATAAATCGTGGGATAGCGATTTTCCCGAGCCTGCCGGGCTAATAAAAAAGATAGTTGCGCTTGGAAAAAAAGAGTTTGCCAAAGCCCCCGAGGTTGCAAAGGCGGTTGAGCAAGTAGTAGGCGAAGAGTCGAAGGCAGTGGAGGATTTTTCTAAGGGCAAGGTGGCCGTTGTGGGCTATCTTTTAGGGCAGGTTCAGAAGAAACTAAAAGGTACGGGGGAGCCTACCTTGATTAACAAGCTTTTGCTTAAAAGACTCCAGGGTGGGTAAAAAGAAGGCCTGAAAAGCTAGGAAATTATAGTAAAATAGTTAAGGTTATGGCTGACAAATTTGTACACCTGCACGTTCACACGGAGTACTCCTTATTGGACGGTCTATCCAAAATTTCCCCGCTTCTTAGCTTCATAAAAGAAAACGGTATGGATTCGGTTGCAATCTCCGACCACGGGGCCATGTATGGGGTAGTTGAATTTTACAAAAAGGCCCTTAAAGACGGCGTAAAACCCATTATTGGAATGGAAGCCTATACCACGGATATTGATATTGCGGCGAGGCCCGAGAGGGGAAAATTTCAAAATTTCCACCTTCTTCTTTTAGCAAAAAATTCCCAAGGATATCAAAACCTAATGAAACTTACGTCAATTGCCCACATCAAGGGATATTATTACAGGCCGAGGGTGGACAGGCAGACACTAAAAAAATTCTCGGAGGGGCTTGTCTGTACATCCGCTTGCGCCCAGGGTGAAATTGCCCAGGCATTAATTGGGGGCGACTTTGGAAAAGCCAAAAAGGCGGCTGAATGGTTTTTGGACGTTTTCGGTAAAGATTATTATTTGGAAGTGCAGAGGCACAATTACCGGGATTTTGTGGAAGTGCAGGAAAACAAGGAAATAAAACAGGAACTAATAAGTATGTCCGAAAACGAAAAGGCCGTCATAGAAGGCGTCAGAAAATTGTCGAGGCAGCTGGGCATTCCCATTGTTGCAACCAATGATGCCCATTACATAAAAGAAGATGACGCAACCGCCCAGGACGCATTGGTTTGTATTGCCACGGGTAAAAACGTTTCCGACGTCAAAAGGTTAAGATTTATAGACGCACCCACTTTCTACATAAAAAGCCCCAGTCAGATGAGACAGCTTTTTTCGGACCTCCCGGAGGCAATTGAAAATACTGTCAAAATAGCCGATAAATGCGACGTTGACATAGTTTTAGATAAATGGTTTTTCCCCAAGTACGAGCTTACCGAAGGAAAAACCCCCGAAGAGGAATTGACCATAAGATCCACCCAGGGGATTAAAAAAATATTGGGCAAGCCCGAAAAGGAAGTTATGGAAAGGTTAAATTACGAGCTTGATACCATTAAAAAGAAAGGTTACGCAACCTATTTTCTGATTGTTGCGGATGTGGCGACATGGGCAACCGAGCGGGGGATTGTCACAAATACAAGGGGGTCAACCGCAGGGAGCCTTGTTGCATTTGCATTGGGAATTGTAAACATAAATCCCCTCACTTACGACCTTCCGTTTGAAAGGTTTTTGACCCCTTGGAGGCCTTCCCCTCCTGATATAGATTTTGACATAGCGGACGTTCGAAGGGAGGAGATTATTGAATATATTACCCAGAAATACGGGCAAAATCGAGTTGCCCAAATCTGCACATTCGGAAGGATGCTGGCAAGAGGAGCAGTAAGAGATATTGCAAGAGTTTTGGGGTATCCCTATTCTGTGGGAGACAGGATTGCAAAACTTATTCCCTTAGGCTCCCAGGGATTTCCTATGAGTATAGAGAAAGCCTTAAAGGTTTCCCAGGATTTAGAAAACCTATATGACTCAGACGCCGACGCAAAAAAGGTAATAGACCTGGCTAGGCAGGTGGAGGGAGACGCAAGGCACGTTTCGGTACACGCTGCAGGAGTCGTAATTGCACCTTCGGAAATAACGGACTTTACGCCGATACAGCTTGACCCGGAAGGCAAAAAGATAATTACCCAGTACGATATGGATGCTTTGGACCCAAACGTTTCCCCGGGCGAGGCGGTGGGGCTTTTGAAATTCGACCTATTGGGGCTTAGAAATCTTTCCATCTTGGGAGACTCAATCGAGATTGTCGAAAAATTAAGGGGTACAAAGGTTGAGCTAAGAAATCTTCCCTTAAATGACAAGAAAACTTTTGAGATGCTTTCGAAAGGGGATACCATGGGAGTCTTTCAGCTTTCGGGTTCGGGCATGACCAGGTACCTTAAGGAACTAAGACCCACGCGCGTTGAAGACCTTATGGCAATGGTTGCTCTTTATAGGCCGGGTCCGATGTCACAGATTCCCGAGTATATTGCCAGAAAAAATAATCCGAAAAAGGTAGGATACCTTGACCCTAGAATGAAAGAATATTTGGGTCGTTCTTGGGGCCTTATGGTTTATCAGGATGACGTATTTTTAACCGCCATAAATATAGCGGGCTACACCTGGGAAGAGGCTGACAAATTTAGAAAAGCGGTAGGTAAAAAAATTCCTTCGGAAATGGAAAAGCAGAGGCAAAAATTCATAGAAGGGGCAATCAAAAACGGACTCAAATCGCAAAAAGCAGAGGAACTTTTTCAGCTTATCGAGCCTTTTTCTGGTTATGGGTTTAACAAGGCTCACGCGGCCTCATACGGAATGGTTGCCTACCAGACGGCCTATATGAAAGCCAATTTTCCTGTCGAATATATGACCGCCCTTTTGACCGCGGAAAGCGGAGACGCTGAAAAGATTTCTGCAGCAATAAACGAGTGCAGGAGGATGAAAATAACCGTCCTTCCTCCGGATATAAACGAAAGCGAGATAGGTTTTACCATAGTAGATGCCAAAAATTCATTGGACGCAAAAGGTATCAGATTTGGCCTGTCAGCCGTAAAAAATGTGGGAGACGCGGCAATATCGGCGATTATTGAAGCAAGGACGGAATCCAAATTCCCATCTTTTTCCGATTTTTGCAGGAGTGTTGATGCAAGAAGGGTAAATAAAAAGGTTTTAGAAAGCTTAATTAAGGTAGGAGCTCTTTCTGCATTCGGGACAAGGGCGGCACTACTTAGTTCAATGGACAGAGTTCGGGAAAAAACCGCAAAACCACAAGGCCTAAAAGGTCAACAGGGGCTGTTTTCAGCGGACGACCTTACGAAAAGTCAAAAACCGGCGGAGCTTGGGCAACTTGAAGTTCCCGAATTTAGCGATGAGGAGCTTCAGGCTCTGGAAAGACAACTTCTTGGATTTTCCCTTTCCGCAAGACCTCTGGATGAGATTATTGGCGCACTTTCACTTGAGGCAACCCATAAAATATTTGAAATTTCCCCGCTGCAGACATTTGGAGATATGGTAAGAATTGCTGCGGTTGTTGCCGAAGTAAGAATAATCGTTACCAAAAGATCCAATCAGGAAATGGCCTTCGTGCGCATGGAGGACGAGACCGGGTCCATTGACGTAATAGTTTTTCCGCGAATCTTCGAAAAGACCAGAAATTATTGGATTGATTACAAACCCCTTCTTATCTCGGGCAGGGTTGATACGCGTGATGAGTCTCCCTCTTTGATAGTCGAAGCGGTGGAGGCTAAAGAAGGAGGCTTGGGTCCAAAACAGGTATTTATCAAAGTCCCTGAAGCCACGTCAATCGACCAATTAAAAAGCCTTAAGGACCTTTTTACTAAAAATCCTGGAGAACAGGAAGTGATTTTAGTTTTTGAGGGGAGGGGTTCCCAACAGATAAAATTGCCACCCAAAATTTCTTGGAGTAGAAGCTTGGCCCTTCGCATAAGTCAGCTTCTTGAACAAGCACCAGGCGTCGGTGTACAATAGAAGGCTTTTAGCGAAACTATGACACTTACAACCACCCACAACGACATTTCCTTTGGCGTAGGCGACAGGGTACGCGTGGCCCAAAAAATAAAAGAGGGAGAAAGGCAAAGAAGTGCAACGTTTGAGGGAATAGTAATTGCATTAAAAGGAAGTCTTGGGGGAAAAACCTTTACCGTAAGAAAGATAGGGGAGGCCAAAATAGGCATAGAGCGGATTTTTCCAGTCGACTCTCCTTCTATAGAAAAGGTAGATGTTTTGAAAAAGGGAACGGCTGGAGTCAAACGGGCAAAGCTTTATTATTTAAGGCAAAAACCTGCAAGCGAGGCCGAAAAGATATTTGCAAGGGCCAATCTTCGAAGTTCTCGTAAATAGACTTTGGGCTATAATATAAAGACTGGGTTTTACTAAACTTCAAACTTTTTATATGGCTATATTGCGACTTCCGGTTGGTCAAATGGAAGCCAATTGCTACCTTTTATACGACGAAAGGACAAAAGAAGCGTTGGTTATCGATCCTGGCGATGAGGCCGATTTCATAATAAGTAAGCTTAGGGATTACGATTTGCTACCCAAAGCAGTTATTGCAACTCATGGCCATTTCGACCACGTAGGCGCAGTTTCCGAAATTGTTATTGCCTTTAGTCTTCCCTTCATGGCTAGTAAACTCGAGGAGCCGCTTCTTAAAAAAGCTCAATTTTCAGCAAAACATTTTAGCGGACAAGTAATTCTTCCTGTTTCACCAATTGCCGTTTGTTTAAAAGATGGTGATAGAATTCCGATCGGCAGTATGCAGTTAATAGTGATTCAAACCCCTGGTCATACTCCCGGAGGTATTTGTCTTTATTCGGGTAAAGAAAGACTTTTAATTTGCGGAGACATTATTTTTGCAGATGGGACGGTGGGAAGGTACGATTTTTACTACTCGGATAAAAAAGTGCTTGATAAGTCAATAAAAAGGCTGATGAATTTACCCAATGGTACCGTTGTCTATCCGGGGCACGGAAATGAATTTAATCTTGGTGACTGGAGAGTTGTGGCAAGGGGAGATTAGAATATTTGATTTTTATTTGCTAAAGTAAAAGCTGATGGGAACTAATCAACTTTCTGATAGGGTAGTAGGCTATATCCTTTTTGCCGCAGGAATTCTAATTATTCTTTACTCTGCCTTTAATGTTTATAAAGTTTTTACAAAGGTTTTTCAGCCAGTTGAGCTTTTCAATTTTGCTCCAATAGGCCTTGACGCCTCCTCCCTGGTAGGTTCGGACCTTCCACCCGAGCAGAGGGAACTTCTACGCCAGTCAGGAGGAGATACCAAGCTGGAAATAGTCCCCTCGGCCATAATAAATCAAACCTCAAACGTTTTAGCCCACCTTCTTTTAATGGGTTTTTTGGCCTCAGTAGGGTATAAGATAGCCAATTTGGGAATAATGATGCTAAGGCCCGTTGTTGTCAAACTTATAGGAAAAGAAGCGCCAAAGCTTCCCGAATAACATGTTCGAACTTCCAAAACTTTCCTACGACTATGCTGCGCTGGAGCCTTACATTGACGAAAAAACTACGCAGATTCACCATACCAAACACCACGCGGCATACATTCAAAACCTTAACGACGCTATAAAAGGACACGAAGATCTTCTTAAAGGAAAGACCTTGGAGGATCTTTTGGGAGCAGTTGATAAAGTGCCGGAAGAAATAAGAACTAAAGTGCGAAACCACGCAGGGGGACACCTAAACCACGCTCTTTTTTGGCAAATAATGACCCCTAAAGGGAAAAAAGAACCCCAAGATAAATTGTCTTATGAAATCAAAAAGGCTTTCGGCGATTTTGGCGCTTTTAAGGAAGAATTCACCGCAAAGGCAATGGGTAGATTCGGAAGCGGCTGGGCTTTTCTGGTAATTAATAGAAAGAAGTTAGAAATCGTTGATACCCCCAATCAGGACTCTCCATTAATTGACAAAGCCATACCCATTCTGGGCCTAGACGTTTGGGAACACGCCTACTATCTAAAATATCAAAACAGAAGGGCGGATTACATAGAAGCCTGGTGGAATGTGGTCAACTGGGAAGAGGTAGAACGACGGCTCAAACTTTACCTTAGGTAATTTTGCCTCTGGAAAAGCCTTCGGGATTTGGATATTATCTTGGAATGAATTTAAAAAAGCTTTTGACCCAAAACCTAAAGAGATTTTCGCAGGTCTCCAGAAAGTTGCCGAAGGGTTCGGCAAGATTTGTTCGTGTAGCCCTTCTTTTATTGATTGCGGCGCTTTTGGGTTACTTTGGAAGACCGCTTCTTTTTGCAGCCTCGGTGAATGGACAATTTATTACTCGTTATAAGCTGATAAGGGAATTGGAGAAACAAGGTGGGCAACAGACCCTAGACAACCTTGTTACAAAGGCTATTATCTTTCAGGAGGCAAAGAATAAGGGGGTCGGAGTTTCGCAAGAGGAAATCGATTCAGAGCTTACCAGAATAGAGGGAATTGTTTCCCAGCAAGGCTCTACCCTGGACCAAGCCCTGGCCTTACAAGGACAAACAAGGCAGGATCTTATGGAGCAGATAAGGCTTCAGAAAAGCGTTGAAAAACTCCTTGCGGATAAACTGGTTGTTACGGCCGAGGAGGT
>Ga0154302_128_pt1 | contig 30505 bp, 25 predicted proteins | sample RifGroA1_FD_105596 | JGI IMG/M metagenome (GOLD analysis project Ga0154302, IMG submission 105596) | Candidatus Woesebacteria bacterium GWA1_41_8
TGCTTTTGCCGTAGTGCAGCCAATTATTTACTTTGACTATTGTGGGACTTACGGTTGGGTAGAATATACACAGACCGTTCGTGGCCCGAAGGTCGAACGAGGCTATATGAGTATCGAAACAGGTGAGGGGCTAGGGTATAAAGTCTGGAGGAATGGAGAGTTGGTCAAAGACACCCTTGGCCAGACTTGCCAAAACGACCTTTAGAATACGACTTGGGAGTAAGTATAAAAGATGGGGCATAAGAAGATTCCTCTTTGGTGTTATTATTTAAATTGATTGATTTCAATCATGGAAAATTCTATTCCCCAAGAGTCTGAGACTATTGCAGCCAGAAGGGCCATAAGGGTTAAGGAAAAGCTTGCCCAAGCCAAGAATTCGCTTGCGATTACCAAAGCATGGTGGAGTAACGGCCCCATGGAGGGACTGGGGCTTTTGGCAATATTTATACTTAATTTCTTTTTGGTTTATTCGTTTTTCGGTACCCAGTCTCCGGTAATTTACTTTTCTGGCCCCGTAATTCCTCTTTTTGCAAAAGCCATGGGACTTTTTCTGGTAACCCTTCCTTATGGTATTCAGATAACAAATGCTGCTTTTTTTGTCTTTTTTCCTCTGACCTTTTATCTTTTTGTAAAAAAAATTACCGGCAGAAAGGCAACTGCCTTCTTAGCGGTACTTATTTCCTGCCTTCCCATTTATCCTTTCGGTTTAGTCAGAATTTACGGGATGTTTCTGGGCCAGGACGGCCCCCACATAGCGTCCCTTACGATAATTCCTCTTGCAATATACGGACTTTTGTCTTTTATCAGGGACGGCGGGATAAGGAATTTGGTTATAGCCTCTGTCTCTTCAGGCTTAATTGCCCTTATTTCTCCCTTCGGGTTCATGACCTTTGCTGCAATTGCCGGAATTACCGCTTTTTCCGAGATGCTTCTGGGGAAGGGAAGACTTAAGATTGTTAGGCTTATTGTTGTTTTTGCTTTTGCCGCGGGTTTAAATTCTTTTTGGTATAATCCTGCATTTTTCGTCTGGATGATTACAGGACCCATGGGGGAGGAGATAAGGGAAACCATTTCCAAGCTTGTTCCCATTTCCTTCTTTGTAATTCCCGTACTTGCGGCCTTCGGATACCTACTTTTTGACAGAAAACCCCAGCTACAGCCTGTTTTTTTGGCAAGCTTCTATACAATAGCCTTTGCCATAATTGCCCTGGCAGGCGGAGGGCTTTTCCCTTCGCATCCATCTCGCTACCTGGCTGAGTTTGGAATATCTTTGGCCTTTTTGATTTCGATAGCAACCGTCAAGTTTGCGGAATACATCAAATTTAGCCCTTCCCCCAGATTCCAAAATATCAATAGGGGCCTTGTTGCCAACGGGGTTTTGACCCTGGCCTTTTTGGGTACCGCGGTGGGGATAATTTTGGGTAGAGATATGCACTTTGGAAACGAAAGGGTCTTGGGAATTTGGACCGATGTGGGTAAGGGAGATATTTGGGTTGCAAAGGAGAACTTTGGAGGAGCTTACTCTATCCTGGGACACACAATTACCCTTTCTGCCCTGGCCACACTTTCTTTCTTGGGGATAAAAACTAAGCCCCAGACCTTAGGATAGGAACACCCCATTGAAAAAAGGCTGAAAGCTAACTATTCTTTGGCCTGGGGCTTAAGATGAAAAAAAGGACAAAGAAGATAGTAATATTTCACTGCGGCTTTATTTATAGTGGCGGTGGGGAAAGAATAGTATTGGAGGAAACCAAAGGGTTAAAAAAAAGAGGGTATGAGGTTTACGTGTATGCTCCCACTCTGGATAGGTCTAAATGTTTTCCTGAATTTCTTAAAGAGGTAGAGGTTAAGACTTTTTTGCCCACTTTTATCGACTGGTTGCCTTTAAGAAATGCACTCCGGATGGTAGCTTCAAGCCTGTTGGCGCCCCTCTTCGCTTTGAGATTTAGGAATGTGGATCTTTTTATTGGGGCCAATCAACCAGGGGCGTGGATTGCTTTTTGTATTGCCAGGGTTTTGAAAAAGCCCTACATAGTGTATTTAAATCAGCCCAACAGGCTTCTTTATCCCAGACCCGTTGATAAGGAATTCGGATGGTACACGACTGTTAAGGATTACCAGTTTCTGTTTAGGCTAATTCAGCCGATAAAGCCTTTGATTTCTATACCAGACAGGATTTCGATAACCCACGCCCACAAGGTTTTAGTTAATGGCGGCTATATAGGGAATATCATTGAAAATATTTACGGGAAATTTGTAATTGAGGCATCAGCTGGGTCGTACTTTTATTCAAAGAAGGACTTGGTTTTAGATCCCGAAGAGATTTACTCGGGAAGCATCGAGATAGGAAAGAGAATAATTAAAAAACCCTACCTTTTGATAACAAATCGCCATGATCCGCAAAAACGTTTTGACTACGTAATCTCGGCGCTTAAAGTTATTTTAAAAACCTACAAAAAGGTAAACCTGGTTATACCTGGCCCTTTTACCCAGCATTCAAAAGCTCTTGTAAGACAGGCCAAAAAACAAGGAATTGAGGATAAAATTTACTTTCTCGGGCAGATATCGGAAAGCGACTTACAACTTCTTTATAAAAACTGCGCGGTTTACTGTTATCCCTCCCCTGAGGAAGATTTTGGACTGGGTCCTCTTGAGGCAGGAGGGTGGGCGGTTCCGACTGTCGCCTGGAATCATGCCGGCCCCACCGTAACCGTCGAAGGCGGCGTTACGGGATTTTTGGCTGAGCCATATGATATAGATGATTATGCCGAAAAGATCCTAAAACTTCTTGGGAATCCTAGTTTGAGAGTCAAAATGGGCAAGGCAGCCTGGGAAAGAACAAAGGAAGTCTTTTCCTGGGAGAATCATGTAGATATTCTCGAAAAATCAATTCTCGAGTTTGTTTGAACGCCCCCCCATTTTATGTGTATATTAGGCCACCACGATGAAGGAGCGGAGCCCTCGGATAGTTTATTCTCAAGAATGAGGTTTTAAAGAAGTTTCTTCCTTATGCTTTTGAAATTCACTATCGAGTCAAGGGGAAAATAAAAAGGAGTCTTACTGTCGGTGGGGAACTATCCGATGACAGCACCGAAAACTTGGTGTGGATTCTAAGGAATGGCTATAAGGGTAGGGTTGTTGTCGAATTCGGCTGGCCCGATTTGGACAATCCTCCTTTTGGTTTGACCTGGCAAGACTTCGAATCCTTCAAAAAACTTCACAAACAAATAATTTCTTTCATCCAAAACCTCGGACACTAATAAGCAGTAAAAAGTGTCAGTTTCACAAAGGGTTGTCTAGAAGGGGGGTATTTGTTATCTTTGATGTATGTTGGGAAAGTTTTTCGATAGGATTTTGCATGAAGAAGAGGATATCGCCTCTGGCGAAAAAGGGCCGGAAGAAGAGATAAAAGAGACAGCCTCGTCTGTTAAAAAGAATCGGCTTGATATCTTTCTGGCCTTACTTTTCTTTCTTGGGGCGGTTATTGTGAGGTTATACTTTCTGTATTTCGTTTCAGACCCCCAAAATGCGGGCGACGGTTGGTATGGGGATACCTATCACCACTGGCAGATTGCATACCTGACCCGCGAGGTGGGTCTTGACCAAGGATTTTTACGCCTCTGGGACCTTAAAGGGATGGAGTACTTCTGGGGGCCTCTACACCCAATTTTAATGATTGTAAGTTTTGCGCTTTCTGGCTCCGTAAGCATCGAGAATGCACGGATTCTTAGCTTAGTTTTTGGCTCACTAACGATAGTTGCAATTTACTTTCTCGTTTCAAAGTTTTGGGGCCGTTGGGCCGCTTCTGCAAGCGCATTTCTGGCCGTAATTCACCCCGTAGCCATCTTGAATGATACTTCCGGCATGCTTGAGCCAATTGGCTTTTTCCTGCTTTTTGTAGGACTTTTATTACTTGAATCAGCCCCCTTATTCGCTGGCATCTTATGGGCATGGGCCTCGCTTGCAAGGGCAGAGGCTTGGATGTTTGGGATTCTTTTGCTATTTCTCTCCTCCCGGGTACTTAAAAAGCCGGGGCAGTTGGCCAAAGTCTTTTTGGGCTGGGTCATTATGACGATTCTTTACATGAAGTATCTTCTGGACTATACGGGAAATCCCATTTACCCCATTTGGTGGAATTACTTGGCTAACGCAAGGGGTGTATGGGCCAATAACGTTGTGTATTCAAGTTATCAACTAGCAGTCAAGCCGTATCTGGCTGCTTGGTTTGTTTTATCCCTGATTGTTATGCTAGTTATTTGGTGGAGGAATAAAGCTAAATCTTCAGTATTTTTAATTTTCGGGTTCGCCAACTGGGCATTTATTGGGGGATTTATGGGCCTGACCCATTATTTATCAGGGTTTCAGCCTTGGTTTTGGTACATTCGTTTTTTTGAGTTCCCTTATATATTTGCCGGGGTTATTGTTTCTATTTTTTTATTTCATATGCTACCGAAACTTGCTCCGCTTCTCCATAAAATATACTTAAAGTGGGTATTTTGGATTCCGATTTTGTTAATAGCACTTCTTTACCAAATTGTTTTCTGGAAGCCGATTCTAGAAAAGTACGATAGCACGCGCCCCTCTTGGCAAAGGACTCGATCTTGGGCAGAAGAATTTGCGCAGGCATATGATGAAGGCCGTGTGCTAATTCCTGAAGGCGACCCTAGCTTTACCTATGCCCTTGTTTATTTTCAGGGAATCGGAGGCAAGGATATAATTGGACAAATGTTTGACCCATTTTTCTATATGGAGGGTGATCCATACGAAAATTGGGGGGAAAATAGGGAAATAGTTCTTGGTTGGATGAAGAAGGAGGATATAACCCTAATTTTGGTTGATAGCGAAAGAGAACGGTATAAGAAACTTTTTGAAAGGGAAGAAGCAAACAAATATTTTGAGTTTGCAAAAGTAATACCAAATAGTAAGTTTTTAGTCTATAAAGTATTCCCAGAGAGGATCAGGATTGAATGAAGAAGGATATTTGGATTCTGGGAATATCGGGGGCTGGAAATAAATTTCATGATAACAGCGCTTGTTTGATAAAAAATGGCAAGGTTCTTTTTGCCGCGAGTGAGGAGAGGTATTCACGAATAAAACACGACCCCTCATTTCCTAAAAGTGCCATAAAGGCGGCATTGACTTTTGCGAAGATAAAACCCTCAGATATTAGCCTTTACGCAACGGGCTGGCCCCGATTGTCAATTGTAAAAACATTGTTCAAGGTTGATAAGCGCGGCATTGCCCTTTCTGGCCTAAACTATCTACGCAATTTTCCAATTCTGGGACTTGTTGCTCTATTAAAACACCTAGATAGTCTTTCGATTAAACCGGTATCCGACTACTTACCGGTAGAGAAACACGTTTTGTTTGACCATTACCTGGCACACGCCTCAAGCGCCTATAGGACGTCAGGCTTTGAAGAGTGTTTGAGCGTAGTTTGGGATGGTTTCGGTACAAAAAGTAACGGACTTCTGGCCTCAGGAGGAGTTTTTATTTGTAGGGAGGGAATGATTAATGAGGTTGAAACTCATCCACTTGAGGCCTCAATTGGTCTTTTTTACGAAGCTGTAACCAATGCTTTAGGCTTTGTTCCGGCAGAAGGTGAAGGTAAGACGATGGGTTTGGCGGCATACGGAAATCCAAAAAGATTTCTTAGCGAAATGAGAAAATTCGCTCCAGCCTTTAGGGAAGACAAGTGGATAACAAGTCGTAACTGGCTGGATACTTTGCCCGCGGTTGATTTGAAATACAAGGAAATTTTTGACCTTACCTTTATGGGACGGGAACTTGCCAGGTTGATTAGTAAATCCCCCCAGGACGTTGCAGCAGCCTGCCAGTACATTATTGAGGAGGAGGCGGTTAAATTTTTTGAATACCTTCATAATCGCTACAAGCTTACAAACTTCGCAACTGCCGGAGGCGTTTTTTTAAATGTAAAAATGGGCAAAAGAATCCGAGAACTTCCCTTTGTGAAGAAATTCTATGTTCATCCTCACGCAGGAGACGGGGGGCTTGCTTTGGGCGCAGCTCTTGAAGTTTATGCAACCAGTTTTTCCCCAAGGCAGAGTGTTTTTGAAATGAGAAGCTCCGCCCTGGGAGACGGATTTTCCAAAAAGGAAATAGAGAGGGAGCTTTTGAAAACTAGGGGTGTTGTTTACGCCCTCCCCAAAAATTTAGCAGGTTATGTTGCAAATCGCCTGAGGCAGGGTGCAGTTTTAGGTTGGTTTCAGGGGAGAGCCGAATGGGGGCCAAGGGCTTTGGGACAAAGAAGTGTTCTGGCGGACCCAAGCAAAGAGGAGGTAAAAGAAAGGATAAATAAGTATCTAAAAAAGCGAGAGTGGTTTATGCCTTTTGCGCCCTCTATTTTAGAGGAGAAGGCGAAAGACTTCCTAAAGGGGTCTTGCACCAGTCCGTTTATGACCATGGCTTTTGACGCTACTTCGAAAGGAAAAAAACAAATGAAGGCTGCGGTTCACATAGATGCCACCGTGAGACCACAGACGGTTAGTAAGAGAGAAAACCCACTTTATTGGAGAGTAATTTCAGAATTCGAAAAGCTAACCGGTGTGCCTGCAATATTAAATACTAGTTTCAATCTCCATGGCCTACCAATAGTGAATTCGCCAAAAGACGCAATTGACCACCTTTTGTGGGGCGCAATAGATGGGTTGGTGATCGGCCCATTTGTTGTAAAAAGAAAGGAGAATAGCTTTTAAGCGAAAAAACCAGGGTGAGTGTAAGCCTAGGAAGTATCATAAGCCGATGGAAGAGTCATATCTAGAAAAAGTATGGGGGGAGTCTTGCGTCTTTCTTTCCCCAACATTCCTTGCCTATTTAAGGCTCAAGTACTGCCTCAGGGACTTAGAGGAGATTTCGGGTCGGGTTTTGGACGTGGGTTGTGGAGGAGGCGGTTTTAGCAAAGGGGTCAAGCTCTATCGGCCTGATTTGCAGATTTTTGGGGTTGATAGTAACCAAAAGGCAATAGCTGCTGCAAAAAAAGACAGTCTCGGAGTGAAATTTGTTCAAGGTGACATTTATAAACTTCCTTTCAAAGAGGGTTTCTTTGACGCCGTGGTTGTTGAGGATGTTTTGGAGCACCTCAAGGCCCCCGAAAGGGCTTTAAAAGAGATTAACCGGGTATTGAAAAAGAAGGGTTTATTCCACGCCTTCGTGCCCTTGGAGGGGGAGTGGTATACTTTATACTTCTGGTTGGGTAGAGTCGGTTGGAGGGCGAAGAAGCTCCTGGCCGGCCACATCCAGGACTTTACATTACAAGAGCTCAAAAAACTTTTGCAGGAGGGTGGTTTTAGCATCGAGGCCGTACGCTTTAGCACTCATTTTTTAGGACAGGTTGTTGACGTGGGTTTTTATTCTTATTTGTCTTTTGCCAAAAAGAAATTAAAAAGGGGATTAGAGGTTGAATTGGAAAGTAAGCCTTTATTAAAATTCATAAAAAATACACTTACTCTAGTCACCAACTTTGAGTCTTTAGCCCTCTTTTTTCTTCCTGCCGCAGGAGTTCACCTAAAGTGCACAAAAGAAAACTAGGACAAGCTAATCTTACAAGCGTTATTTTGGCCGTGGGTCTTTTAAATAGATATATATGAGTATAATGATAATTCAACCGTTTTTGTCTTATGGGGGGGCGGAGGCGGTGAGTGTACAGCTGGCGAATCGCATGTCCCAAAGGGGACATGAAACAAAGGTGGTGTCGCTGTTTATTGACCGGGGTAGGCTTCCTCACGAGGCAGAAAGGGCAAGTATAGTGGTTGCCCCAGAGCTTTTGGGTAAGGCCTTTTCGTTAAGTAAACTAGCCCTTCTTTTATTGGGCTTTCCAACTTTGCTTATTCTTGTTTTCAAAAACGCACAAAGTACGACAGTTCTTAATCCACACAATTTCCCTTCATTGTGGGTTGCGGGGATTGTGGCGTTTTTTAAGAAAATTCCAGTTGTCTGGACTTGCCACAATTTGCCGCAAACCCCCTTTACTCAGGGACTAGCGGCAAAACTTTTAAATCCTCCGGCTGAATTTTTGAATGGGTTTTTTGCAAGAAGGTGTAAAAAAGTTTTTGTTGTTTCTGGGAAGGTAAAGAAAGAGGTTTTCAAAAGGTATGGGGTAAAGTCACAAGTGGCCCATCCTGGGATTGATTATGCCTTTTATTCAAAGGTAGACCCTTTGGCCGTTCGCGAAAGATATTCTTGGAAGAAAAAGTTTATCTTACTCCAAGTAGGAAGGTTGGCAAGACAGAAAAATCATTCTCTTTCAATTGAATCGCTGTCAAAAATTTCAAAAAGGATTAAAGAAGCCATCCTTGTTATTGTCGGGGATGGCAAAGAAGAGCAAAGCCTAAGACTGCTTGTCCAAAGGCTACGAGTTTCTGATAAGGTCTTTTTTGTAGGGTATCAGCCCCCCAATAAAATGAAGGATTTTTATGCTGCAGCAGATTTACATTTATCGCCTGCTTACGAAACCGAAGGTTTTAATTTAGCGCCACTTGAGGCTCTTTGTTGCTGGACGGTATCTTTGGTTGCAGAAAAAAGCGGAGTTGACGAAGTAATAAAAAGAGAGAGAATAGGGGTTGTGGCAAGACCAAGAATAATGGATTTTTCGAAAGCTATCCTTAAGGCCTATAAAAATAGAGGACTTTTAAGAGACATGGGAGAAAAAGGGAACCTCTGGGTAAAAAATAACCTTTCTTGGAGGGGTTACGCTGATAAATTTGAAGAGACTGTATGCTAAAAAAAAAGTTAAAAATTGCTATTTTCCACTTGGCATTTATTTATTCCGGAGGTGGAGAAAGACTAGTTCTAGAGGAGGCTAAGGGTCTCAAAGAGAAAGGACATTCTGTAGAAATTTTCACTTCAGTTCTGGATAAAAGAGCCTGTTTTCCGGACACTATCGGAGGGTTTAATATTAGAACTTTTCTTCCCGATATCCCCTTTATTTTCGATGGACATGAATCATTCAAGATTGTTATGTCTTGTATACTCGCACCCCTTTTTGCGATCAAATTTAGAAAGTTTGATGTTATTCTGGCGGCGAACCAACCCTCATTATGGATTGCTTGGGTCGCGAAGCGCCTTTTTAGTATTCCCTACGTTTCTTATCTTGCCCAGCCAACCCGCTTCCTTTACATGAGGAAAATAGATAAAAAAACTGGACTATTTTTTTCAAAAAAAGCTTCGGATTCTTTTACGGCAATGGTTATGCACAAAGCCAAAAGATTTATATATTGGGCGGACAAGATAAGTATCAAAAGTTCAAATGTCGTTTTGGCAAATGGTGATTACATCAAAGCAGTTTTGGAGAAAACTTATTCCATAAAAGCAATTTCTTGCCCAGCCGGAGCCTATCCGACCTCAAAAGTTAGCGATTACAGACTGCGTCTTAGAGGGAAAATTGCGATCGGTCCCAGCGAGATAACAAAACCGTATCTTCTTTTAACAAACAGACACTTTTCCCAGAAGCGTTTTGAATACGCAGTTTTTGCATTGGTTGCTCTTTTAGGAAAATACCCCAATTACTCTTTAGTTGTGGCTGGCAAAGAAACGGATTATACCAATGAAGTAAAAAGATTGGTGGCGAGGCTCGACTTAACTTCTAAGGTAAAGTTTTTGGGCTATGTAAAAGAAAAGGAGCTAAATATCCTTTATTCAAATGCGGCGGTTTATCTATACACCGCTCCGGAAGAAGATTTTGGTATGGGGGTAATTGAGGCAATGGCCAAAGGCACTCCCGTTGTCGCATGGAATAACGCTGGCCCTACAGGAATTGTGAGAAACGGCATAGACGGACTACTCGCCAAACCCTTTGAAACATCTGATTTTTCCCAAAAAGTTCTAAGAATCGCTTCAAATAACAGATTCGCCCAGAAGGTTGCGCAAGCTGGCCTTGAAAGTGTAAAAAAGAGATTTACATACGAAAAACATCTTAAAACCTTAGAAGGTCAGTTAAAAAGTGTTGGCATATCTTCCTAAAAGTCACAGCAGGTTTTTCCACGTTTACTACGCCCTGGAGGCGCTCACAAAAGTTGGAGGTAAGGTGTTGGACGTAGGTTGCGGGCGAGGGGGGATTACAATGACAATTAAGAGATCCTTTCCCAAGTTATCCGTAACGGCGTGTGACAAGGACGAGGGAGCTCTTAGAGAATTTAGAAAAGACGCCAAAAGGCTTGGTATTAAGATATTAAAGTCTGACGCCCACAAACTCCCCTTTAAAGATGCCAGTTTCGAGGCGGTAGTTATGTTTGATGTTTTGGAACACTTGAAAATTCCACAAAGGGCGATTCTGGAAGCTGCAAGAGTTACCAAGAAAGGTGGTGTATTTCACTTGGTTGTACCAATAGAGGCCGAACTTTCGACGCTGGATGGATGGATAAAGAAAATTTTTGGGAAAAACCTTAAAAGAAAACCCATCGGCCACATTCAGCAGTTTTTCCAGAAAGATATAGAGAATTTTTTGTCGGCTGCCAAGCTTAAGCCTGAAAAGTTTTATTATTCCTATCACTTTTTCTTTCAAATAATAAGCTTTATTTACTTTTTCTTTGTTTCCGCAAAGGGAGGGGAGTATATACCTCTTGTTTCTGAAAGTAGAATAGTAAACAAACTGATATCGAGCCTAGCAACTTGTCTCGGCTGGATAACATACCTTGAGTCTAAGCTTTTAAGTGGAGTAAAGGGACAGGCACTACATATTACATCGAAAAAAATGTGAATTTAGCAAGTAAGCATATGAACATTATTCTCGTTTTACCTAGGGTTAGCTACCGTGGCGGAGAAAGAATTTTCTATACCCTGGCCTTGGGTCTTACTAGGCTGGGGCACAGAGTCAAAATCATTACTGCGTCGGTTGATGAAAAGAACGCCTTTCCGTTCGATAAAAAGATTCTTTTGGTTTCACCCCCAAAGCTTATTAACATGTTTCTGCAAAGCAACGTCAGCCTTTTTCTTTTTAGCTTCCCCGTTCTTTTGGTCTTGCTTGCCCTTTCAGCAAAAGACACAGACATTATTGACTCTGAATCGTTCTTTAGTCTTTGGGCGTCAATTATTATTGGAAAGCTCTTTGGTAAAAAGGTCGTTTGGACGATATTCGCCTTCGAACGAAAACCCCTGGGCGGGTCCTTACTTAATAACCTATTTGCACATACCCTAAGGAAAATCGACCGATTCTTTGCCAGACAAGCAGACGGTTATGCCTGCATAGCCCCGAGAATTGCCAGGGTGGTTAAAAGGACCTATGGAATAGAAGGGGTAAGACTGACCATTCCGGCCATTGATTTGGCGCGTTTTAAAAAGGCAAAACGCGGCAAATTTACAAAAAAGTTCGCTGGAGAAAGGGGCAAGCTACTTTTGTTGCCGGCCACCCTACATCCCAAAAAGAACCAGGAGCTTGCAATTTATAGTCTAAAAAGAATATTAAAGGTTTTTCCCGGCAGTAAGTTAATTTTACTGGGTGAGGGAAAAGACGAAGGCCGGCTAAGAAGACTATCCAAGTCTCTAGGTCTTAATAGAAATGTAGTTTTCGCCGGGGTAGCCAAAGGGGGTAGCATGGGAGAGTATTACAAAATTTCGGACGTTGTCCTGGTTACCTCTAAAGTTGAGAATGAAGGCTTGAGCATGACGGCTTTTGAAGCTTTGGCCTGTTGGAAAATGCCCATTGTTTCAAAAGGTGCCGGAGCAGCCGAAATAATTGAAGGAAAAAGGATTGGACTTGTGGCCAATCCCACCCCGGCCGATTATAGTAGAATGGTAATTGAGTATCTTGGGCACCCGGGTAAATATAAAACGATACTTTCTAGGGGAAATCGGTTCGTAAGGGGTGAGCTTACGCTTGAGAAATTTGCCAGGGATACGGAAGAGCTTTTTTTTCTTATTTAAAAATATGTTGAAACTGCTCGCGGGGTTATTTAAGGGATTTGAGATTATTTTTAGATTTTTTTATGGTATTGTCGCCCTTGTTTTAATCACTTTATCAATGTATCTTTTGGGCGGCCACGCGTATCTTTCTGGAATGTGGGGCACGGATACAAGAAGCATCATAGGCATGCTTCTTTGGATAAATAAGTTCTTTCCCAATGTCCCCTTTTGGTATCCTTTGGCAGGAGGGGGAATCTCCTTAACGCACTCATACCCTGTTTTTTCTCTTTATCTAGTGTCTTTAGTCGAAAGAATAACCTCTCTTAACATTTTTGAATCATTTAGCTTACTTGGATTTGCATCCATTCTGATATTTGCCATATCCATATATGTCTTTGTTTCCCTTAGGCTAAAAAGTCAGACGACTGCCCTGATTGCTGCCATTTTTTATCTAATCTCTCCAATTGCCTGGACGTGGCTCACGGATTGGGGATTTTATGCAGAAAGCGCCTCTCATATATTCGCCATCCCCGCACTTTTATTTTGGGATCTTTATTTCACTTCTTTCGTAGAAGGGAAGTTTGGAGTTAAAACCAGGATTTATCTGGCTTTCGCAATCGTTTTTGCGGCACTTGGTTCGGCTATGCATTTTGCTCTGGGTCTCGGTTTGTTGGGAATTATTTTTATTTACATTGCAGGCTACCTAATTAAATCCAAAAAAGAGGAGAGAAAACAGCTACTCGTTAGGTCCTTACTTGCCTTATTAATCTTCGCCATATTTCTGAATTTGGCGACTTTGGCCTTTAGGGTTCCTTACCAAAACTACACAAAAGTCACCGCCCAGGCTGGTGTGGGTAGTCCGAATAATGACCTAGAAGCTTACAGAGAAAGCCTACCCAGCTATCTTCATCTTTGGGGATTTGCCTCCTACAAAAAGGACGATTTTCTTTTCGCGATGAATCATTTCAAATTTCCCATTATAGTGTCGGTTTTTGGATTCGTAGGAACCCTTTTTTTCAGTTGGAAAGATAAGAGAAAATTCACGCTTGCCCTATTTGCTGTTGTGGCCTTTGCCTCCATCTCGCCCTATTTTCTTTATTACTTTACGTCTCGTTTCCCGGGTTTTTTGTGGTTTATTCCTTCTAGCTACGGTTGGAGAGAAACTTTCATTTTTCAAAGAGCCGTTTGGCCGATAGTTGCTGCCGTAGGGGTTGTCGGAATTGTCTCCCTGCCGTTTTTCTGGATAAAGAATAAATTTCTTAAACCCGTCAAGGGAGTTATTGTGACAATTTTAGCTCTAAGCCTGGCGGGGCTGGCTATCTTAAGCGAAGGAGACATTAAAAAGTTTAGCCAGCCGTCTCCTCCCATATACGGATATGGGACGGACGGCATTAACACCAGAAATATTTGGGATAAGGTGGACGAAAATGGAAATAGAATAGGGGTAGATAATTGTCCCGGAGAGGGGTTTGAGACTATAGAGGACGAAGAGCAGATGGGGGAAAGGACAAAAGACGTCGGGGGGTATGAGAGGTGGGGGGGTTCTGCCATATCTTCTTATTTCCCGCCCCTTGCGGTGGCCGACTGGTGCGATATTCAAAAGAGGCAGTCATATCCCGAAACTAGCGTCCTTTGCACGCCAGAGACGTTTACAAAGGTTCAGGCTAAAGAGTTCTGGGAGGGCTGCAAAAAGGGGAAAGAAAAATCATCTCTCTGCGAAAGACGATACTTTTCCATTGAGGAACAACTAAGCCTTTCCAATTGGCCGAGCCCCAAATTACAGGCGGAATATTTTGCCGACGCCGGGTTAGGAGAAGCTTTAAATAAAATAGCCTTAGAAAACCCCGATGCCCGAATAGATTTTTCACCTTATCTTTCTAACTATTCTATGGTTGCCCCAATTCACAACCTAAATAGAAATCTTTCCCAAATTCACGTTTATGTGACAACCGCTTCTTTAATTCATAGATTCCAAGGCTGGCAACAGATAGTTTATTACCTTAACGACCCTCAATACCACGACGAAGCCTTGGTTAACGACATAGCTCGGTGGTTTGGAATAAATTATATCTTTTTGGTTCCCAATCAATACGGATACAATGATATTTTTGAGAAAGCTGGTTGGGAGGTTTTTCAAGGGGCTTGGGGAAATGGGATATTAAAATTTCCCGAGAAAAATTCGCTCGCAGATTTTTCTAACAAATCCTCAGTTTTGGTGGTAGGACAAAAAAGGGTTTCCGCCTACGACCAGGTCCTTACAGTATCCCTCTTGGGAGTTCTTCCTTATAACGAGGCTTTCCTCATTTGGGGAAGGGACAATATCGATAGTTATAGCCAGGAGGAATTAGAGCGCTTCGACGTGGTTGTCTTGCAGGGGTACAGCTACAAAAATCTCGGCAAGGCGAATGAACTTCTATATAATTATGTAAATTCGGGAGGAAAAGTTTTTATAGACACGGGGTGGCAATACACGTCTCCAGATTGGGAGAGTACAAAGACTTTGGATATAATCCCCTTAAACCAGCTTGAGTGGAGCGATTTGGGTAAAACTAAAGAGTATAAGCTTGAAGACGAAGAATTTTCCCAAGACATTGACGCCTCGGCCTTTGCACCCCTTATTTACCAAGATTCTTCCTGGGGGGTCTCTACGTCGGACAGATCAGAATTAAAACAGTGGGGTAAGGTCGCCCTTTCTACCAAAGGTAAACCGCTAATAGTTACCGGCCGGATAGGCGAAGGAAGAGTTGTGTGGTCCGGAATGAATATTTTTCCTCACGTTAAGCAGAGCGATAAAATCTACAGCGAAGAGATTAAATTCTTGCGTGGATTATTTACTTGGCTGATAGACGGAAAAACTGACACAAACTTTGACGTTACTTATAAAAGGATAAATCCGGATAGGGTGGAATTTTTCTTTAATGAGGATGCCCCAGAAGGGGGGTATCTACTTTGGAAAGAAGGATATTACCCTTATTTTAAGGCAAAAATCGAGGGAGGAGAGAACCTTTCTATCTATAGAGCCGGACCCGGGTGGACTCTGATTAAGATTCCGAAGGCAACAAAAGGGGAGAAATTAATTTATGAATATAAGACGCCCGTCTCTGAAGAAGTTGCTTTTTTTGCATCTATCCTAACTTTTATCCTTCTTTTGTTAATCATCATTGAGGGCGTTAGAGGGGAGAGGTCTTTGTTTGTAGGCCTTCTGGGGGCAATCGAGAAGAGATTTGTAAGCGCTGTAAAACTTCCAAAATCGATTTTGGGGAAGGATACCGAGGAATATGACTACTAAGGCAGTAGTTGGCAGACTTCTAAAATTATTTTCCCTTTCCGGCATTTCAATTGTTAGGCTGGCCTATTTCGCAGTAGCCTTACTTTTAATAGTCGCCTTTGGCTATCTTTTCGGTTTTCACATTCTGGTGGGCGTTATGAAGGGGGGAGACGCAGGCTACGCTGTACATAACCTTCTTTGGTTTTCCCGCTGGTTTCCCAGAATTCCCGTCTGGTATCCACTTCAAGGTGCGGGATTCGCCATGACATTAAGCTACCCGGTTGTTCAGAATATTGTCGCGATTTTTATCGATAAACTAAGCCCCCTTTCATTGGTGGAATCTTATAAAATGCTAGTTTTCGGCTCTTTTATATTCGCTGCCCTCGGCGTGTACCTTTTCGGAGCCTGGAGGATGAAGAGCCAAACGCTTGGAACTATCGCGGCTCTTTTCTATTTGGCGATGCCGGGCACCTTCTTCTGGGTAACGAAGCTTGGCTATTACGCCTTTGCCATAGGCAGTGCGCTTTTTCCATGGGGGCTAGTTTTTTTTGACGTGTTTCTGGAAAATGTACTTTCTTCCCAAAAAAGGGGCAAAGTAGCGATAAGTCTATTTTTGGCCTCTTTAACTCTAGGGCTAAGCTTTATGTTTCACGCCTTCGTGGGAGCGGCGCTGTCTGTTAGCTTTTTAATCTACGGGGCCCTGGTCGGCTATTTCAGACATAAAAACCTTTTATCTTTAAAAGGGATTCTTAAGGGAATACTTGCGGGAATAGTTGTATCAGTTACTGCGATACTTCTTTGGGCCTTCTGGTTTTTTCCTGTTTTTCGCTATGCCCAGCTTTCAGCCCAGTTGGGTAAAACCCAACAGACCGCCCCAGCTGATCTAATCTTGCGTTGGGCTCAGGTCCAAAGCCCCGAAAGACTGCTTTTTGACTGGGGGGAAGTCGAACCTTCCGACCAATTTCCTTTGCCGCCAATTCCACAGGCAGTAACCTATCTTGCTCTAGCGTCCTTACCCCTGTCTCTCGCCTTCGCTTTTGGGAAAAATAGATATTTCGAGGGAGACGGTATATCAAAATTGGCCCCACGAGCCTTTGGGGTTGGGATGGTAGGGATTCTACTTCTTTTCACCAGTGGTCTTGCGAAATATATAGACCTTTTCCAGATAGAGAGGCTTAGACCCTTCTTCACATTCATAAATTTTTATGTGGTTATTTTTGTAATAATGCTAGTGGGATTGGCGGCCGCATCGGCCGTGGTCTTTATCTCTTGGATTATAAGCGAAATCCCGGTTATCCCGGCCTATTTTGTAGGTAAAAGGAATAGTTTGGGAGTAAGGGTTTTCAAAGGAATAATTCTAGCTGTGGTCGCTTTGGCAATTACCTTTAATATCTTTTTTGCTTTCGAAAAAGGGCCAGAGGCAAAACATTATTACGGTTGGGGGCCTCCGGAGGACCCAATTTTGGGAGAAAAACTTGAGTATGGGTACAAGGGTTTATATTTTAGAAGCTCGGCCAAACCCGTTGACCTGGGAGAGAACCTTTTTTCCTTTACAAATTATAGCGATATGTTTAGGCAAAGCTACGCATATTCCTTTATTCAAGAAATATTACGCACTCCCATTAAGGCAAGCCCATATACCCAAGGTATAGAGGAAATAGCCCAGACAATTGTCGGAAAGATGCAGCTTGACCAGTTTACGAGGGTAGGCCTTACGGGCAATATAGGTAACGTTTTACAGGTTTGGGGAAATGTGACCGACGCCTCGACCCTTAATCAATTTATGTTTAGGGGCTCTCTTTTTCAATCTATGCGCGGCTTTTCCGAAACCGTATTTTTTGGAAAAGACGAGAGAAACCATAGAGCGGCTCTTCTTAACGATTTGGCGCGCTACATTGGCTATAAGTACGTTGTTACCTCAACCGCCGAAGACACAAAACACTACCAAGATGACCTTTGGACCAAAACGGGCGACGAGGGGGCTTGGCAGATATTTGAATTTAAAGATTACCAAGGTATGGTTACTATCACCCAAAGGCCCCAAATACTGGTAATTGGGGCCAAGAAAGGGGCTTACGAATCGGTACTTATGGCGGCCCTTGAGGGTGTTGTCCCTTATCAAAATGCCTGGCTGGTCGAGGGAGGGGAAAATATAGACGATTATTCGTTAAAAGATTTAAAGCCTTTTGGGGCCCTTATTCTTTATGGATACTCCTACAAGGATCAAGGTAGGGCATTTTCAACCCTGGAGCGCTATATCAAGGAGGGGGGAAATGTGTTTATGGATACGGGTTGGCAATTTATTTCCAAAGACTGGGAACTTCCCAAAGCGCCTGAATTTTTGCCAGTCGAAGGGCTTTCCTGGCAAAGTGACTTGCCGGCGGGGAAGCATAAGTTAAATAAAGAACAAGGGGAAAAATTTGGAATGGAAGACGTTGTGATTGAATGGCAGGGAAAGAGCTGGGGGGTTTCCGAGCCAACTGGGTTTAAAAGTTGGGCGGAGCCACTGCTTAGCCTTGGCGGTAAAGAGGTAGCAGTAGGGGGAAGATTGGGGCGGGGAAAAATAATTTGGAGTGGTCTTAATTTGTTCGGGTATATGTCTTACCAAAAATATTCACCCGACTCTATCCGGATAGGCAAGGCACTAATTGGAGAGCTTTTTTCTAACGAATTCAAAGAGGACTTAAGCGTACAAGTTACTCCCAAAAGGGAATTTCCCGACAGGGTTGAGCTTAACATTTCTGGACCTTTGCCTGAAGGAAGCTTTCTTCTCTGGAGGGAGCCTTACTCGCCCGATTGGAGCGCAAAGATTAAAAACAAGGGCTCCGGAAAGATCACAACCTTTAGGGCCGGCCCGGGATTTCTTTTACTTGCTCTTCCGGCCACCTCGGGCGACACACAAGTTATCTTAGAATATAAATTGGGTTTGGTAGGGGCTCTGGGCAAAGCTGTTTCGGTTTTGACCTTGGCTCTTTTCATTCTTTGGAGTGTTGACGAGGTATTTAATGGAGGAAAGTATTATTCAAAATTTATGGAAAAGTTTATTTATCGCATAAAATTTCCAAAAATTTCTATTAAAAATATTTTAAATGAAGAGGAGTGAATCGACAGTAGAAGAGCTGGCAGCTACCCAACCGGTTAGTTTCGAAGATGAATATTTCGAACGGGTATATGAGGGCGATTATTTTCGAAGAAACCCTGGTTATAAAATCAGGTCTTTTCTCGAAAGGATTCTACTTTTCAAAAAAAAAGGCCGACTTTTGGATGTAGGGTGTGCTTATGGACTTTTCCTTAAACAAGCCTCAAATTATTTTGAATGTGAAGGGGTTGATATATCAAAACACGCTTTGGCTTATGCAAATAGGCACTTAATAGGAAGGGTGAAGTTACACTTGGGCAATGTCGAAAGCATGGAGCTGGAACGGAAATTCGACGTCATCACTTGCTTTGACGTATTAGAACATTTGCAGAAGCTTAAAGGAGGGTTAGTAAGCATTAAAAAACATCTTATTCCCGGAGGCATTCTTGTTTTTAGCGTTCCAGTCTATGACGGAGTCGTTGGTAGACTGGTGGAGCTTGTAGATAAAGACGAAACTCACTTTCAAAAGAGGTCTCGGTCATTCTGGCTTAAGACAATGGAGAAGCAGGGTTTTAGGGTACTTCTTTTTGAGGGTATTTTTCGCTATTTTTTGCTAAATGGCGTATATATTAACTTTATCTCGCGTTATATTCGAAGTTTCTCTCCTGCCATATTGGTTGTAGCGCAAAAGTGATTCACATAGTTTTACCCGCATTTAACGAAGAAAAAACGATAGGTCCTCTTTGTGAAACCATGGCCTTTGTGATGAAGGAGAACGGCCTTCCCTATAAAGTGATTATTGTTGATGACGGAAGTAGTGATTCCACGGCCAAGGCGGTTAGAAGTTTTACAAAAAAAATGCCGGTTGTCCTTGTTAGACACAAAGTAAATAGGGGCCTAAGCGAGGCCATTAAAACGGGGCTTCTTACTGCGCTAAAGAGGGCAAAATCCGAAGATATCATCGTCACAATGGATTCGGATAATACTCATACGCCTGGTCTTATCTTGCGCATGACCAGGATGATAAGAGAAGGAAATGACGTGGTTATTGCCTCACGCTACCTTTCAGGCTCAAGAGTCAGGGGCGTTCCTTTTTTTAGAGAAGTATTAAGCCTTGGAGGGAGCATCCTTTTTCGGATACTTTTTCCGATAAAAGGGGTCAGGGATTATACCTGCGGTTATAGAGCATATAGGGCAAAAATCCTAACAGAGGCCTTCGACTATTACGGTGAGGAGTTTGTGAATAGACCCGGTTTTTCCTGCATGGTAGATATTCTTCTTAAATTAAGACATCTGGACGTAATTGTTTCGGAAGTGCCTCTTATTTTAAGATACGACCTTAAAGAGAGCCTCAGTAAAATGAAAATCGGCAAAACAATCAAAGAAACACTTGCCCTAATCGTCGAAAGAAAATTGGGAAGGTGAGATGGAGAAACCAACGATAGGTGTGGTCAGGGGGACAAGACAATCGGTTATCAACTTTTTCGAGCACTTTGAGAAATTAAATGTTAGATTTATTGCTGCAAGTTTCAAGCCCTTCTCTTATGAGTCGACAAAAGCCAATTTTGAGTTGGTTAGCCCCCCTTTGTATTTTCCCTTGAAAATCGATCCGACGGTTTTAATTAATCAAAAAGGAAATCTTTCCTGGTTTTTTCTAAAAGATTTGGAAAAGCATTTGCAAGGAAGCGATGTTGTTAGTATTTCTGATACCTACTATTTCATGAATTTACAGGCCGTAGATTGGGCCAAAAAAAACGGGGTGCCAGTTGTGACTGTAATCTGGACGACAATCCCAAAACATATAACCAGCTGGTTTCCGCCTTATTCATATATCACCAAAAGGGTTATCGAGGCTACAGACTTATTTATTTTAAGAAACAGAGCTTCCCTCGCCTTTACCGATTCGCTATCTATTCCTAGAAAAAAGGTAAAAGTAATATACAAAGGGGTTGATTTAGCTAAATTTCATCCGCCGCTTAGAGGTCAAGCCCCTGGTTTGAACTCGGGTCGAAGGCTACCGCCGACCACCAAAATTCTTTTCACCGGAAATTTGTCAAAGGCTAAGGGGCTTGACGATTTGTTAGCAGTATTTTCCAATATACGACATACAAATCCTACTATACGTTTAATAATTGCCGGAGACGGAGAGATGAGGAGGAAAGTGGAGAAGCTTGCAAGAAAGAGGATTGTTGATTATCGGGGATTTGTTTCTTACGATAAACTTCCTGATATTTATCGCGAGGCTGATATTTACTGTGCTCCTTCAAAGTTTAAATATTTTTTGGGAATTAAAGTTTGGGAGGAATATTTTTCTTATGCTCTAATGGAGGCACAAGCCTCGGGCCTGCCTATTATTGCGACAAAAACTGGTGCTATACCGGAGGAGGTGGGCAAAGATAATTTGCTCATCGAGTCAGGAAATAGGGGACAGCTAGAAAAATCTTTAGAGAAGTTGATAGCCAGTGCCCCGCTTCGACAAAAACTTGGTTTGCAAAACAGAAAAAGGGCAGAGAAGCTTTTTAACGCAAAAAAACAAGCCAGCAAGACAGAAGAAGAAATATTGACTTATTTGCGATAAGCGTATATGAGGACAGCATAAAACTTATTTTTGTACCACCAAAGTGGCGGCCTTACTCCACCAGAGATTATCAATTTAAACCCATTTTTGCTAAGAATATTCAAAATATTTTTCAATGAGCCGTCGTTACTAAAATGGTGGTATTCGACGGACATTTCTTTAATTAGGCCAAGCTTAGACGATTGGTCTAAGTCCTCAAGAACCTGGCTTTCTGCTCCCTCGACATCGATTTTTAAGAAATCTATTACATCATTTTGCTCGATATAATCAGACAGTTTTACCGCCTTGACCCTTTCTTCCCTTATCTTCAACCCGGGCCATCTTGTCGAAAAGATGCTGGTTTCGAGGGCTGCTTCGGGAAAATTTTCCGGCGATTTCAAGTTTACGATCCCCTTGTTTGATTTAAGAAGTGCGGCATTGACCAGTATAAAATCTTTTGAAAACGAAAGATTCCTTTTTAGATACTCAAAAGCTGGCTGGGATGGCTCAAAGCAGATTACTTTTGCCTTGGGATATTTAAGTTTAAAATAAAGACTTGCGATACCAATGTTGGCTCCGCAGTCGATAATTTTGGGAGTAGGGTTTTTGGTATTGAAGTCATACGGTTTCCATATAAAAACTTCAAAGAAAATTCTTAAAAACAGAAAGAAATCCGGGAAATAGATTTTTTGGCCAAATACTTCTTGATTAGTTATTCTTAAGCGGAGTATTTTGATAAAAAAATAGCCTTTGGCCGTCAGATATAAATATAGAAAAAGGTGATATATTTTTTCTGACATGGGATTTACGTTTCTGGCCAGAGTGGCAATGTTATCAAAAAAACGATAGATTTTTTCTAATTTATTCATATGTTAATTATCATAAGCTTGCTCATTATAAGCTTTAGCCAACCCTATTGTACTGGTGTCATTTGACCAGCTCCAGGCTCTAACATAAAATAGGCAGAGTCATGCAAGCTTTAATATTGGCAGCAGGGTTGGGTGCAAGAATGAGGCCACTTTTTCTAAATACGCCCAAGACAATGATTGATATCAATGGCAAACCATTTCTTTATTATCTACTTGACCATTTGCGAAAAAATGGAATCGGTGAAATAGTCTTGGGCACGGGATTTTTAGCGGGGGCAATAAAAAACTATTTTGGAAAAGGAGAGATGTTCGGAGTTAACGTCAAATACTCGGAAGGTCACTTGCCTATGGGAACGGCAGGAGAAATCAAATTGGCAGAACCATACCTAAAAGACCGTTTTTTTGTCATAAACGGGGATACCTATATGCCAGAAAATTATCAAAATGTCTTGGAATTTCATGATAAAAAGAAAGCCTTAGCGACATTAGTAGTTTCCCGGCCTCTGGGTAAAGGGGCGGTAGGAGGAAAAGTGACATTTGAAAAGGGCGGACTTGTTAGGGATTTTGAGGAACAAGCGGCTAAGGATAGACCAAATTGGATTAATTCAGGCCTATATAGGTTTGAGAAGGAAATTCTTAAATTTATCCCCAAAGGCAAAAGAATTTCTTTAGAGAATGAAATTTTCCCCATTCTTGCGAATATGAAGAGGCTATACGCTTATAAATCTAAAAAGAACTTTGTCGATGTTGGAACTCCAGAAAGCTATATTCAGGCAGTCAAGGTTCTTACATGAAGGCTCAAAAGTTTGTCAAAGACTATATAAAAAGAAGCTCAAAAGTACTTGTAAACCTTTCAAAAGGGGGTGTTCTTGAGTCGGTTGTGAAAACAACGCAAGCGATTTTGGAATGTTATTACAAAAAAGGGGGCGCGGTTTACCTTTTTGGTAACGGCGGGAGTGCCGTACAGGCACAGCATATAGCGGAGGAGCTAGTAAGCGGATTTAGAATGTTTGACCCGAAACGATTCTCCTTATCCGCCCAGGCCTTGACGGTGGACGGGGCTAAAATAACTGCGATTTCAAATGATTTTGGCTTCGACCAAATTTTCGCAAGACAACTGGATTCAGTTTTGCATTCTTCGGACGTAGCCATAGCCTTTTCGACCAGCGGTAAATCTCCTAATGTTTTAGAGGCCTTGAAACTGGCTAGGAAGAGAGGTGCAGTAACAATTGGAATTAGCGGAAAGTCTGGTGGAGACCTTCCTAAAATGTGCGACATCGTTATTAGGATACCTTCCTCAGAGGTCTCGATAATTCAAGAAGGCCATGCGGTGGTTGGACACGCTTTATGCGCCGCCGTTGAAGAGGGTCTTTTCGGAAGGGAGGTACTTACTTTTTGAAAATGAAAATATTTTCCCCCGTAAGGATAAGCTTTGCAGGAGGTGGCACGGACCTGCCCTTTTTTTATGAAAAATTTGGAGGGAGGGTTTTAAATGCTACATTAAATTTTGGTTGGCATATTGAGCTTCGTAAAAATCCTTTCAAGGCAATTGATATTATTTTTGAGGGCAAAAGAATAAGTTTTCTCGAAGATGAAAAGCAACACCAAGGTGACGCCTTTAAAATCATAAGGGGACCCATAAAAGACTTCCTACCCTATAAAAGTGGTTTTTTTCTTACGGTTAAAAAGGACAGACCTCTTTTGGGTTTGGGGTCGTCGGGAAGCCTAATTGTTGGACTCTGTAATATCCTGTCGAAATTTAAGGGGCAGAGGCTTTCGCCAAGGACCATAGCTGAGAGGGCCTTTGCTATCGAATATGAGGATTTAGGCTGGCTTACAGGTAAACAAGACCATTATGCAGCTTCATTTGGAGGAATCAATATTTTTCATTTTGGACCCAAAAACGTTAGAGTAGAACCCCTGAAATTGGAAAAGAAGACAAAAAGCCAACTTAGGGAGAGACTAAAAATATTTTTTATAGGAGGTGCAAGAAGTTTTGACCTTCAAAAAAAGCTTTCGGAAGCAGTTAGTGAAAAAAAACGCTTGGCCTCCCTTTTTAAGCTAAGGGAGCAAGTTGGGCTGTCCGCAGAACTTTTGAAAAAGGGGGACCTGGATGGATTGGGAGAGCTTCTCAACGACTCTTGGAACGAAAAAAAGAAAAGCAATCCCTCGGTTAGCAATGATAAGATAGAAAAAATTTATTATCTTGCACTTAAGTCTGGAGCGTTGGGAGGGAAGTTGGCTGGCGCAGGGCAGGGGGGGCATATGTTTTTTATTTCTAAAAAGGGCCAGGAAGAAAAATTAGTCAAGAGATTACAGGATTTTGGAGTGGAAAATGTTAATTTTGACTTTTATTCAAGGAGAGTTTAAATAAACAAGTGAGGATAAAGGGTCGTTGGCTTTCGAACATAAGCCCGAAGAGATTGTTCACTGCTTCTTGCCTGGGCTAAGAGTCCACGGTTTACGTGAAGATTGATAAAATGAAGGGGAGGGGTTTTAGTTAAAAGAAATTTTTAGGATTGGGACTTAGGAGATGGAGACAGGAAATTAGTTGACTTTTGGTACGATAACCTGTCTTTAGCTACGGATAAGATTTTGACTAGGATTGACGAATGAAAAAAATTGCGATATTTCATCAAGAATTTTATTTCTCGGGCGGAGCAGAGAGGCTTATTTTTGAGGAAATGGGGGCCCTAGAAAAAAAAGGATACCATGTCGAGGCTTGGGCACCGCTTGCTGCCTACGATAAATGTTTTCCCCAAAAAATTAAAAAATTTAGAATTTATGGTTTTTTGCGCTATTTATCATTCATTCCGAGGGAGCTGGTTATTCTTTTATCGTGCCTTCTTGCCCCCTTACTCGTCTTGAGGTTTTATGATTTTGACTTATTCTACGGTACAAACCAGGCAGGGCCTTGGTTTGCTTTCCTTGCTGCAAAAATTTGGAGGAAACCATATATTGTTTTTATGCCCTATCCTATCGGACTTATATATCCCAGAAAAATAGACAGAAAAAGCGGATACCTACAAGAGGTACCCTTTTTCATAAGAGGTTTAATGAGGATTTTTAAGCCTATTATTAAATTTCTGGATTGGCAAATTATGACTCAAGCAAATACGCTACTCACAACCGGAGATTATGCAAAGGCAGTATTTGAAAAAATCTATAAAAGAGAGGTTATAAATGCCCCTTCCGGTGCAGACCCATTGCCACAAAAGCTAATTAAGTCTCAAAAGCGCTTTATGGGAGAGGTCGAAATTTCAGGGAAACGCATTAAAAAGCCTTATGTTTTGATAACCAATCGTCCGATGTCCAAAAAAAGATTTGACTATATGATTAAAGGCTTGCCGAAAATTTTAAAAACCTTACCCGACGTTAGACTTGTGGTAGCCGGAGATTTTAATGACTATACTAGGGAACTAAAGCGCCTTGCCGAAGGCCTGGGAGTTGGGGAAAAAGTTATTTTTTTGGGGTTTATGGACGGGAAGAATTTAGAGAAGGTTTACCTTGAAGCAGCCGTCTATGTTTACACGGCCCCCGAGGAGGATTATGGGAAGGGAATTGTTGAAGCAATGGCAGCGGCAATTCCAGTTGTAGCTTGGAATAATGCGGGTCCAACGGGAATTGTCCTGGACGGTAAAACAGGATATTTAGCCAAACCCTTTGCAATAGAGGATTTTGCAGAAAAAGTATTAAAACTTTTAAAAAACAAAAGTCTTAATAAAAAAATGGGTGAAGCAGGAAGAAAATTAGTCTGGGAAAAGTTTACACAAAATCACCACCAGTTCATATTTGAGAGGCAGATAGAAGGACTTCTGGGTAATCGTGACTAAAATATTTTCCTATCAAGAGTTTCCTTGGGGTACGTCGGAGGTGGAAGCGGGAAATCCATTGAGTGCAGGCTCGATTCAGCTTGATCGGGCCTTAATGTTTTTAAAAACAGTCAGGGGGAAGGTTTTGGATGTTGGATGTGGTGCGGGAAATTTTACGAGAGGGATAAAGAGTGCGAGGAAAGATTTGCAGCTTTATGGCATCGATGTTGGGAGAGAAGCAATAAGGATAGCAAGAAAGCGGTCAAAAAATATTAATTATAAGGCCGCTTCTGCCTACAAACTTCCATTTAAAAGCCTTTTTTTTGAGGGAGTTGTCATGTTTGATGTGTTGGAGCACATAGACTACCCGGACAGGGCGGTTTCCGAAGTTAGAAGAGTCCTTAAAAAGGGTGGCAAGTGTTTTCTGGCCGTTCCTTTGGAAGCAAGTCTCTGGACGGCTCATGGAATACTTTTCAAAATTTTCGGGATTAAGGTAAAAGAAAAAACATATGGACACGTTCAGCAGTTTAGCCAGAAGGATTTGGTAAAACTTCTCAAACGCCACGGTTTTGATGTGGTTTCTGTTTCTTACGGAGACTATTTTCTTTTTCAGGCCGTTGACGTTTTATATCAGCTTTATCTTAAGTTGTCAGGAAAAAGAGTCCAGGAGTTAGGCTATACTCTCAGAAAAAGGTCAGCCATTCCTAAAACTATTATTTCCTTAATTTTTTTTATATTCGTAGCCCTTACCTTTTTCGAAACGAAAGTTTTTTCGGGGTGGCTTCCAGGAATGGATGCTCATATAGGGGCGATAAAAAGCAATGGTAAATTCAAAAAGTAAGAAAGAGTACGTTCACTCTACCCAGCCGTACGTTTCAAAATGGCGTATTTTTCAGCGGCTCTATTTTATAGATCCTTGTATCAGAGTTTTGTCTAGGCGCGAGGGCAGCGTGCTTGATCTTGGCTGTGGCGGCGGTGCGGTGACAAGAACGCTAGCCAGGAGGCTTCCAAATCATAAATTTTATGGTATAGATATTTCTCCCAACGCAATTAAAAAAGCAAAGGAGATTCCCTCAAATATCAATTTTCGGCAGGCCAACGCCGCGAATCTCCCCTATCCGCGTTCTTATTTCTCGGCTGTTATATCCCTTGAGGTTTTAGAACATCTTCAAAATGTCCGAAAGGTTCTTGAGGAGGTTAATAGAGTTTTAAAAACTGGTGGATATTTTTACTTTAGCACCCCACTTGAGGGTGATTCTGCTACTTTGTACGGATTATTGAGAAATAATTTTGGTTACGACCCCCACTTGCCACTTTATGGACACGTCCAAAAATTTTCCTACAATTCATTAGTAGATAAGCTTTCAAAGGCCGGATTTGGGGTTTTGGAGACAACTTATTGTGCCCATTTTCTAAATCAACTTTACAGCCTTTGCCTAAAATTTATCGAAAAAAGGATGCCTCCCAAATTGAGGACAATGTTTATACCGGTCTCAGCTATGGCAAGCTTAGTATCGGGGATCGAGTCATTCCTTTTACGCAAGGCGCGGGGGGGACTCAATGTACAAATTGCTTGTAGAAAATTATGAGGAAATTTACTTCAAAGATTGTCAGAAAAATTGTTGTTCATACGCCCCAAAGAATTAGAAACTTATTAAAATTTTTAGGTTTCCCCAAATTTGTTAACTACTTTTTGACGAAAGAAGACGGAGAATTAATTGCCCAAGAGTCATGGGTAAATTTTTTTAAATCTAATAAAGACTTATACCTGAAAAATTGGGAGGAGTACTTCTTTTTAAGAAAGATCATTGAACTGGCGCGTATCCATAAAAAGTCTCGCATCTTAGATGTGGGTTGTGGGGTGAGCACTGTCCTTCACTTTGTCGAGGGCAAAAAATGGGGGATTGACCCTCTGGCTGAAACCTATAAAAAACTTTATCCTTACCCAAAAGACATAATAATTAAAAAGGCAGTTGGAGAAAAGATTGCTTTTAGCAGAGGTTTTTTTGATGTAGTATTTTGTACCAATTCCTTAGATCATACCGATAATCCGGCAAAAACCTTGTCGGAAATCTATCGGGTACTTAAGCCAGGGGCCTTCTTCGTTTTGCATGTTGATATTTTTAAAAAAAAGGCCAAAAGGGACAAAACACACCCGTTTTGTTTTACACAAAAGGATTGCATACGGCTTCTTGGTAATAAATTTGATATTCTATTTAAGGCAAAAACCAATAAAAGCATATTTGGTAAAGCCAGGGACAGAGCTTACTTTATCGCGGTGGCCCAAAAGGTAAATAAACTTAAATGACACCCAATCTTTCGCTCATAATCCTTAACTACAATCGAAAAAAAGACTTGGTAGAGCTAATCAACTCAATTCTTAAACAGACTTACAAGAATTTTGAGATTATTGTGGTGGATAACGCTTCGTCGGATGGAAGTGTAGAGGAAATAAAAAGAACATATTCCGGGGTAAAAATAGTGGCTTTAGAAAAAAACATTGGGCGGTCCGGCCACAACAAAGGAGCAAATATTGCGAAGGGTGAGATTTTGGTTTTCTTAGATGCAGATATGTATTTCCCTTTTTCTTTTTTGGCAAAACTAAGAGACAAATTTAAGCTTCTGCCAAGCCTTAACGCTGCCTCGTTTAATATGAAAGACCCTTCTGCCAGGACCCCCGGCTGGCAGCCCGTTTACATAAAGAAGAATGGGGATAATAGGATTGGATATGAATCCTGTTTTGGAGGAGGAATGCTGGCAATTAAGCGTAAAATCTTTGAGGATGTGGGAGGTTTTAACCCTTCCTTTTTTGTTTATGTGGATGAGTGGGAATATTTGATTAGACTGTGGGCAGAAGGCTACTCGGTTCGCTATTTTCCTGATTTATTGGGATATCACAAAGAATCCCCTTATGCTTATCGTTCGGTGATGAGGGGATATCACGTTATCGTTAATCATGCCCAGATTTATGCTTTATACCTTCCGGTAAAGCTATGGCCCAAGTTTCTCAGCCACCATTCCAGGGAAACAGTAAGAATATTAGCCAAGAATGAAGCCGACAGGTGGGGTACCCTAAGGGGACTGATTTTGGCTGGATTTTACTTTTTAAAAGCCTTGCCCAAAAGAAATGTTGTTAAAGGAGGGGCATTAGAAAAATTTTTGCGCTTTTATTTTCCGAAAAAAGGAGACGTGATCGTAGAGAAATGGGGGTGGGGCAAAAGTTCAAATTGATGCCAAAGTTAAGTCGAGGCACAAAATTAAAAATGAGCATCTGGGAGAATGTAAGTATTACAATTGCAATTCCGCTTTTTAACAGGTTAGAACTTTTAAAGCGAACGGTAGAGAGCGTATTTAATCAAACTGTTCCTCCCAACGAATTTATCATTGTTGACAATGGATCAACCGACGGCTCCTATGAGTACGCCTTGAGTCTCAAAAATCGTGGAGTCCAAATTTTTAGGAATAGGACAAATTTGGGAATGATTGGAAACTGGAACGAGTGCATAAAGAAGGCAAAGAGTAAATACGTAGTTGTTCTTGGATCAGACGATATTATATTGCCTAATTATATTTCTACATGGAAGAAAAAAATTGCCAAAGTTGATAGGCAAAATGTAGCGGCATTCTTTTCGGGAGGCTACATTATTGATGGAAACGATAAAATAAAGGGCATTTATAAACCATTTAATGCAGATTTACTCTTAAAACCTCCGAGATCCCTGAGATTTCTATGGGAAAATCTTCATCTTTATCTTTCTACAACCGGCTGGACCGTTTATGACAGGCACATTTTGGAAAAGCTTGGTTATTATAGAAAGAAATACGAAATTGCAGCAGAAAACGATTTAACTGTAAGAATTTTACCCCGCTTTCCCGTATTTTACTCAAAAGACGTTAATTTTGCTTTCCGACGCCACGGTCTTCAGGGTTTTGATAAGAAAGTTAAAAATTTTGATTTTACTCAAGAGAGAGAAAATATAGAAAACGGCCTTCGGGTCTACCTTGATTTTGAGAAGGACGAAAGTATTGCTAAATCATTCTCCCAAAAAGAACAAAAATTGAGACTTATTGTTAGAATTCCCGCAAGTTATTATTTGGTTTTTTCTTTGCTTTCATACTTCGTTGGGGACAAGAGAGCAAAAGGCTATCTTGACATATTTTTAAAGTTCTACCCAAAACCAATATTTACGCCAATGACGCTAAGGCTTGGCCTAAAATGGTTTGAGAAAATTTTTAGAGAGTATCTTAGGAACTTTTATGTAAGGCTTGGAATGCGCAATAGAACTATCCAGGACTACTTTGCTACGCTCCCTTAGAGTACCAAGCCCAAAGTTGTCTTACCCCTTCAATGGATGAAACCCTCGGTTCCCAGCCAATAACCTTCTTGACTTTATGAATATCACTTATATAAATTTTTTGGTCTGCCGGGCGTTTTTCCCCAATAATATATTTCGTTTTTCCACCATAAACCTCATCTAATATATTTGAGAGTTCCCTGATACTTAAAGTGTTTTTCGGCCCACCGCCAACATTGAAAACTTGTCCCTTTACTTTTGTAATATTTTGAAGTTCAAGGTAGAAAAGCCTAACTAGATCCCCAACCCAGAGTATGTCCCTTACGGTTTTACCATTTGTCACTAAGTTAAGAGGTTTACTTTTTAGTTTGCTAGTAACAAGCCAATCGACCCATCCTTGATTTTCCGTGCCTTGTTGGTGGGGTCCATAAACTGATGACATACGATTGACTATTGTTGGAACCTGGTACATATGAAAGTATTCTTGGCAGTAAAGGTCCCCGGTTGCGTGAGAAACACCGTAGGGTGCGTGAGGATGAGAACCAGCTGAATCCATTGGAAAATTCTCATTAACGCCAGTATTTGAAACTCCTGCCTGTACGGCCTTCCTCAATTTGTTAAAATTTGGATTGCCAAAATCCCAAACATATCTGTACTTCTTTTCGATGGTTGGAACTAGATTGATTTCAGAACTATAGACTTTACAAGTTGACGAGTAGACTACCGGTACTTTTGTTTTTCTTGCAAGTTCAAGAATATTGACAGTGCC
>Ga0154302_132_pt4 | contig 27542 bp, 31 predicted proteins | sample RifGroA1_FD_105596 | JGI IMG/M metagenome (GOLD analysis project Ga0154302, IMG submission 105596) | Candidatus Woesebacteria bacterium GWA1_41_8
CTGGCGCTATCGGTACTTATTTTAGTCCATGAATTGGGTCATTTTTTGGTGGCAAGAAAGGCAGGTATTTGGGTAGAGGAGTTTGGATTTGGGCTTCCGCCAAGAATTGTAGCTAAGAAAATAGGAGAGACGGTGTATTCTTTGAATCTTCTTCCCTTTGGCGGATTCGTAAAACTTCATGGGGAGGCAGACGACGAGAGCCTCTCAAAACCTAAGCAGGCTTTTTTGAATAAAAGTTTAAAAGCTCGCTTTGCAGTAATTGTTGCCGGCGTTATTATGAACTTTCTTCTGGCAGGACTCATATTTGCCGGCATAAATACAATTTCAGGAATTCCTACATATCACGAGGTTGGACAAGTTACCGTCTTGAACGTTGAGAAAGATTCCCCTGCTGAGAAGTCTGATCTTAAGCCGGGAGATAATATAAAAAGTATAAACAAGGTACAGGTAAAAACCACTGAGGAGTTTATTAAAATAGTTGAAGAAAAAAGAGGTGAATCTGTCGAAATTGAACTGTTAAGAAACGGCGAAAGTTACTCGGTTTTCGTTACCCCGAGGCAGAAGGAGGCTATAGAAGGAGATTTTTTTAATAAGATTTCGGCAACCCTCAAAAATTTCGCAAACGACGAAGGGTCGATCGGTGTAGCTATTACTTCGAAAGAAGCAGAAATTGTTTATCCTCCACTTTGGAAGAGACCGCTTGTTGGGATATCTTATGGTTTTAGTGAAGCCGTGTCGTGGGGAAAAAGTATAGTGGTTGGGATCGCTAAAACTTTCGTGGGACTTGCATTTGGCATTGCCCCCAAACTCGTGGGCCCGGTTGGGCTTTTGTTTCTTGGTACCGAAGTGGCTAAACAGGGGATTATAGACCTGTTAAATTTTTTTGCGGTAATTTCGGTAAACCTTGCAATAATAAATATACTTCCTTTACCAGCCCTTGACGGAGGTAGGCTCTTATTTTTGGTTATCGAGGGCGTAATCGGTAAAAAAGTAGTACCTAGGGTAGAGGCGGGTATACATACGGTCGGGATGGCAATACTGCTTCTTTTAATTTTTGTTATTACTTTTAATGAAGTCCGAATATTAATTTCAGCCGGCTCCATTTCTGGATTTCTTGAGAGCGTTTTGAGATAATTGGGTCAAGATGCTTCAATCTCAGCTATTTCCAAAGACCCGCAAAGAACCCCCCAAAGAAGCCGAGAGCATCAATCATAAACTACTTGTTCGTGCGGGGTTTATTGACCAACTTATGGCAGGAAGCTGGACTCTTCTTCCTTTAGGGTGGCGGGTTGTAAACAAAATTAATCAGGTAATACGGGAGGAGATGAATGCAATTGGGGGGCAGGAGGTTTTAATGCCACTTCTTCATCCCAAAAATATCTGGAATGAAACGGGCAGATGGGATAAAGCGAAGGAAGTAATGTATCAGTTTAAAGATTCCAGGGGTAGGGAATATGCCCTGTCTTTCACCCACGAAGAAATTGTAATGGACCTTCTTCGTAAAAACATTAAAAGCTATACGGACCTTCCCGTTGCCGTCTATCACTTTTCCACAAAATTTCGAAATGAAGCACGTGCGCGCTCGGGGATACTTCGGGGCAGGGAGTTTTTGATGAAGGACCTTTACTCGGCCCACACCACCGAGAAAGATTTTTGGAAATATTACGGGGAAGTAAGGGACGCTTATTCAAAAATATTTACGAGGCTTGGTTTTGACTTTAGAATTACAGAGGCAGGAGGAGGGGTTTTTACCGACAACAATACCCACGAGTTTCAGGTTTTGGCAGAAGGAGGAGAGGACACCATTTTTTGTTGCAAGAAGTGCGATTGGGGGGTAAATCAGGAGATATTTGACGAAAAGAAGGCTGAAAAATGCCCCGAATGCGGAGGGGAAATAATCAAAGCAAAGGCCATAGAGGTAGGTAACATTTTTCCTTTCGGTACCTGGTATTCGGAAAGAATGCACGTTTACTATTCTGATAAAGACGGAGGCAAAAAACCGGTATTTTTTGGAAGCTACGGCATTGGTTGTACCAGAGTAATGGGCGCATGGGTCGAGGTGTCCCACGACGAGCGGGGTATAGTCTGGAATAAGGCGATGTCTCCCTTCGATGCTCACCTTATCGAGCTTCCCGGGGCCAAAGACGCAAAGAGTGTTTACGAAACTTTAAAAAAAGAAGGAATTGAAGTTCTTTGGGATGACCGGGATGTCCCAGCTGGCGAGAAGTTTGCGGATGCTGATCTTATCGGAATTGCCGTAAGGCTGGTGGTATCGGAAAAAACTCAGGATAAGGTTGAGTGGAAAGGGCGGAGCGAAGAAAAAAGCCAGCTTATTGAACTTACGGAGGCAGTTAAAAAACTTACCTAAACTATGGCCCCGGAGGGGAAGATACATCTGCCCGGCTTTGAAGTTATACCCAGGGTTGAGCTTCCAAGAAAAAAAAGATTTCCCCGCCAGGAGAGGTTAGGAGTAAGCCTCGACCTGCCCACAAGAAGGCGCATAAGAAGCTCTTTGGAGCGTTTACAAGAGGCAGGAAATTTTGCGCTAAGCGACATTTTTCCGACCGTTGAAGAAATACCATTAAGTTGGAGCGAAAAGGACGATCTAGACTACTACTTGGAGCTTGTCAAACTTTGCTTTTACGAGTATCTTAGCGAAGAGGAAATTGCAGTTGGGCTGGGATGGCGGCCGCAGTCGGGCCCTGCCGTACCGAAGTTTGTTCGGAAGGCATACGGGCGGGTAGTAGGTAGAAGTTATTTTGGCAGGCGAGCCATAGAGATTCTTAAACCCAAGGTTTATTTATACGGGCGCCTGAAAGACGCGGGGTTAAGAAGGGTAGAAGAGGTTATAGCTCTTTCGAAAAAATTGCCCAAAGACGAAGGAGAAAAAGATTATCCTCCCCTTGCCAGGGTTTGTACCTCAAGGCCCGTTTTTGAGGAACTGGTAAGAATTGTAAGAAAGAGGGTGTACCCGGATTGGAACCCCGAAGTTACTTTTATTTACGAGCTTCCGCCCGAAAAAGTGACCAGATTTATGAGTGGGGCTTGAAAGGCGGTTGCCCTTAGTGATACCATTTTTCCTTGCGTGAGAAAGAAAAAAGTAGTTGTTGTAGGAGGAGGAACCGGAACATATCAGACCCTAACGGGTCTTAAAAATTATCCCTCTTTGCAGCTTTCTGCGGTAATCTCGATGTGCGATTCAGGAGGCTCCACAGGAAGACTTCGCAAGGAATTGGGCATTTTGCCCCCGGGAGACGTCAGGCGGGCCATTTTAGCCCTTTCCGACCTTCCCTTTGCCCAAAAAACGCTCGAGGAGGTATTCGACTTTCGTTTTAAAGGGGGAAAAGGCCTTGTGGGGCATTCCTTGGGCAATATTCTTCTTGCGGCGCTTACCCAGATTACAGGAAGCATGGATAGCGCGATAAATGAGGCGGCAAGAATCCTAAATGCCTCTGGTAAGGTTTTCCCGGTAACCTTGGACAAAACAAATTTGGTTGCAGTACTTGAAGACGGGACCAGGATCCACGGGGAAACAAAAATAGACAGAAGACGAGTTAAACCCAAAATTCCCATTAAGAGGGTATATTTAAATCCGCAGGCCTCGGTTTTTAAAGAAGCAGCTAGGCAGCTGGCCCAGGCCGACCTTGTGGTATTGGGCCCGGGGGACTTATATACGAGTATTGTTCCAACCCTTCTTGTGGATGGTGTGAATAAAGCCATTGTGGGCTCAAGGGCTAGGGTTGTATACGTTGTGAACCTTCTTACAAAAAAGGGAGAAACCGACGGATTTGTCGCCTCGGATTTTGTCAGGGTAATTGAGCAGTACCTTGGGGCGTCTAGTAAAAAACTTGCGGTGGTACTCGCCAACAAGGGAATAAACCAAACCAAATCAAAAATCGCCTCCTGGTACAGGCGATACGGCTCTGCACCGGTTTTAAATGATTTAAAGGACGGCAATTACAAGGTTGTAACCGCTAATTTTTCCGACACCACAACTTTTTATCGCCATAGCCCGCAAAAGCTTGCAAAAGCCATAGTCGGGCTTCTTTAAGTACTTGTCCCGGAAGTACCAACAGCCTATACTGATGCCTGTATATGGAGGACTGTATTTTCTGCAAGATTATTTCTAGGGAAGTTCCCTCCCAAATCGAAAAGGAAACCGACAACCTTTTAGTTTTTAAAGAAATAAACCCTGCTGCAACAGTACATCTTCTTATAGTTCCCAAAAAACACATAAAAGACGTAACCGAGGACGAAGGGGTAAACTGGGCTTCCATAGGCAAGCTTGCAACAACCCTTGCCAAGGAAAAAGGGCTAAAAAGCTTTAGAATGGTACACAATGCAGGGGGTGCCGCGGCGGTTCCACATATGCACGTACATTTTTTGGGGGAAGTCGCAAAGGACAGAAAAGTATGATCGTAGGTACAATTAATCAAAAAATAGCACAAGCCCTAAAAGCCAAAGACGAGATAAGGCTTTCGACATTAAGACTTTTATCATCTGCCTTAAACTACGAATTTATCGCAAAGCAGCACAAGCTTTCGGACGAAGAAGAGTTGGTAGTAGTTCAGAAGGAAGCCAAGAAGAGGAAAGATGCCATAGAAGCCTATGAGAAGGTAAACGCTTTGGATAGAGCGGAAAAGGAGAAAAAAGAAATGGCAATACTTTACGAATTTCTACCGGCTCAGATGTCAGACGAGAATTTGACCAAGCTGGTAGAAGAGGCGGTTAGGGAGGCCGGGGCATCCGCAATCTCCGATATGGGCAAAGTAATGGGCTTGGTTATGACCAAAGTTCAGGGTAGGGCCGACGGAGGAAGAGTTTCCGCCCTGGTCAAACAAAAGCTTTCCGTATAACCTTCCGATGAAGTCATCTTATGATAGCCGTTAAGGTCAAAAAACAGTCGAATTACCCGGTAAACGTAAGGAAGCTTAAAAGGGCTCTATCCGACTTTCTTAAGGGCAGAGGAATAGTGTCCGATGCCCAAGCCTCGGTTGCCATAGTTTCGGAAAGGGAGATGCTTGAGCTTTCCGCCAAGTTTCTGAAAGAAAAGCCCCCGAGGCTTCATAATGTTCTTTCTTTCGGTTTTGATGAGAAACCGGATTTTACCATGCCCCAAGGAAAGATTTTTTTGGGGGAGATAATTTTGTGCTATAAAAAAGTAGTCGATGAGGCAGGTAGGGAGAATAAATTAATTCAGGACAAAGTTGAGGAGCTAACGCTGCATGGAGCCTTACACCTTTTAGGAATACACCACGACGAATGACCCTTTACCTTAAATACCGGCCCAAGACACTTCAGGAGCTTGACAGTCAGTCAGTCAGGGAGTCTTTGACCAAAGTATCTTCGTCGGGCAAAATTCCCCACGCCCTTCTTTTTTCAGGACCAAAAGGCATAGGTAAAACCTCGGCCGCAAGGATTATCGCCAAAATCCTAAACTGCGAGCACCCTCTACAAAAAGGGACTTCCTGTAACAGGTGTGCAAGTTGTACCTCCATATCCCAAGGCGCAAGCCTTGACGTTATCGAGCTTGACGCGGCCTCTCACCGAGGTATTGAAGACGTTCGAGCACTAAGAGACGCGGTAGGCCTTGCTGCCGCAAGGTCGGCAAATAAGGTGTACATAATAGACGAAGCGCATATGCTGACCCCTGAAGCTTCAAACGCCCTTCTTAAGACCCTTGAAGAGCCGCCCGCCCACGTTTACTTTATTCTGGCAACCACCAATCCCGAAAAGCTTCCGGAAACGATTCGTTCAAGGACGGTAAGTATTTCTTTTAAAAAGGCAACGATCCCGGAGCTTGTTCGCTCACTCGAAAGGGTAGCCAAAGGAGAAAAATTAAAGGTGGACGGGCAGACACTCGGGGTGGTGGCAAGAGCTTCCGACGGCTCTTTCAGAGACGCAACAAAAATCCTTGAGCAGCTTTTGGCAGAAGGCAAAAAACTTAATAAGGAGGCTATAGAGGAATATCTTTTTCAAAAAAAAGCCTTGGATATAGACGGACTTCTAAAGACCCTTAAGCAGAAGAATACCAAGGTGGCACTTCACGAAATAGAAAATGTAATTTCCTCGGGAGGGGCGGTTTCAAATCTCATGGAAGGGCTCATCTTACGGCTTAGGGAAGGCCTTTTGTCTTTGGTGGAGGCAGGAGGAGAGGAGCTTCCGGGATGGCAGAAGGGAGAAATTATTTCTTTAATAAAGGCTCTTTATAATGCCTCAAGAGAAATGGCCGGCGCTCCCATAGAGCAGCTTCCTCTTGAGGTTGCGGTTGTGGAGTGGTGCGAGGAGGCAGCCGAAAGGATGCAGCTTCCCCCTAGGCCTTACAATCCTTCTTTGGTAGATAATAAGGCAAGTCCATCGTCAAATGCCAAGGACAATCCCGGTACAAAGGCAGTAGCCTCCTCCTTAGAGGAATCCGCGCCTAAAGGTAGGCTTGAGGAGGTTTCCGAGGAGGTTTGGAAGAGGATTCTTGCGGCGGTAAGGCCAATCAACACTTCGATCGAGGCCCTTTTAAGGGCAGCCAGGCCGATGCGGTTTGACGGGCATACCCTCACCCTAGGAGTCTTTTATAGGTTTCACAAGGAACGCCTGGAAGAAGGATCCCATAGAAGAATTCTAGAAGACGTCATAGCAACCGTCATGGGAGGGCCTATAAGAGTAACGTGTTTGTTGACCGAAGCTCCGGTAAAAAATCCCGTGGAAGAAAAAAGGGAAGAGGTGGTTTTGACCGAAGGGGAAGATGCGGATATAATAAAAGCGGCCAAGGAAATATTCGGAACTTAAAGGAAATGTTTGACAAATTTAAACAAGCGGGGCAACTGCTTAAAATGCGCTCCGAAGCGCAAAAAATTCAAAAGGAGCTTGAAAAAATCAGGCAGGCCAAAGAGCGGGGTAGCATGAAGGTTGTTGTGTCGGGAGACCAGAAAATTAGCTACATCGAAATTGACGGGGAAGAGAAAAAGGAGCTGGTTGAGCTTATAAACGATGCGATGAAGGATGTTCAAAAAGAGGCGGCCAAGAAAATGCTGGAAATGGGTGGGGGACTTTCCGGCCTTTTGGGTAAAATGTAAAGGCTATGAAGATAGCCAGGCCCCTCAAGGCTCTAATCGAGGCTTTTCAGAAACTTCCGGGAATAGGGCCCAAAAGCGCGCAGAGACTTACCTATTACCTTCTTCATGTTCCTCAGGTGGAACTTGACCTGTTTGCCAAGGCCTTATCCTCCCTTAAAAAAGATACAGTTACCTGCTCCATTTGCAAAAACGTATCCGAGAAGGATCCCTGCGAAATTTGTAGTGACCCCCATAGAGACAAAAAGACTATTTTGGTAGTTGAGCAGCCGTTGGACATCGTGGCCTTTGAAAGGACGGATAAATATAACGGCGTATACCATGTTCTTCACGGAGCCATAAGCCCTCTGGAAAATATTGGGCCGGATGAGCTTTACATCAACGACTTGGTAAAAAGGGCCAAAAGTAACATTTCGGAAATAATCATCGCAACAAACCCCACAATGGAAGGCGAGGCAACGGCGATGTACCTGTCCAAAAGGCTAAAGACCCAAAGCTCAAGCCCCAAACTTACCAGACTCGGTATGGGGGTACCAACGGGTGCCGATTTGGAGTATTCTGACGAGACGACACTAACCCAGGCCATAGAAGGAAGGCGCGAAATTTAATCTCAAAAAAAATGACTGCAACAATTGTTGGCGGCGTTTCCAAAAACACTAAAGCTTTAGCGGGACAAGCCGCAAAACAAGTATTTCGGGAGCCTTTGGAGGTATTAAAAACAGGAGCAAAGCAGGTTACGGGGGTAGAAACGACTAGTACCCAGTCCCAAAGACCCCAGCCTCAAAACCAAGAGGCACCACAAGCGCAAGATTTAGAAGTTCTAAAACAAATCGATGAGGCCCGCTCAAGACAGCTTTTGGAAAAGCTGGAGGCTGAGCTGAAAGAGGCAAGCAATAAACAAGAGCAAAAGGAGGCTACCCCATCCCAACCTCCTGTCCAAAAGGCGGGGAAGCCCATCGAAGGGCAAGCAACTTCACTTGTTGAGCCTTCGTTAAAACCCTCAAGAAGGGGCATTCTTAAAGGGATGGCTAAACACCTTTCAAACCTTGGAAAAAGAGCAGAGATTAGAATGCCTCATTCAGGATGATTTTTGGATTTTTGCTCCGTACGAAGTAAAATTGAAATGATGAGCGAGATATTTTTGTTTAATTCTCTTTCCCGAAAGAAAGAAAAGTTTGAGCCAATAAACCCTCCTAACGTAGGAATGTATACTTGCGGCCCTACGGTTTACGACTTTGCTTCAATCGGTAATTTCAGAACCTATGCCGCAGCAGATACCCTTCTTAGGGTTTTGAACTATAACAGCTGTTCCGTAACCTACGTGATGAATATAACTGACGTGGGGCATTTAACGGGGGATAATTTGGGCGATGCTGACCTTGGCGAGGACAGGATTGAAACTTCGGCAAGACGTGAAGGAAAAACGGCCTGGGACATTGCCAAATTCTACGAAGAAGCATTCTTAAAAGATTTTCAGAAGCTAAACCTTACAAATCCCAAACTATTTTCAAAGGCAACAGAGCACATTAAAGAGCAGATAGAGCTGGTTGTTAGACTTGAAAAGGGAGGCTTTACCTATAAAACGTCGGACGGGGTTTACTTCGATACAGTTTTATTTGAGAAAAAAACCGGGAAAAAATATGGGGAGCTCTCTACACTAGACATCATAAAGGAGGGAGCCAGAGTCGAGCCGAATCCTGAAAAGAAAAATCCCAGGGATTTTGCTTTATGGAAATTTTCCAAAAAGCCGGGGGAAAGACACATGGAGTGGGAAAGCCCTTGGGGGATAGGATTTCCCGGCTGGCATATAGAATGCTCCGCCATGAGCATGAAATACCTGGGAGAAAGCTTTGATATCCACGTTGGGGGTGAGGACCTTCGCCAAACCCACCACCCGAATGAGATCGCCCAATCGGAAGCGGCAACGGGTAAGCTTTTTGTGAAGTATTGGGTGCATGCGATTTTTTTGAAGGTTGAAGGCAAAAGAATGGGAAAAAGCTTGGATAATGTCTATACAATATCCGATATCGAGAAAAAAGGTTTTGACCCCTTGGCCTTAAAATATCTTTTTTTAACGTCGCATTACCGCGACTCTTTAAACTTTACCTGGGAGGGCCTTTCGGCAGCCTCGTCTGCCTTGAGAAAGCTTAAGGATTTGGTAGTTTCTTTTTCATCCGAACACCAAAGAGCCTTTCTCTCTCCGGAAAAAGACGAAAAACTTCAAAAGTATGAGCAGGATTTTAGAAGTCTTGTGAATGATGACTTAAATACCCCCAAAGCCCTAGCGGTTATGTGGGAAATGCTTAAAAGTAACGTTCCATCGCAGGATAAGTACGAAAAGCTTCTTTCATTTGATGAAGTATTGGGGCTTAGACTTGATATGATAAAACAAGAAGAAGTTGTCGTACCCGATGAAATCTTGAAATTGGTTCAGGAAAGAGAAGTGCTAAGAAAAGACGGAAAGTTTGCCCAGAGTGACGAGATTAGAAAAAGGATAGAACAGAAAGGGTATAGGGTAGAGGACTTGCCTCAAGGCCCAAAGATTAAACCTGCCCAGAATGGAAAATAAACTAATAGCATTTTTATCAGTGGCAATTGTTCTTCTTGCGGGAGGCTTTATCTTTCTTTTTAACTCCCAAAGACAGCTAACAAGCCGCATAGACAGTCTACCGGGCCTTCCCAGGACCGAGGTGTCCCAAAAAGTCGAAGCACCTTCTTTGGATGGGTGTGGGGAAGACTGTGAGAAAAAGATAGAAGAAGAAGTTTCTAGGGCCATAGCTACCATATCCGCCTCGACTAGAACTACTACACCCCCTTCCACAACAACCACCACCACCACAAAGAAAAGTACCGACTATATTACCCTCAATGGGCCTGTTTCGACCACCTCAACACAGTGGGTCGATATTCCCGGGGTTGAGGTTTACTTGGACCTGGTGAAAGATTACGGCAAGACGGCCACAGCTTCTTGGGAAGGGAGCCTTAAGGTTGCACATGCAAACGGCCAGGCTTATGCCAGACTCTTTGACGTAACCAACGGCAGGGCGGTTGACGGAAGTGAAATCTCAACCTCCAATAATGCAGATTATAAATTAGTATCTTCAGGAAACGTTTCTTTTTGGGCAGGCAATAACCTTTATCGGCTGCAGCTTAAGTCCCTTAACTCTTTTGAAGTAACCTTTTTATCCGGGCGTATCAAAATAACATATTAACAAGTGAAGCTTTCGGCCGTTATATTCGATTTGGACGGAACAGTCTTGGCAAACGAGGATGAATATGGTCAAGCCTTTGCCGAGGTTTTAAAAAGTATCGGAGCAAGGGTAAAATCGGATTTTCCCCATGTGGCGGGCATTGGAGTTAAGGAAAATTGGCCCGGCCTTTTAAAAAAATTCAGGATAAAAACCAAAAAAACTCCGGATGAGCTGGCAAGAGATACCCAAAGGCAATACCTGAAACTCCTTTCCAAAGTTCACCCGAAGGAAGGACTTGGAGTTTTCATAAAAGACCTTAGGGATTCCGGGGTTCCCATCGCCCTGGCCACTTCCAGCGATTGGTTTATCCTTGAGGCTACCTTTGAAAAGCTTGATATAGAAAAATATTTCGACGCGGTAACAACCGGAGAAGAGGTTTTGACAAAAAAGCCAGCACCCGACCTTTTTTTAAAAACAGCTCAAAAGCTAGGGGTGGGGCCTTCGGAATGTCTGGTGTTTGAAGATTCTGAATCAGGAATTAAAGCAGCACATGCAGCAGGAATGAGGGTTGTGGCTATTGCCCGAGACGAGGAGCATGCAAAAGGTTTGAGGGGCGCAGATTTGGTAATAACAAGTTATTGGGACATTTCTCCGGAAGCCCTTTGGAGGCTTTAGTATATAAGTTAACTCTAGTACAATATTTCTATCATGAGATTTCTGCCCAAAATGCTTCTTGCCTCGTTTTTTATCGGACTTTTTTTGCCCGGGGTAGTTTTTTCTCAGGATGAGGAGCTAACATATGAAAGGGTATACCAGGACTATACGTATAACTTTGATATTTACAGGAAAGCAAATTCAGAATACGAATCCTTTAGGCTGCAGTTTCTGCAATATAAAACCTTGACCTCCCAGGAAAATGCGAAGGAGGCTACGGTAAAGATGCTTTTGGCAAGAGACGAAGTAGTCAAAACCTACCTAACAGCACTTCGAACCAAGCTTTCGGGTACGGATGGGATTATGGATGATAAGAGAAATTCCCTTTATTCACAGATCGACGCTGAAGTTTTATGGTTTGCCGACCATAAGGACAAAATCCCTTCGGCGGGAACATTGGATGACTTGGTGAAGGATTCCGACGAGGCTGCGCAGTATTACCTGGAAAAAGAATTTTTAACCTACGACACATTAGTAACAATTTCTACAGGAAAGATAGCGTTCTTACGCGAGAAGCAAGAAAATACCCTTTCCGAAATAAAAGCTAAGGTAGCTGAAATTAGAACAAATGGGGATAAAGATACCACCACACTTGAGCGCTGGACATTGGATACGGAGGCAAGAATTACAAGGAGCAGGGAAAAAGAACTCGAGGCTTTGGAACTATTGAGAGACCTTAAAGGCAAACAAGGAAAAGTAAATACCAGCATTTATGATCAGATAATCTTCAAGCTTTCAGAATCCCTGCAATATCTTAAAGAAGCAAATGGTTATCTGAAGGAGATAGTAAACGGAATCAAATTCGAGGACTAACATGGAAGAGTTAGAAATCCCACAACCAAACAAGACGCCAGAAATTCCCCAAAACCAGGTGGTGGCGGGGTCGCCCAGGAAGACCTCTCCTTTAATGGAGATATTAGCGGGTGTAAAAGAAAGATTTTCGAGTATTTTTTCCAGACTAACCTTCATTTCTCCTGGTGCAAAAAAAGCCCTTTCAATCGCGGTTGCGGTTTTGGCGGTTCTGGCTCTTATAGCAATATTTGTTCCCTTAATAAAGAAGCTTTTGCAAAAGCCAGTCGAAGAAACCCAAGAGGTAGATACAGCTCAACTTACACTAACGACCAAAAAACTTTCGCGCTACGCAACGGAAAGTGCAGTCCTTAAGGTAGAAACTGATGTACAAAACCTTGACAGTGAGCTAAATGCTTTGGAAGTTAAAGAGTCCAAGCTAAACCCGCCCCCGCTTAATTGGGACGTGAATTTCGAGGAATAAGATCTTGTTTAAAGTATTTTATCTCGAAGTATCTCTTTGCCGATTGGCGTTAGCTCCGCAAGTTTATTGGGATTTGTATTATTGGAAAACAACATTCCAATAAAGCGCTGGGCAAGTACAGGTTTAAGTTCGTCCCAAAATATTCTACGGTCGGTTACAGGAAGAAGGCTTTGAAAAATCTTAAGATACTCGTTGGCCTCTTTATTAAAGTTGTAATTTGAGCGAAGAGTAGAGTAGAAGTAGGCGGTGTCGTAATGCATAACACCCTTTAAGCCAGCGTGTTCGCCGTCGATTATTCCTATTTTCCCTTGCATAGGAAAGATTTGTCTTATGGTAAAGTCGCCATGGGTTACGCAGGCTCTTACCTTGTCCTTAGCGCCCTCAATAATTTTTAAGTAGGGGGATACGTCGATCGGTACCACTTGTGCCCACTCGCTGGCAGAAGCTAAAAGTCTATGGCCCGGCGGTATTTTTTCCTGTAGACGAGCTTTTTTTGTTTGGGCGAAGGCAGAATTTGGAGAAATAGAAAGCTCTTCAATCTCGCGATTCGCCCGTGCAATCTGCATAAGATTTTGTGCAACCTCAAGGGTTTCTGCAGAATCATGTCCGCCCAATGCTTCTCCCACAAACCTTTCGGAAATGAAATAGAAAAGTTTTCCATAAAGTCCGGAAGAATAGTTTTTGGGTACAGTAAAGAATTGACGTCCAACCTCTGGCGTTTGGTGAACAGCATCATTCCATTTGTACTCATTTTGAGTCTTTTCACCAGTGGCCTGGGTGGAGGCCAATTTAAAGACGGAGGGCTTACCCATATAGAGTCCAAAAGCGTGGAGGTGCCTCCACTCTTGGGCGATAGTTTCAACGTTAAAACCTATTCCTACGAGAAATTTTCCTACAGCCTCTTGGTCTACTATTTTCTTCCTGGGTTTAGGGAATTTTCGTTCCGGCACTTCTGGTGTATGTTAGCTTGAATGAGGTAGAGTATCAATGTTAATATGCTCCTTTTCCCGTCAGGACGATAGGAATTGTTTTTAAAATTATTGCCATATCAAGAAGGAATGACTGATTATTAATATAATAGAAGTCGTATTCCAGGTTATCTTGAAGCGGCAAGTCCTTTCTTCCCAAAACCTGCCAAAGCCCAGTAATTCCCGGTTTTACTTCAAGTCTTTTTTTCTGCCAGGCCTGATATTTAATAACTTTCTGGGGCATTTCTGGTCTTGGACCAACCATACTCATTTCTCCTCTTATGACATTGATAAGTTGTGGAAGCTCATCGAGTGAGGTTTTTCGTAAAAGCTTTCCAATGGGTGTCACCCTTTTATCTTTCTGACTTTTGGGGGAGTCGGCATAAATGGGGGTGTCTTTTGCCATTGTTCTAAACTTTAGCATCAAAAACTGTTTGCCCATCAATCCCACTCTTTTTTGCTTAAGTAAAATGGGAGAGCCGCCCGTAAAAAATATTGCAAGAGAGATTAATAACCATAAGGGAGATGTCGTGATATATAAAGTTAATGCAAACATAAGGTCAAAGGTCCTTTTTGCGTTTTTGGGCCAGCCGCCACCGACTCTCCAAAGCTCTAAAGATGGAATGCTTTCAAGCCTTCCCACATCAACCGCACCGCTGACCAAGTCAAACATCGAAGATACCACCCGAAAGCGTAGGCTTTTCTTTGGTACTTTTGACATTAGGTCAAGAATTTTGGAGTGGGCGAGGGTAGGGTCAGTAATGTAAACTTCGTCAACAGTATACCTCTTAACAACTCTGGCTATATCTTTGACCCTTCCAATAACCGGAAAATGTTTCCGGGACTGGGCTCTGTCGTCTAGAAAGCCTACTAGGCGATATCCTATTTGCGAGAAATCCCCAAGTTTTCTTGCAAGCTGTCTTCCGGGCCGTCCAGCTCCTATTATCAATATCTTTACCAGGGAGTAGCCCTGGCGATAGTATTTTTGCTCGATAACCCTAAAAAGACTTCTTCCTAAACTTATAAAAAGAAGGGTGAGCAGATAGAATACAACAACTATGATTCTTGAGTAGTCGTATTTATAAAGGTACGAGCCTGCCATTATCAAAAGTACCCAGAATGAAGTTGCTTTGATTACCAGGAATGATTCGGAAAATGCCTTGGTCCTTTTTGTCTGGTCGTATAGTCCGAAAATATTATAAACCACAAGAAGAAGAAGTATTGCGAAGGGTAGGGCTGCAAGATAAATCCTGAGTGGCTGGATAGATTCTAAAAGCAACCTAAACGGACCGAAGTTACGAAGATAGTAAGCTGTAAAAAATGCAACTAACCCCATGAGGGAATCTGTAAGCTTAAGGGACAGCGCGATTTTGGAAGCCCCATTAACCCTCATTGTTTTGGAAAATAAACCCTTTTGAAAAATTTTGCAATGCTTTTTGCGTGCTCAATTTTCGCCCAGGAGATAAGCCCTCTTGAGCTTGCCCTTTGATAGTGGTGTACAACCCCAACTTCCGGGAAATATATTACTTTATGACCCTTCTTTTGTAACCTAAAACAAAAGTCAATATCCTCGTAGCCGAAAAAGAAACTTTCGTCCAAAAGCCCCACCTTGTTAAATGCACTTCTTCTAACAACCTGACAAGCACCAATGACCCAATCTACAAGAGCCGGCTTGGTGTAGTTAGAATTATCCAGAAGATATTTCTGGTAAAAGGATACATTGGGAAATAATTTAGAAAGGGTGGTTCCCCTCCAAAGTACTGCAAGAGGAACCGGAAAAGAGCGCGCAGACTCCTGAATATGTCCGTTGGGATATAAAATCCTGGGTCCGACCAATGAAACCTTTTTGTTTTTATTCATATAGGTGATGATTTTTGAGAGGGAAGTGGTATTCGTGAAATAAGCGTCGTCGTCTAAAAAAACTACAAATTTCCCGCTAGATGCTTTGGTTCCTTGGTTTCTGGCGGCTGCAACACCAAGGTTTTTGGGGTTTATGATAAGTTTAATTTTATTAAAATCCCTGAGGGTATTTAGAGTCGAATCGGAGGAGGCGTTATCCACAACTATAATTTCAGGATCTTTACCCAATTTTGCCTTAAGGGAGGTAAGACACTTTTTAAGAAGTCGGCTTCTATTTCTGGTAACGATTACTACTGAAATGCCTGTCATAACTTTAAAGTCTCTAGTAGATATTTTTTCCACATGTTCTTTTCTTCTGTTGACCCTTTTCTAAAGGCTAGTGTGGCAAGCATCAGGAAACTTTCAACCTTTATCATATTGGAAAGAAGAAATAAGTCGATGTCCATATTATGTTTTTTGAAAAAGTAAAGGAAGCCTTTTCTCATTGAAAAATATTTGTGGGGCTTTCTTAATGGATTGGTTCTACCCGAGTCCTGGTGTAGGATTTTAACCCAAGGCAAGAAATAGTTTTGAAAGCCAGCCTTTTTAAGCCTAAAGGCCAGTTCATAGTCTTCTCCGTACATAAATATCTTCTCGTCAAATCCGCCTATCTTTAAAAAAACATCTCTTTTAACCAATAGGCCGCTGGCACTAGTCCAGTCGACTTTACGGACTTTTCGAAACAGCCCCCCGTCTCTTATAAGTATTCCCAGAGTTGAGTTGAGGTGCGGAATCCTGTCCGCCACAATCCTTAATAAGGTAGGAAAGGATCCGAAGGAAGGCTGAAGAGAGCCATCGGGATTTACAAATTTAAAACCGATGACACCAAACGAGTGGTTTCGGAGAATAAAACTCTGTAGTGTTGAAAGAATGTTTTGACTAAGAATTTCGGTGTCCGGGTTTAGAAAAAGGATAAAATTGCCGGTTGAGGCGCCCGCTCCCTGATTGCAAGCTCTTGTAAATCCTACATTTTTGGGGTTTTTAATTAGCTTAACCCGTGGGAATTTTTTCCTTACGGCCTCAGCTGTTTTATCCTGAGATGCATTATCGACAACTATAATTTGGGGTAAGCCTTTTTTGGGAATGGAGCTGATGCATCGGGCAATTGTATCTTGCGAGTTGTAGCTGACTATTACTAGTGAGAACATTTAGGAAATAACAAACCGCGTTAACCACCTGGCGATTTCAGGGTCGGTGGCCTTTTTGCCTCTTTGTATAATTTTCCTTTTTTTAATAATTTTGGGCAGAATATTTATGGCCGCGACAATTGCATTTAGGTGAACGAACATAGCTTCAAGTACAGTTAGTCTTTGGGGGTTTGAGGTGATAATGAACCTATCGATAAAAAGTTTAAAGTAAAATACCGGGCCCTTTTTTGTGTAATGGCCCAGGCCTCTTTTTGCAATCCGGCCGGCCTTTTGGGCAAGATAGTAACTTGCACCCTTTGTCGTGGGAAGAATGTATTTGGCCAAAAGAAGAATCATTTGGGGGGCCGGGAAATTTTTAACAGCCATAAGTATTCTATTTCTTCTTGATACATACTCCTTGAATTTTTTGGACAATTTGGAAGAAGTAGCCGAGCCCATATGGTATATGACTGCGTCGGGTATGTAATATGTTAACCAGCCTTTGAGTTTGGCGCGGATATTAAGGTCCGTGTCTTCGATGTAGCTTACAAAGTCTTCATCGAAAAATTCTCCAAAAATTTTTATATCGTTAAGGGTCTGCCTTCTAAATATCGCCGCCGCGGCACAGGCGCTTAGGGTCTCTTGCGGCCTATCGAATTGTCCACGATCGGCCTGAGAATATCCGCGGTTAATAACTCTTAATGAACCCTTTAAGAAGAAATCTCCGGCAGAGTCGAATCTATCCCTGTTTTTAAACTGTAGCATTTTACTCGCGCCTATTCCCACCCTTTTGTGATTTTGCATAAAAGAAACGAGATTTTTTAACCATCGCCTTTGGACTTCGGCATCGTTATTAAGGGTAACTATAAAACTAACCTTTTTGTCTTTGAGGGCAGCCTTTATCCCTTGATTATTGGCCTTTGCAAATCCCAGGTTTACTTTATTTTTTATAACCAAAACATCCGGATAATTTTTCTTAAGCCAGGCGACAGATCCGTCTTTTGAGCCGTTGTCCACCAATATGACTTTGAGTTTTTCGGAAGGGTAATTAAGTTTCTTTAAAGAGGCAAGACTAATTTGCAAAAGCCCCTTACCGTTTAAGGAAACAATAATTACCGCAACCTTGGGGAAGATATGGTTTGCCTGAGTCATTAAATTTAAAGTTTTTTTAGAATAGGGATCTTAATTCTTAGGTTATGGAAAAATGAAATTAGCTTCCATCCTCGAGATGAGCGGATTTCGTTAAGTTGGCGTGATTTAACCGAGACCTCTGATGAAAGATAATTTATTTTTTCTGTAATCTTATCGGGCTCGCCAGGTTTAAAAAGGCTAAGCCCTTGTGTGATTTCGGGGAGGGAAGAATCAGAGGCGAGGGCGATAACGTATAAGTTTTTGTTGGGGGGTAGATTAAATAGCCTTTTTGCCTTCAAGGAAAGATTCGGCCAGTCGGGAAATATTTTGTTTTTCAGGGGAGCAATTTTAAGACTCGTCTCTTCTAAGATTTGGTTTGCGAAAACGTTATTTTGGTAAAGAATTCTGACATTTTTGAAATTCGTTTTGAGCAGTCTTTCTAATTGAGCGGCATCAAGTTCCTTTGTATGAAATAGGTTTCCTTTGGGATAAACCCTGCGGTTAGGAGTCGAAAGGATTAACAAACCGTTGTTCTTTAATTCTCTTTTGACCTCCTTGATGAAGGCTTGTTGATTTTGAAGGTGCTCAATTGTTTCGAATGAGACAACAATATCAAAAAGGCTGTTGGTAAAAGGAAGATTTAAGGCATCGCAGACTTTAAAGCTTGTGTCTTTAGTCTTGTAATGTTTCTGGGCGTAGGTAATGGCCTGTTTGGAGAGATCAACTCCTACAACCTTCTTTGCACCTGCTTTAAAAAGTAGATAGGTGCCGTATCCCGAGCCGCACGCCAGGTCAAGAACTGCCTTAGACTTTACAAACTGGGAAGCAAAAAAGTAGCGCGAAACGTGCTCAAAATATAATAGGGAGCCTTCATCAAATGCTGGCGTCATTCTTTCTCCGGTTTGGGTAAGTGCCATACTTTTAAACTCTAATTACGTGCTTTGGGGCAAGAGTCCCAGAAAATCTTTTTCTTACTACTTCGAAAGATAAAAAATTTTCTCTCCAGTCGTAAAATTTTTTTAGGTTTGACTCTGCAACGGCAGGGGAGACGTAGTACTTTCCTTCAGGGAAATTTTCTGCAAAGACAAACTCCACTTTTTGGGTCGAGCCATTTTTAAAAACCCCCGTTTTTATCTGTTTCCAAATGGTATTGGTTTGGAAAAAATTCTTTCCCGCCTCGTTTTTAATGGTTAATCCGAATACCGGATATTCTACTTTCTTAAAAAATTTAATTTTTAATACAATTTTCATGCCTTGCTCTTCGTTAAAGAAGTTAGTTTTTTGGCCCCTGTTATTTATTAGGGTAACCTCGGTAATCCTGGCGTCCTGATTTCCCCAGCGGCCTTGGGCCAAAATCCCGCTTGCACCCTTGGGCAGGCTTCGTGTGTACTCGGCAATTACTTTCGGGGTTTTGCCGTATAACATAAGATTTCCTTTGTGCATCCAAATACAAAGGGGGCAGACGTGGTAAACCAAGGACAGGTCGTGGGATACAAATAGTATTGTTTTGTTGTTCTTTTTGAAATTCTGAATTGCCTCAATGCATTTTTTCTGAAAAGCTTCGTCTCCGACGGCCAAGACTTCATCGATTAAAAGAATGTCTGGATCAAGTGCAATTGCAATGGAAAAAGCAAGCCTGACAACCATTCCCGAGGAGTAGGCTCTTATGGGTTGGTCGATAAATTCGCTAAGGCCTGAAAATTCCAGGATTTGGGGATATTTTTCGTCAAGCTCTCCTTTTGAGAAACCCATTAGCGCTCCTCCCAGAAAAGCGTTTTCTTTCCCGGACAAGTCTGGGTGAAAACCCGCCCCGAGTTCTATTATCGAGCCAACCGTGCCTTCGACCTGAATTCTTCCAGAAGTCGCGTGGGTTATTCCGGCAATAACTTTTAGGAGAGTTGACTTACCCGAACCGTTTTCCCCGATAATTCCCACGCTTTGCCCCTTTTCAATTGCTAAAGAAACCTTTTTTAAGGCAAGTACAACCTTTTTTTTCGGAGGAAGGAAAATATCCCTTAATAGAATTGCCCTTCCCGGAGCAAGAAAGTACTTTTTAGAAACATTCTTAAGAGTAATCGCTTTCATATTAGACCCAATCTGGAAAGTAAATCTGCCTTTTTTTGAAAATCCAAAGACCAAAAATAAGTAGACTTACCGCCTCGGCAGCACTAATTAAAACCGCGTCGAGGGACAGCTGGGATGTTCCCAAAAAACCGCCTCGAAACAAAGATACTATTCCAACCATGGGGTTAAGCTTGTAAATTGCCAGATACTTTTCCGGAACAAAGCTGAGCGGATAAATTACGGGGGTTAAATAAAACCAGACTAAAACCAAAGCCTGAACAATGAAGCTTACGTCACGATAGTAAATCTCAAGACTGCTGGTAGTCAGAATAAGCCCGAGCGTAAGTGTTATAAGAAGAAAAAGTGCAAGAATAATAAATAAGGGATTAAAAGAAACGGGCAGGGAAATAAGAATAATTAATATCAAAAAGATAATTAGCGTGACTAAAAAATTTATTAAAGATGCAGCCACCGTTGAAATGGGAATTACCTGACGGGGGAAAAAAGTTTTTTTGATTATGTCACGGTTATTAATTAGGCTTGAAGTGCCTTGGGTTAGGGCAGAGGAAAAAAATGTCCAGGGCAAAAGCCCGGAGAGTAAAAATACGGGGTAGTTTGGGACCTGGACCTTTAGGAAAATGGAGAATACCAAACCCAATACCAAAAGTTGAATAAGGGGGTTCACAAAAGCCCACATAAAACCCAATACTGCAGTTTTATACCTTCCCTTAAGTTCTCGAAGAGTCAGTATCCAGGCAAGCCAGACATACTTTGCATAACCTTTGGTAGACATCCAGGCCATTTTAACAAATATGGCCAGGAAGAAAATATCTATACCAAATTAGTCTTTCAATAAGTTAAGTAATTTTGCAGCACCTTCACTTTTAGGGTCGATTAAAAGCGCATCTTGAGTAATACCGAGAGCCCTTGATGTTTCCTTCCTACCCAAAAGTAGTGTTGCGTAAGAAACGTAAAGATTTGCAAGGTCCCTGTTAAATCCAGTAAATTCATAAAGGTAATAAAACCCTTGGTAAGACTCGTTATAGGGGAATGCGGCAGTCGCGGCCTCAAAAACTACAAGGGCAGCTTCCTGCTTATTCTCTTTAAGAAGCAGTTCGGAAAGATTTTCGTAGTATTTAATTTCCGAGTAAGCGTTAACCCTTATTGCTTGATAATATTTGTCTTGCGCCTCTTGGGTTTTACCCAAGGCTTCATAAACCAGGCCCTGTTCAAAGATAGGTTCTGCGCCAAACCTATTTAGCGAGGAAGCTTTTGAGAAGCTTATTAGGGATTCCTCTAAATTTCCCGAAAGCCTAAGTACTCTTCCCTGGGCAAGATAGTATGAATTATAAAAAGGGGCGTAAGAAAGAGGTTTTAGGAATATTGAGGCCTGGGAAGTATCGTAGTCTTTTTTTGACAAAGCCTCATTTGCCGCCTGTATATTTCTTTCGAAGATAAATAGGGCAAAAGAGGCCAGAAATAGGCCCAAAAGTGAAATTCCAAGAATTGACTTAAAAAAGAGGGAAAATTGTATGCTGTCTTTTTCCGAAGCAATTAGAGCCAGTAAGATTCCTAGGTTAAACCAAAAGACAAAAGCCAGAGACGGCCAATTCCAATCAACGTCTAGAAAATTGTGAAGGGTAGCGGCGATAAGGGAAGTGCCCAGACTTATAAAAAAGACGGCTTCGCTCCTAGTTAATATTGTTAGAATTTTTTTAAACTTTTTCAAAACAAAAAGGGTACCGGCCAAAAAAACAAGACCGAAAGAGACAAACCCAGGAAGTCCCATTTCAGAAAGAACCTGTAAAAAGTGGTTGTGGGTGTTTTTGGCATATATCCAGGGTACTTCTTGATAGGCCCTGTACGCCTCTCCGTATGCACCTGGGCCTACCCCAAAAATGGGACTTTCTGCAAACATTGCAAAAGAAGCCCTAATTGCTGCAACCCTTACTTCACCGGAGGTGGTTCTTGTTGTGCCGGAAACCTCGGCCACAATGCTTTTGGCCCTTGCTCCGAGGGCGGAAAACTTAAAAAGTAGGGTTAGAAGTAGTAGAAGTGATAACCCCAAACCGATGAGTAACCTTTTATTTTTAAGAAGACCTCCTTTTAAGAGAAAAAAGATTGGAACAGTCGCCGCCAAAAGACTTAGCCAGGCTGCTCTGGAGTAGGTTAGAAGAAAGGCGATTAGTAAAAATATGGTTATGGCAGCAGTTAATAATTTCTTTTTTCCTAAGAAAATTAAGGCAGCAGAAATTGGGAGGAGGTACATAAGAAACGCGGCCATCTGGTTGTGCCAAAAAAATGGACCGACAAATTTTCTGGCAGAAGTAAGGTCCGGCGGGTCCGCAATAAAATAGCCGAATACAAAGATAAATCCCACGGCAAGAAGCGTCGTAAGCCACCACCGAGCAAATTCTTTGTTTCTTACGGTTAGACTGTATCCAACCAGAAAGGCAGAAAGGGAAGAAACATATAAGACCGCGGCAGAGAAGCTTTCTTCGGGGACCTTGGAGAAAAAGGATGTTACCAAGACCCACCCGATAAAGATAAAAAATAAAGGCCCGACTGTTTTGGGGACAAAAACCAAAGACTTTCTTATAAGAAGAAGGCAAGAGGCTGCGACAAAAAGACCCAAAACAGCTGTAGGAACCCCGAAATCAAAATACTTTCCCTGAAGAAGAATAAGAGCAACAAGCGCGAGAACGGACAAAATACCTGTAACCTTTTCTGGGAAATCCCCCGGAGGAGGCCACAACCTTATCGTATTCGTCCGGTCATCGGAGACCATAAAAGAGTCGCCTTAAACTATACATCATCCTTCTCACGTAGGTAAGAGGAGTGGGGGAGATTTTGTGCTACAATCCGAATTGATGGGACTTTCTGTCGGGATAGTAGGCCTTCCCAACGCTGGCAAATCCACTTTATTTAATGCCTTAGCCTCCAGGCGTTTAGCCCAGACTGCGCCCCGCCCTTTTACCACTATTGAGCCCCATGAGGCGGTCGTTCCAATTCCGGATGAGGACCTCGATAAGCTTTCCGCAATGATTAAACCGGAAGTGACGGCTCCTGCAACAATTACTTTTATAGATATAGCGGGTCTTGTTAAAGGCGCACATCAGGGAGAAGGATTGGGTAATCAGTTTTTGGCAAAGATTAGGGAGGTAGATGCAATTGTTCATGTTGTTCGGGCATTTAAAGATCCCTACGTAACCCACGCCCACCCGACACACGAGCCGGGAACCCAAGAGCAAGTTATGGAAGATATAGAAATAGTGAACCTGGAGCTTGAAATTGCAGGTATTGTCGGAAAACACTCGATTTATGTTCTTAATTTTTCAGAAAGGGAATTAAAGGAGCCGACTACCCAGCAGTATCTGGTTTCTGTTGAAAATAAGTTTGGAGACAAGGCGATTTCTGTTTCTGCAAAACTGGAGGAAGAAGCAACGGACCTTTCTAAGGAAGAAAGAACGGCGCTTCTTAAGGAAATGGGGATAGAAGAGAGCGGTCTTGAGAAACTAATAAAAGCTTCTTATAAGCTTCTTGAGCTAATAACATTTTACACAATTAAGGGAGGAAAAGAGGTTCACGCGTGGAGTATAAAAAACGGCTCTACCGCACTTGAGGCAGCGGCTGTGGTTCATACGGACTTTTCCAAAAATTTCATAAAAGCAGAAGTAATGTCAGTTGCCGAGTTACTTTCGGAAGGAACCTGGAAAGAAGCTGGAGAAAAGGGAAAAATAAGACTTGAGGGAAAAGATTATAAAGTCCAAGACAAAGACGTAATTGAGTTCAAGGTTGGAGTTTAGTGTTCGTGGCGAATTCCAAGAAGCCTGCCTTCAAGAAAGGTTAGTTCTTCTTGAATGAGGTCGGCGGCTCTTTCTAGTAAGAACGCTTTTTGGTGGTTGTAGACCTCGGCGCTAGGGCTTTCCTCTCCAGCGACCTTTCTGGTACGGGTCGTTTCGGCCTCCTCTCTTAGGCCTCTGGCAACGGAAAATCCTCGATCTATTAAATCCTCGAGGCTGGTCTGAACCTGTTCAGTCTTTCGTTCTTGGTCGGCCATAGAGTTTAAGGTTGGGGCTTAGCCTCTGGGTCTAAATGGGTAGGATGTGGGGGATTCGCGTCGAAATTTTCGCCCGTAGGAACTGTCATTTCTCCACCAGTATCTTCCACGATGGGTATTCCTTTGGCTTCAAGCTGCCGAATTATTTCTTCGGCGGAAGGATGTTTTTGGGTAGGATTATATGCCTTTTGCTCTTGCTCTTTTCCTGGCGACATGGGCAAAAGTATATTTTAAGAAAGCCGCCCAGTCAAGTGATAAGTAGAAGAAATCCTACTTTTTGTACATTGTTTACAGGTTTTTCCTTTTGAACTTTGAATTTTCAAATGCTATACTTTCTACTCGTTATGCAAAAATACGAATTGACGGTAGTTTTGGACGGAAAAGCCACACCCGCTAAGAAAAAAGGCGTGAGGGCGTCCGTTGAAAAGTTTATTACATCCTTAAAAGGGAAGGTGGGAACAGTCGAGGAGTGGGGTGAAAAGCCACTCTCATATAAGATTGGAAAATCCGAGAGTGGAAATTTTTTGTATTTTCCTTTAGAATTAGGCCCTGAAAGTACAAAGGCTTTGTCTACTAAGCTTAGCCAAGAAGAAGAGATTATAAGGTATCTGCTTTTGAGGAAGGATTAAATGGCAAGAAGTTTAAACAAGGTTGAACTAATTGGAAATCTGACAAGAGATCCGGAACTTCGCTACACCCCACAGGGCACCGCGGTTTGTACCTTTGGACTAGCTACCAACAGGCAATGGACCACAGAGTCTGGGGAAAAAAGGGAAGAGGCCGAGTTTCATAGAATAGTTACCTGGAATAAATTGGCCGAGATTTGCTCACAGCTTCTTACAAAGGGGAGAAAAGCTTATATCGAAGGAAGGCTTCAAACCAGAAGCTGGACCGGACAGGACGGCGCGCAAAGAACTGCAACCGAAATCGTTGCATCAGACATGATAATTCTTGACTCAAGGAGGGAAGCTGGGGTGGAGGGGGTAGAGGGGGAGCTAAGCCAAATTCCGCCCGAGCCCGTACAAGTACAAGAAGAGCCACAAGAGGCCCCGGCAGAAATTAAAAAAGAGGGCAAAGCTTCAAAGCCAAAGGCGGGAGCCAAGAAATCCTCAAAGGCCAAACCCGCTAAGGCTCCGGAGGAAAAAGAAGAAGAGTCCGAGGAGATTCCCTTTTAAAAGAATATTTAAATGGCGCCAAAGAAATCCTCAAGAAGAAGAAAACCCGTCCTACAGATAGTAACCGGCCCGTGCCCTTTTTGCAAAGAAGGGATTGAGCCAGATTATAAAAATATAGATAGACTGGCAAGATATGTATCCGACAGGGGTAAAATCCTGGGTGGATCAAGAACGGGGGTATGTTCCAAACACCAAAGAAGGCTGACAAAAGCAATTAAACAAGCTCGTCACCTGGGACTTCTTCCATATACGGCCGCCCTTTAAGTGTTATACAATTTACGAAAATGAATAATCTTCCCGTGCCCAAAATTCCCTTTGCAAGCATAAGAAAAACTCTTCTTTTTATCATTGTGGCCCTGGGAATATTTTCATCAGGATACCTTGTGGGAGTTAGAGGTTATAAGGGAGAGCTTAAAAACTTCCCCAGAGTAACCATAGAAAGGCAAGTTCCCGAAGACAAAGGCGAGCTTGACTTTTCTTTATTTTGGAAAGTTTGGGACGCCCTGAACTCTTCCTACTACGACAAAAAAAAGTTAATTCCCGCCAACATGGTATATGGGGCAATTGAGGGAATGGTCTCAGCCGTGGGGGACCCTTACACAGTTTTTCTAGCTCCCGACAAAAACAAAGTTGTTCAGGAGGACCTTCTGGGAACTTTTGAGGGGGTAGGTATTCAGATCGGCTTTAAAGGAAATCAACTTGCAGTAATTGCCCCTCTTCCCGGCTCTCCGGCTGAGGAAGCGGACGTTAAAGCGGGGGATTATATTGTTGGCATAAAAGATACGGAAAAAGCAATTGAAAGGGGGACCGTAGGAATCTCCTTGGCAGACGCGGTCCAGGCCATACGAGGACCAGCCGGAAGCAAGGTCACTCTAAGCCTCTTAAGAGAAGGTGCTAACGAGTCAATTGTTGTTGAAATAACAAGGAAGGCAATTGATGTTCCTTCGGTTGAGCTTTCATTCGAGGAAGAGGGAAAGGTTGCCCACATTAAACTATTTAAATTCGGAGGAGAAACCGATGCCGAGTGGGAACAGGCGGTCTCAGAGATTCTAAAAAAGCCGGAAGTTAAAGGACTTGTTTTGGACCTTAGAAACAATCCCGGAGGATATCTTCAGGGAGCGGTTGATATCGCGGGGGAATTTCTAAAAGCTGGAAAAGTTGTTGTTATCGAGGAAAGGGCAGAAGCAAAAGACAGCTATACGGTTGACGGTATTGGAAGATTTCCCTCAACCCCCCTGGTGGTATTGGTTAACGAGGGTTCGGCCTCCGCATCCGAGATTCTGGCAGGAGCTCTAAAGGACAACAAAAGGGCAAAAATTGTAGGCGAGGTAACTTTCGGAAAAGGTACAATCCAAGAGCCGCAACAGATAAACGGGGGTGCGGGCTTGCATATAACAATTGCCAGATGGCTTACCCCGAATGGCACTTGGGTAAATGAAGGAGGACTTATCCCGGACGTTGAAGTTTCTGATAACCCGGATAGCGAAGAGGACGAACAGCTACAAGAGGCAATTAAGCAGCTTAGCCTTTAAGGAAGTTGACTGGCATTTTTGTTAGTGCTAGATTTATTACTTGCCCATGAAACTTAACTTCAAAAGATTTCTGATAGGAGGAGCAGTTGGCATAGTTATTATTGGGGCAGTTGCCGGAGGAGCGATAGCAGATAGGGTATTCGGGATAGAACCTTTGGACCTTATTATCCCCAGGCCCGACGGACTCCGGATAGGAGTAAACCAAAGGATTCTTACAGAAGAGTCGGTAGTTATCGATGCTGCAGAAAGAGTGTCCCCATCGGTTGTCACAATATCAATTCAAACCCCCGAAAGAAAGGTCCTGCAGTTTTCCCCGTTTGGAGGTTTTTCCCAAAGGGTACAAGGGGGACAACCCCAAGATATCGGAACCGGATTTGTGGTTTCGGCGCAGGGGCTTGTCGTTACCAATAAACACGTAGTCTCGGTGGAGGGGGCAAGCTATAAGGTTATAACCAAAGACGGTAAAGAGTACGAGGCAAAAGAAATCCATAAGGACCCTTCCAACGATATTGCCATAATTAAGATTGACGCATCCGATTTAAAACCCGTGGAACTAGGCGAATCCTCAAACTTAAAGGTAGGGCAATTTGTAATTGCCATAGGAACCGCCCTGGGGGAATTCAGGCATACGGTTACAACCGGTGTAATATCTGGCCTTGGTAGAGGAATAACTGCCGGAAGTGCCTATCAAGGGTATGTTGAGAGGCTTGATGACGTAATTCAAACAGACGCCGCAATAAATCCCGGAAATTCCGGAGGACCCCTTCTTAATTCGGCAGGGCAGGTAATAGGAATTAACGTGGCGGTTGCATCGGACGCCCAAAACATAGGTTTTGCAATTCCCATAAATGTTGTTAGAGACGCCCTGGACCAATTTAACAAAACGGGAAAATTCGCGTCAAGACCGTACCTGGGTGTGCAATATCAGATGATAGGTAAACAAACGGCAATATTAAATAACGTACCCCAAGGAGCATACGTTCTGGATGTCGTTGAGGGCTCTCCCGCCCAAAATGCCGGAGTCGAGCCGGACGATATTATTACAAAATTCGACGGGGAGGCCCTCACGGAGGATGACAGCCTTGCGGATGTAATCTCTAAGAAAAAAGTGGGAGACAGAGTTGAGCTTGAAATTTGGAGAAACGGAGAAACAAAGACTTTATCTGTAACCCTTTCGGAATCCTCGGAATAATCACTGAGTAGGCTGAGATACATCGGTTACACTTCTGAATTAAAATAGTGGTTTAGTTCGGAGATGATTAGTTGATGACAGATTGGTTTAAAAGATCGGTACAGATGGCCTACTTCCCGACAAAGGACTCTCCCTTAAAGGAGAGGTGG
>Ga0154302_122_pt1 | contig 23636 bp, 30 predicted proteins | sample RifGroA1_FD_105596 | JGI IMG/M metagenome (GOLD analysis project Ga0154302, IMG submission 105596) | Candidatus Woesebacteria bacterium GWA1_41_8
AGGGTAAGTCTTGCATGCATTAGTTATGTCTAGGGCAACTTGGCAAATCCCTCTTCACTCCCGATGTAGATTATTTTTTGGGGGATACCAAACCCCATTTCGGAAGACTTGGTCTCAAGGCTGGTTAGCGAAGAGGATTCAACAAGTAGGGCCGAAAGTTCGCTATTTTCCTGGACAAGTGCCCGTTCCTGCTTTTCAAGTTTTGCAAGACGTGCCCCCGAGGTTGCAGTTTCAATTGTAAAAACAACGACCGAAACTACGAATAGGGCAAGTGTAAGCCACCAAAAAATACCCTTTTTGGATCTGGGTTTTGCTGTTTGTATTTCTTTTTTGTGTTTCATATTTTTTCCAATACTCTTAACTTCGCACTTCTTGATCTGGGGTTTTCCGCCGTCTCGAAAGGACTTGGGGTTATTGGCTTAGGAGTTATTACCCTCCCCTGGCTAGAGTTTTTAAAAAAGTCCTTAACTACCCCGTCTTCTCCTGAGTGGAAACTGATAACCGCAAGTCTTGCGCCTGGGGAAAGTAACCCCAAGGCCCTGGGTAAGGCTTCTAAGAGGTTTCCCAGTTCACTCCCCACAGCCATTCTTAAGGCCAAAAAGGCCCTGGTCGCCGGATGTAGCTTTCTTGCTTTTAGTCCACCTAAAACTCCCAAAAAATCCCCGACCGTCACAAAAGGCTTTATTGATCTTTCCTTCTCAACCCTTCTGGCGACCTCCCTTGCAATCCTTAGCTCCATGGTGGCTTCGAATAGAGCCTCAAGCTGGTCGCGCCTTAGACCGTTTAAAAGGTTAGATGCGGTAACCCCCTGGCTTTTAGGGTCAAGTCTCATATCAAGCCGGGCTTCGGGGTCCTCAAAAGAAAATCCCCTAGGGTCGGCCTTAAAGTGAACGTTTGAGACGCCAAGGTCAAAGACTATCCCCTCTACTTGGCTAAACCCGTTTGCGGTCGCAATTTCGTCAATCTTCCTGAAGTTACCTTGAACAAGCTTAAAAGAACCACCAACCTTGGGGTTAGTGGTAGGGCAAGCTTCTTTTAGCCTTTGTTGGGCAACTTCAAGCATCACAGGATCCATGTCAATTCCCAATACGTCTATCCCTACCTTGAGGGCGACAAGTGCGTGTCCTCCCGTGCCTACGGTTGCGTCTATTAACTTAACCGGCCTATTTAAATGTGCAAATCTTGTCAAATCAAGCGCCTCGAAAACTTCCTTGACCAAAACCGACTTATGAACTCTTTCTGGGCCCATGGAACTTTCCATTTGTCAATTTTTCGCTCTCCCCTGAGTTTTCCTGGATAAACCTTAAGGTATCGTCAAGCTTCTTTCTCATTTCTTGGGCATTAAGCCTGATCATTTTCCCCTCCTTTCTTTTTTTTCTAAAGCCAATTTCTCTATCATTAAACTTGCTTTTTTACTTACTTCTTTTTCTTTTTTGCTCCAGGCTTCACTATCCCAAACCTCTACTCTTTCCCCCAGACCTACAAAAATAACTTCCTTGTTAAATCCCGCGTACTGCGCAAGAGACCTGGGAACCACAAATCGGCCTTGGCCGTCTGGGACTATCTCATAAGCAGAGCCTAAGATAAATCTGTCGGTGTCTCTTACCGGCTCGGTAACCAGATCTACCTTGGCAGTTAGCCTATCTAAAAGTGCTTTCCAGGACGCAATACCTACGATTATCAAACAACCCTCATACCATTTCGCCACTATAAGCCGACTTCCCAGAATTTTTCGAAAGGAAGAAGGAATAGCCACGCGCCTTTTCGGGGATAGCCTCCCCGTAAACGTTCCCAATAGCATTATTTCTCATGGGCAGTGAGGGTGAGAAGTGTTCACCACTTTTCACCACTATACACCATTCTGATATGTTTTCACAGACGTGTCAAGAGGAATAATGCCTAGTTAAACGAGGTTAAATTAAAAAAGTGAAGAGGCTACGGGGTGGCCATAAAAATCCCTATATCCGAGGATTTGCCGTCTTCCAGGCTAGACCACTTACCATCCATAAATGCTTCGACTTTCCCTCCAGAAAGGGAGGCTTTGCCTGCAAGTGCGCCTTCCGCGGAGCTAAAAACACCGTACGGACCCGATGAAGGCTCGGCCGAATATCCCTTGGGCGCTCCGAAGGTATTCATAACTACAAAAAACTCTTTGGATGTTTTGGAAAGATTATACGAGAACTTACCGTCTATACTTGAAAGCTTGTCAGTGCCCGAAAGCAGTGCAAAGTCCGTTATAAATTTGGCCGTAAGCTTGCCTTTGGAATTTCTGAACCGAAGAGTTAAAGTCCCTTCATTTACTCCTTCATCGTACCTAAACTTACCGGATGATTCGGACCCCAAAAGAAGGTCCCTTTCGATTTCGGACTCTTTTGCCAAAGTAATTGTCCCGGGAACCCCCTGGGTACGACCATCCGGAAGCTGGTAAAGAAGCTCGTAATCAAGGGTTTCTCCTAAGCCCTCATATTTCTCTATCTTAAGTTTTAACCAATGTCCGTCTGCAGATGGAGCAAGGGTAGTTACCGGCCTTTTATCGAATGATACTTCTATAACCTCCTCTTCCTCGGATTCTTCGTCCCCTCCCCTGCCTTTAATAAAAAAATAGGCTCCAACCAAAACGCCAATGCCCAGAAGTAAGATAAGAAGGGGCAGAAGCTTTTTCATTTCCCTAATTCATTCTCCAGATATTGAGTTAGCTTGTCAACTGACACCCTTTCCTGTTTCGTTGTGTCTCTATCTCTTACCGTAAGGGTTGCATCTTTAAGCGTGTCAAAGTCAATCGTTACACAAAAAGGCGTTCCAATCTCGTCCTGGCTAAAGTAGCGCTTGCCGATATTGCCCCTCTCGTCCCAGGCTGCATAGAACTTTGGTTTAATTAGTTCGTAAACTTCTTTGGCCTTACTAACCAACTGCTCTTTATTGGCAAGAAGGGGAAAAACCGCAACTTTATAAGGTGCAAGCTGCGGCTTTAGTTTCAAAATTATCCTTTCTCCCTCTTCGGAATAACTGTCAAGAAGCATGGGAAGGGCGGTACGTTCGACCCCGAAAGAGGGTTCCACCACGTGAGGAGTAAATTTTTCTTGGGTTTTTGGATCTCTATAAGAAAGCTCATGCCCTGAGTGCTTTGAGTGGTTTGTTAGATCGTAATCACCCCGATAGGCAAGGCCGTAAATTTCCTTAAATCCACCTGGAAATTCATACTCCAGATCAACCGTTTTTTTGGAATAGTGGGACCTTTCTTTATCCAAATGCTCCCGAAACTTAAGTTTCCCCTCCTTTATTCCGCAAGAGGTTGCCCAGTCCATAAGCTCCTTTTGCCAAGTTTCAAATACCGCCTCCCAGCCTTCGGGGCGAATAAAATACTCAATCTCCATCTGTTCAAATTCAAGTGTCCTAAAAATAAACTGGCCCGTGGTTATCTCGTTTCTAAAGGCTTTTCCTATCTGGGCTATTCCAAAAGGCATAGGTGGAGAAAAAGTATCTAATATATTTGAAAAGTTTACAAAAATATTCTGTGCGGTTTCCGGTCGAAGGTACGCCAGGGAACCCTCGCCCTCGGTAGCCCCTATGAAAGTTTTAAACATGCCGTTAAACTTCCTTGGCTGGGTAAGTTCTCCACCACAGTCGGGGCACTTTTTAGAGTCAGTAAGCTGGTCTGCCCTGAAGCGGTGGTGACAGGCTTTGCACTCAACCAAGTCATCGGTGAATGACTCGACGTGACCCGAAGCTTTCCAAATAGCGGGGTTAAGAATAATGCTCCCGTCTAGACCATAGATCTCAGGCCGGTCGTGTACAAAGCGCTTCCACCAAAGTCTTTTAATATTCGCCTTAAGCTCAACCCCCAAAGGCCCGAAGTCATAGGTATTGGCAAGTCCCCCATAGATTTCACTTCCCGGATAAATATAACCCCTTCTTTTGGCAAGGGCGGTGACTTTCTCCATCAAGTCCATACTTCAAATTATAACTTCACCCTGGGCTAATTATCTAGGGTCTTTTGAAATAATCTTTTGATATAATTTACCTCATGACTCCTGAGAACAAAGTTGCAACGTTCGCCTGCGGATGTTTTTGGTGTACGGAGGCTATTTTCAAACAAATAAAAGGGGTGGAGAAGGTTGAGGTGGGATACGCCGGGGGCAAAACCCAAAACCCTTCTTACGAGAAAGTTTCAAGGGGTTCAACCGGACACGCCGAGGCCCTGCAGATTTCCTTCGACCCCCAGACTATCTCTTACAAGGATATTTTATATATCTTCTTTCATACGCACGACCCAACAACTCCCAATAGACAGGGTGCGGATGTGGGGCCACAATACCGATCGGTTATTTTTTACCACGATTCCCAGCAAAGAGCCATCGCCGAAAGTCAAAAGGAAGAAGCCCAGAAAAGCTATAAAGACCTTATTGTTACTGAAATTGTTCCATTCGAAACTTTTTACAAAGCGGAAGAATACCATAAGGATTATTACACCAAAAACCCTAACGCAATGTACTGTAGATTGGTAATAGATCCCAAAATCCAAAAACTTAAAAAAGGTTACGCTGAGTATTTGAAATAGAAGATGAAAACCATTCGAAAAAGGTATCTCATTAAAGCTCCAGTTGTGAAAGTCTGGCAGGCACTAATCAACCCTAATGTAATCGAAAAATGGGGAGGGGGGCCTGCCAAAATGTCCGAGAAAACTGGTGAAGAGTTTAGCCTTTGGGGAGGAGAGGTCCATGGTAAAAACATTGAGGTAGTTGTAAATAAGAAACTTGTGCAGGAGTGGTCTTCCGGCAACTGGCCCTCGCCATCTATCGCAACCTTCGTCCTGACCGAAAAGAATGGTAGTACCGTCCTTAAGCTTCTGCACAACAAAATTCCAGACGGGGAAGCCCCTGACATCGACGACGTCTGGGACCTATATTACCTAGGAGAAATCAAAAGGCTTCTCGAAAACTCTTAGCCTTCAGTTTTAAGGGGTTCGAGTACCCCGAAGACATTTCCTTCCGTGTCTTTGAAATATTGGTGATAGCCTACTGCGTGAATCAGGCCTCCGCTATTTGCTTCCTTGCCGCCAGCCTTTAATATCCTTTTATTTGTGGCTCTGAGGCTTTTAACCTCCATTGTACAAATGTAAGCTGCAAATCCTCCTTTTTTCTTAAAAAGTCCTTGCCTGGGCGTAATTCCCCCGTTTATTCCGGGTTCTTTCTTGGGGCCTGTTGTTACAACCCAGTATTTCTGCTTTCCCCAACGCTCGGCTTTCCACCCGAAGACAGACGTATAAAACTTTACTGCCCTTTCGGGCTTGTCAGCCAATATTTCGAAGTGAACCGGTCTTTTCATATTTTCTTAATTTATATATTAACAAAACTCCAAAATCAATCGCTTCTTTGGTGTTTTGTCTTACCCATTCCTGTTTGTTGCTTTTTGGGCCATTACCCGTACACTTATACCCCTAGTTCCTTTTTTAGAAGGTGGAACCATTGGAAGCCGATCAGCGCTCCTAACTTCTTCTAAAATCTCCGCTAGCTGTGCATTTCCTTGGACCTCTTTCAACAAATCGCCCTTTCTTCCGATTTCTTTAAGTTTATTTATTTGCTTGTCGGGTAATATTTCTGCTAAAGACGGCATATCATTAAAATAAACTATACCCTGTTGAACTGCCTTTTAAGCTCCAGCTTGGCTTCTTCGAGAAGCCGCCTCTTTTCGGGCTTTAAATTTTTACCGGCTCGGTTTATATAAAAATTAAGCATACTCATTGCTGACTGATAAGGCGTTTTTGCTTTCTTCCTGGTGCTTTCCTCAGCCGAGCGTTTTAACGAAAGGGCAATTTTTCTAGGGTCATCCCAGGTAAAAACCCCTTCTTCGAGATCAAGAGCAATAGATGTTTTCGTAACCTGACCTGACCAATATTTCTCGGTCATTTATTTTTAGGCTTGAAATCCAAAGCAACCGAATTAATACAGTAGCGAAGGCCGGTTGGCTTGGGTCCATCTTGAAAAACGTGTCCTAAATGGGAGCCGCAACTTTTGCAGACAACCTCCATCCTTACCGTCTCGAGGCTTCTGTCCTCTTTAAGCTCCACATTTCCTTTGTCCACCACATCCCAAAAAGAAGGCCAGCCGGTACCTGATTCAAATTTGGTATCAGAGGAAAAAAGGGGTTGGCCACAGGCAGTACAGACGTACATTCCTTTTTCTTTATGCTTGTAGTACTTACCAGAATAAGGGCTTTCGGTCTCCCCCAATCTGCATACTGCATACTGTTGGGGCGAAAGCTTTTTCTTCCAATCCTCGTCGGAAGCATGTGGTGCCATAAAGCATTTTAGCAAATTTAATTACATGAGGGTGGCTGAGCAACGGCATAAGCAAGAGGAATTTTTAAGTGGTGGGCTACTACTTATATGAAAAGAGTCAAGATTACTGCGAAGGGGAGGGTGTGGCGGCCGCACTCTTGGCTCCTACTATAATCTCAACGTCAAACTCAGAATCCTTATCCAGAAAGCCTTCCTGTTTTACAACATTGTATTCGCCTAGCGCCTCCTTTACTGCGTCAAAAACCGCATCGGGCACGCCTTCCTTTAAGCTGACCTCTGTTATTGTGTAATTATAATTGTCGGCATTTCCCGTTTTGAAGTCCTTAAACCCTGCCTCTTCCAAAAAATCCTGTACCTTTCCGGCCTCTCCGGGAATTCCGGAGCCGTTAAGAATATTTACTTTTAAGCTATCAAGTTTTACCTCCTCGGAAGGCGTGGGTGTAGCGGTTGCCTGAGGGGCTGGGGTAGAAGACGGAGTCTTTGCAGTGCCTCCCGACTTTTCTGCTACCCTGGACTTATAAAAGAAAAATCCTCCAACAACAAGGCCAGCAATTATAAGAAACAAAAACAGCCAAAAAAGTTTTTTACTGAGAGAAATCGTAACCGTTCCGTCCGATTGGGGCGGAGATGAGGTTTCTTCAACCCAAGGGCTTTCAGGAACTTGGGGAGTTTCCGTACTTTCCGAAGGGGTCTCGGCGGTTAAATCGGTTACCTTTTCCTCATTGTCTTCGGACTTTTCGTCAGCAGTGCTCTCTTTGGCGGAAGGTGCTTCATCGGTTTTTTCCTCCTCTTTCTTCTCCTCTTCAGCCCCTTCCTCAACTACTTCGGCTCTCCACGAAGGAACGGGGGCGGCCTCCGAAGCTTTTTCTTTTTCCCCACTAATTTTTGTTTCTTTCTCCTGGGCAGTTTCTTCGGATGGAGAAGAGACCTCTTCAACCTTTGGGGTTTTGGACTTTGGAGTCATAGCTAATCAATTCTTGCCCAAAATACCCTTCCTTGTCAACCCCTAGGTAGTTGTTAGTCAAGTTAGTATACACCCCTATAGTTTGACTTATCTTTTAAATTGAGTTAAACTTCGTGACAAGTATGTTTGCTGAACGCTTAAGAAAACTTAGAGAAATAAAAGAAGTCGACAAGGCTGTTGCACCGGAACGGGCAGCCGAGCAGGGCTACAGAGTAGGTGAATTCTGGAAAGCTGCACTTGAACTAAAAGCGGCTGCGCTTACCTACTTTAAACCAATTTTGGATACTGTAAGTTCGGTCTACTTAAATGGCGCAGGAAGATTTAACATTTACCCCGACGAAGATTCTATCAGCGGAAAAGGAGGCTGGACCCAAACATATACAGAGCAGAAACTTAATGGGCCTCATGCGTATATCGAATTAAAGTGGGATATTGTCTACCTGGGAAGTGGACATTCTGGAAAGAGTTTGCTGATTAGGCTTGGCGAAGGTGGAAAAATTGATTTTATGCCAGGGTACCAGTCGGTTAAAACAGATTTAATAAGAATTACCGACGATGATTGGAAAAGTAGGCTAGAACAGCTAATAGTCAGTGCAATAGAAACGGGAGAAGTCGCCTTCTACCACGACGAGGATACGGATATACTAGAAAAAGCCGAAACTCGGGATTAATTTTTAACCTCTTTACCAAATCCCCATTCCTCGTCAGCCACATTAAGCAAAGTCTACTTGGATATTCCTTTCCCTTGGCCCAGAAAGCTCAACTAAAATAACCCTTTGCCACGTACCAAGGTCCAACTTCCCACTGGATACTGGAATATTTAATGATGGCCCGATTATTGAAGACATTATATGCTCCCCTACATGGGATGGGTCGTGGGGGTGGCGGTAAAGGCCTTTCGGAAACATTTTCCCAATGGCATCAAGAAAATCCTCATCCGTACCGGGGTCAAGGTCGGCAGTTGTCACGGCACAGGTAGTGTGAAGAACAAAGACGTGGCAAATTCCCTCTCTAACTTTTGCCCGGGAAACGGATCTGTTAATCTCACTGGTAATATCAACAATCTGTCTTCTGGCTTTAGTCTGAATCTTTAGTTTCACCACCTTATTCTACCAAACTCTAAAAAGGGGTTTTTATCCGCCCAACCAAAGCTTCGGGGTGGAATAAGTGGTATTTGAAAAATTTGTTTGCTATGCTTCTTCCCAAATGAAAGAAGTTGCGGAAGTTCGGCCAAGTACGTTTCCCCAATGTAAAAAATGCAAATTCGCCGGGCAGGTAATTAAAAAAGAAAGACATTTATTGGTCGGTCAAGAATTTTCTAAGGCAACTATAAATATTAGATGTCACCCCCGAAGAATATCTACGGCCGAGGTTTTTATAGAACCTGTCCTTGAAACTAGACGCCCAGACAAAAGCAGAAGCACAAAATACGGCGGCCTGACTATTTCAGCTTGCCCGGGGATGAAAGCCTGGCGCTAACTCCGATTGGCAGCTACCCCTAGGCAAGTAGTTTTTTGCCGACACGAACGGTCGAGAGCTGGCGTTCAAGGACCGATTCGAGGATGGAATCGGGATTAGGAAGGGCCTTGCCCCTAGGCCAAAAGCCTAGAAGGGTAAGAACTTCCGAAATAAAAACAAGCCGTAAGCTTTTAAGCTCCCTCGAATTTCTTAAACTCTCAAGGTAATTTAGAAAAAGGTCGTAAAGCTCTTCATTCTTTTCTCCTTCCCTGGTAATCCGTCCAACCACCTCACAAAAAAAGTAGGCAAGGGAAACTTTTCGAAGACTTTTTCTGATACTTCTAAAAGAGTCAAGAATTTGAGTCTCAACTATAAGGTCTAAGGACTTGCCTCTGTGGGCCAGGAAGATTATATGAGTAAAAACTTCAAGTGAAGCACGTTTTCTGCTTGTTAATTTTCTTACCCCTTTGGCTATAAAGGAAAGACGGCCGAAGTCTTTGGTGTAGATGCTAATAATCCTATCCGCCTCACCGTAATTTTTTCTGGCAAGAACAATGCCGTAAGAAGAATATGTTTTTGGCGTCACGAGGTTATTTTACCCTAAATCCTTATCGACATCTTCCTATCCTCGCGAAGGAAAAACTCCTCTTCGAATTTTTTATAATCGACCGAATAAAGTGGGGCATCGGTTCCCGGTTGTTTCTGGATGAAAAGATTAAGGGTTTTCCCTGCTTTAAAAGGTAGCCTGTATTTGAGTGTAAGCTTTACAACTCCTTGTGGGCGCAGCTGAAAATATCCCGCAAAAACGCTCTTTCCAAATTCTTCGTAAGGCTCTGCCTTCTCTTCTAGCCCTTCGAAGGAAATAAGTTCGCTTCCCTTGGGAACATAGATTCTTACCCAGTTGGGAAGAACTGAATTGAGCCATCCGTCATAATCCTCAGGATTTTTGTAAGTTATGGTAACCGTTTTTTCAATGTTTCCTGCCGACACTGAATATTCCTGTAAAACCTCTTGAGTAACATAAAGGTTTGACTTTCTGCCCCCGAGATTAGCATCGTTTATGTGAAGGTAGTCGCCTTCGGACTCTTCAATACGACCCGCAATTTTGAAGCTTTCGACAGCCTCTTGAGCGGAATCTTCAAACATGTAAAAAAGGACGTGTTTTTCAGTCAGTGACTTAAACCCGGCCTCAAAAAGTGCGGGGAGCTTGTCTTTGGGCTGGCCAAAGGCATTTGCAAGAATTGAATTCATAAGGGGTCCTATTATTTTTTTCCTGTTGTCGTAGTTGGGAGGAGCATAAACGATTTTCCCTGGCTCATTTTCACTCCAAACCACAGGACCTTCAATATCGGCAAAACTTTCGAGCTCGTGTATCACCTGGGGGCAGTTACACTCTTCAATTATCTGGGTAGAAAAATTTCCGTATCCAGAAACGCCTATTGGCCCCAAAACGTCAAGAAGGTTTACAAGTAGCTGCGTATCAACCGCAATTATGCCGTCAATGTTTTTTACACCAACCTTCTGTATTTCGTTGCTGAAAAGTTCCATACTAACGCCAAAATCAGGAGAGAAATTCATATCCCTCAGTCTATAGCGGGGAGAGGCAACATATGGACCCTTTAAATATTTAACCACGGGCTCGGGGGCAAGAATACTTGGGGTATAACCGGAATCAAGGTTGTAAATGTCGCTTGAGGAAACAGGAGAAAAGCGGGCTTTATCAACTTTCATTATGGAATAAGCCGTGATAAATCCACCCGTAGGCCTTAGTTCCTTGTCGTTTTGGAAAATAACCATGTACTGGCGAGGCCCATCAAGTCCCAGTATGTAGGGGGACGCCTCTAAAAGGGGCTTACCGTTCACCGCAACAGATGCCGCTTCGTCAAAAAGCTCAAGGGCTGAAAGAAGTTTCGCCCTAACTTGGGTTTTTCCTACTTTTTCCGGATAGCGTTCGGGGTCTATCTTATCAATCTCCTCTTTGGCTAAAGCTACTTTTTCTGAAATTTCACCCGCCCTGGGGATAAGGTCGGGTATGGCGGCTATAAGAAAATCAAGTCTTTCTTGGGTAGTTTTGTCCCCTCCCCCGGTATTGTCCTGGGGGCCTCCGGTAAAGCCGATTATATCTGCATAAGGCTCAACCGCGGTAATTAATACCTCTGTTGCCTCAAGAGCATATCCGCTACCACTGACGGCGTGATTTGCATCCGAAACGTAAGGACCGACAAGAGGAACTGCCCTAATCCAACCCAGGGGTATAAGTGCCTTTTTAAGGTTTTGAGTGGAACTTTTTAGATTCGAAAGCTCGCTTTTGACACCAGGAAGGTTCTGGGCTTTAGCCTGGTCCGAAACCTTTTGGGCATCGGCATAAACAGCCTTGGCCTTATTTAAAACATTAATCGCTGGAAGGGCAATTGCAAGAAATAAAATTACAATAATCCCCAATCCTAAAATGGCAAATTTGGGGGGTTTAAACCTTGTTTTTGGTCTGGAAATCCCGGGGTTTTTAAGCGGTTCGGCTTGCTCTGAGCCAACAGGCTTGCCATTTCCTTGAGGGTCTATTTTGGGGATTAGAATCGACTCCGCCTTAGGCCCCGAGGCAGCCTGCTTGGGTTTTATTTGTCTTATGTTCCCCTCTTCATCCATACGAACAATATTACACGACCAAAAAGCCTTAAAGCAATTTTGAAGCTACACTGCTCCCTTTCCCGAAATCATCGCCCAGGGGGTTTTAAGAAGAATCAGGATATCGAAAAGAATAGATTTTTTCCTGGCATAATAAGCATCCATTTCTATCCTTTTATCAAAATGAACCTCGCTTCTTCCCGTTACCTGCCAATATCCCGTTATACCCGGCCTTACCGAGAGAACCTCTTTTAGAAAAACTTTTGTTCTGGGATATTTCTCCGTCTGTTCAGCTAGTTCGTCGGGATAATACGGCCGCGGTCCAACTATACTCATTTCCCCTTTTAGAACATTAATAAATTGAGGAACCTCGTCTATAGAATGTTTCCTTATAAATCTGCCAACGGGGGTTACACGGGGGTCCTCGTGAAGTTTGAATGAAGACCTCTTATATACTCTATAGAATTTCCTAAACCTTGGGTCGGTTTTAAGAAGGGTGTGTGCGTTCACTATCATTGATCGAAATTTATAGGGGTGGAAGTATTTACCACCTTTACCGATTCGTTCGGGGGTATCTGCAAAAATTGGCCCCGGGGACGTTAGTTTAATCGTGATTGCCGTAATTAGCATTATGGGGGAAAATCCAATTAGAAGAACTGTGCCCCCGACGATGTCTATTATTCTTTTTACTAGCTCATAACTCATACGTAAGCGGGCTAAAAGTATATCACAAGAAATCTTTTTTCTTGGCCTTTCTTAAAGCCTCCACAATCTTTTTAACCTTTTGGGATTGGGATTTGGGGATAACCAGGGTAGCGTCGTTGGTGGCAATAACAACCATGTCGGTTATGCCGTATGTGGCAACCATTCTTTTGCCTTCCGAAATTATCATCGATTCTTTTGTTTCAATCCCCAACCACTCGCCTTGATCAGAAGTAAGTACACTATTGCCGTCTTTGTCTTTTTTGCCAATTGTCCAAAGAACCGAAAAATCACCCAGATCCCGCCAATCGAATTTTCCCTCTACAACCAAAAAATTCTTTGCTTTCTCCGCCAAAGCAACATCAATGGAAAGGTCAGGGGCCGATAGATATTCCTTATTAATCCTGTCCTTTGAGCCTTTACCGGATAAAACACCCGCTATTGCAACCAGCCTCTCGTAGGTGTCTGGAGAATTGGCTTTTATCCCGTTCATGAATGCATCAGCCCTCCAAATCATCGGTGCGGTATGCCAAAGGTAGTCTCCAGAAGCTACCATTTTTTTAGCATCAGCGGCTTTGGGCTTTTCCGTAAATTTCTCAACTTTATAAACTGTTGCCGGCCCGTCTGCCGAATAAACCTTCTCTTTTTTAATATAACCTAAGCCCGTATGGGGGTATTTTGGGGGAACTCCTACCGTTACCAGATTTAACCCGTTGGCTGCGGCTTTTGCCCCTGCCAAAAGAGCTTCTCGCAAGGCCTGGGGGTTTTGGATAACCTGGTCAGCCCATATATTGGCAATTATCGCTTGGGGGTCTTTAGATCCGATTACCACGGCTCCGTATCCTGCTGCCATGGCGGTATTTCTTCGAGCGGGCTCGACAATTACCTGGCTTTTGGGAATTTCGGGAAGCTCCTCTTCAACCTCATCTTTGTAGTCATGCCCGGTTATTAAATAAAATCTCTCAATAGGAACTAAAGGCCGGAGCCTTTCGAAAGTTTCTCTTATAAGGGAATTGGCGCCTCCGATGTTAAGAAACTGTTTTGGCCTTACCTCTTTCGAGTATGGCCAAAGCCGGGTTCCTCCCCCTCCACAGAAGATCAAAATATATAGATGTTTCCTATACTCTTCCACTTTTTAAAATTATCTTTTTAAACTCTTGCTTAAATTTCTCTTTGGAAAACCTTTCCGCCTGACGACTTATCAACCGGTGGTCAAACTTCATCCTTTGAAACCTTTTTACCGCCTCTATAAGGGCTCGACTTTCCTGTTTCTCAAAAAAAAGGCCGGATTTGCCCTCGACAACAATATCGAGCGCTCCTCCTGCCCTGTATGCGATAACCGGCGCCCCCGACGCCTGCGCCTCCACTGCCGCAAGACCAAAGTCTTCTTCCTGCGGCATGATAAATGCTGCGCACTTTCTATAGTAATGGGCGAGACTTGAGTCTGTCAATTCCTTTACAAAGCGGATATTACCTCTTGCAAGCAATTTTAACCTTTCCTCTTCGGAGCCGATACCAACTATAAGTAGTGGAAGTCCAAGCTTATTAAACGCTTCAATTGCCAAATCTACCCTTTTATAAGGAACAAGCCTGGAGACTATTAAAAAGAAGTTGTCTCTTTTGTCTTTTTGTCCTTTCCCAAAAAAATGGTAGTCGACCGGGGGGTGAATCAGGAAGGAGTCTCTACCGTAATATTTTTTAATCCTGTCCCTTACCGCGGTTGACTGGGCAATCACTATATCTGGTCTTTGGGCAGCTACCCTGTCCCAACCCTTAAGGTAATTAACCAGAGGCTTGGTAAGGGCTTTAAAAATGGGCTTTTCAAAGTACGTGTCATAGTGGCTCCAAAGGTAGCGGGTAGGCGTAAGTAGGTAACAGATGTGAAGTTGCCGGGGCTTAATAATAATCCCTTTTGCCGCCTCGCTGGTCACCGAAATTACCAAATCGTATTCGTCGAAATTGAAGGATTCGAATGCCATGGGCATAAGATAGGGCAAGTGTTCGTGTTTATCCGATGCAAAAGGAATTTTCTGAAGGAAGCTCGGAATAACTTTCGGAAAAACCCCGGCCCAAGGGGCTGCTTTGGAATTGTAAACAGAGGTATATAAAGGCGCTTCGGGGAAAAGCTCGTGAAGTGCAAGGAGGTCACGCTCTGCACCCCCCCATTTATTAACCCTGTCGTAAACGAACGCAACTTTCATACACTCTTAACGTTTCTTCGGCCATTTTATCCCACGAGTACCCTTTTGCAAAATTCTGGGCTTTTTGTATTAAATCCACTCTTGAGCCTTCCTCCATTGCCAGTACGTCCTCCATTGCCTTTTCGATAGAGGAAAAATCGTAAGGATTAAAATAAACTGCGTTATCCTTGTAGGTTTCTTTCAAAACCGCAATATCAGAAACAATAGGCAAGGTTCCGGAAAGAATCGCTTCTAAACCCGGAAGCCCAAATCCTTCGGAAAGAGTCGGATAGACAAAAGCTATAGAATTTTTGTATAGGGCTCCTAACTCCGAATCCGGAACAAAGCCAAGGTTTTTAACAAACCCGCCCGCCTTAAGTCTTGATATCGTCTTTTCAAGTCGCTTTACAAATACGTTTCTGGCACAGGCTATAGCCAATTGATATTTCATTTCGCTTCGTTTATTAAGAAGCAGAATTGCCTCAACGGCCCTTTCGAGGTTCTTGTGGGGATAGGCGTTTCCCGTATATATAAAGTATTCTTCAGAAGACAGCTTATACTTCTCCAAAATTTTCTCATCAGCCGCAACCGTCGGAAGTTCATCGACCCCCTCATAAGTCACAACCGCCTTCTCTTCTGGGATTTTGTAGTAGTTTAAAATTTCGCCCTTCACGGCCCTTGAGGGAACAATAATCTTTACCGAGTTTCTAACAGCCGATGCAAAAACGTGTTTATAGCCCATTCGCTTAAGAAAATAAATCGGGGCGGGAAGGGTGGTCGCTGCCAGACCCTTTTGTCTATGCATGAGAAGATCGTGAATGGTAACAACGAACGGCTCTTTGTAGGTAACCGGTACATTAAAATGCACAAAGTGGGTAATGTCTGGTTTAAGAGCCTTAAGAAGCTTGGGGAGTTTGTACTGTTCCAAAAAGCCGTAGTGTCCAATCTCTGCCCTTATTTTCTTCCAATTGGGGGGGAGCTTAAGACTGTAATAGTATTTGTCTCGAAGTAAGATAAAGTAACTGTTTTTCTTATCAATACTTTTTAGTCCCCGAATAAGGCCCATTGCATATCTTCCAATTCCAGTATTCTCAAGACCATATAGCCTTGCGTCTATTGCAATCTTCATATAAAGCCCGTCCTTATTTTCTCAAGAAGTTTTATCCCGGTAAAAACAATAAAGGAAAATACCTTTGGATATTTTTTTTCATAATGTTTCCTGTAAAAAATTCTCATTACCTGGGTTGAGGAAAGTGCGGAGCGAAGCCTGGTTTCTTTTGTGGCCGAAGAGATTTTTTTGGAGTGTCCCTTAATCCCCGAAGAAACACCTTTATGGTGTAAAGCAGAAGTCTGTGGGAGAAACATTACTTTAAGACCCATTTCTTTCAGGCGATAGCAAAATTCAAGGTCTTCCCCGTACCAAAAATAATCCTCGTCCCACCATTCTACTTTATCGGCGGCACTCTTTCTTACAAAGAAAAACGCCCCGGAAATGGCGTCTACCTCGTGGGGCTTGGGGTCATCAAGTTTCCACCCTTGGGTATATCCCGAAAAGAGTTTCGTCTTGGGAAATATCTTGGAAAAAGGAGTAAAAAAATAAAAGAAGGCATTAAAGGGGGTGGGGAAACCCCTGTGTGTCGAGTAATCCAGCGTGCCTCCAGGCAGAACCAATTTACAGGTTGCCACACCGACCATGGGGGCCTGTTGCATGAACCTAAAAACCGTAAGTAGAGTATTTTTCTCAAGCTCGGTATCGGGATTCAGAAAAAGGATATACTTTCCGGATACTTTCCCTCTTGCTAAGTTATTGCCTGCAGCAAAGCCCCTATTCGACTTCGATTCAATAAGCTTAATTTCAGGATATTTTCTTTTAAGAACCTCCACGCTTTGGTCGGTTGAGGCATTATCTACAACTAAAACCTCGGCTTTTATTCCATTTAACTTACTTTGCTTTATGGATAAAAGGCACTTTTCCAAAAAGCTTATAGAGTTAAAGTTAAGTATGACTATAGATATGTCTGGATTAGTTTTCATCGCGAAGCTTTACTTAGAACTTCTTGGTAAATTGGGTCGTGTAGCTTGACTAAGGCTTTCCAGTCAAAATAATTTCTGACGTGGACCTGTCCGGCTGTTCCTATTTCTTCGGAAAGATTGGGGTTTTTGAGAAGCTTAACCGCCTCCTCTACCAACTCTTCATCGCTATCAGCTACCATGGCTTGCTTACCGTTGGTAATTTTTAATCCCGCAAAGCCAATTGATGTGGAAACAACGGGTAACCCAGCAGCCATGGCCTCAAGTATCTTAAGTCTTGTCCCCCCGGCTCCTTTGATGGGAGCTACCATTATGCTTGCACTTAAATAGGCATCCCTTGCGTCGGGAATATTTTCCGTGACCTCAACGCTTTCATCTCGGGCGGGCAGTTTTTTAATCCATTCGGGAATTTCCCTTCCAACTATCCATACTTTAGCTTTCGGAACTTGGCTTTTAACGGCCGGCCAGATGTTTTTAAGAAGTATCTCCGAGGCTTCCTGATTTTGCAGCCATTCGAAATTGGTAACTCCATAAAGGATTCTGGGTGGGGTTTTCTTCTGCACCTTCTTAGCCGTGTAAAAGTCCGTATCCACCCCATTCGGAATAATGTCTACTTTAACCCCCGGGATAAGCCTTAACATCTCCCTCCTATCCTCTTCGGAAACTGCAACGAGCTTACTTGCCTTCTTCCAGTAATGTTTTTCCCAGTACCTAACTTTTAAAACGTCATACATGTAAAAAGGGCGAAGGAAAAAGGGGACCTTGGTCTCAACGTGGTGTTTATAAACGTCATGCCAGATGGTCTGCTCAACCAATATGGTGGGAACGTCGGTTCTCGTAAGGTGCGGCATAACGTAGAACGTTTCTGCATGAATTAAATCGTAGTCCTCGTTCGAAAGCTCCCTTGAGATCGCTCTTCTTTCTTCAAGCGACAAATTTCTTATTACAAGAAGGGGGTAAGGCCCAAATACGGAAAGAAGAACATTTCTTAAGGTCCAAGGTTTCTCAGGTCTTCCAAACACTAGCACTTTCTTGCAGTATTTTTTAAGCTCGGGAATAAATTTTTCTTCTCCCTCGCCTTTTATCAGCGAAAAAAGTGTAATCTCGTGCTTTTTAGAAAGATATTTTATGATGTTGTACCAGCGCGTTTGCCCCCCAGAGGTTGCCGTATTGGGCAAATAAGGCACAAGCATTAATATTTTCATTTCTTGGGTTTGTGAAGGTCGACAATTAAGTAGGTATTTGTCCTTTTAATAACTTCAAAGCGGCCCGTAATCATGGAAGTATCTGCATCTCCAAGGCTTACGGTTACGTAATAGTCTGCCCCCCTTTGGATAATTTCATCAACCGAGGTGTCGATAACCGGCCAGCCTCTGCGTTTGGTTTGGTACAAAAATGCCGTGTCACCGTTATAAGGCGCAATTAGCATCGCGTCTTTGGGAGCAATTGCATCTATAGCCTCCCCCGCCTCAATTATTTCGGGATGGTTAATTTTGTAAAATTCCTTTACGCCAACCGCCCCTGCAACAAACATTATAAATACTGAGAAGACAGCAAGTAGCTTTGCACCCAGCCTCCCAAACTCCCGTGTTTCCCAAAGGTAGATAAAACCACGAGAGACGGCCAGACAAATTGTCGGAACTGCGATCAATTGGTAATAATCGTGCCTGACGTTTACGGTTGCAAAAACTGCCACATAGGCAAACATTCCCAAGAGGAAAAAGTTAATAAATCCGGACTTACTTTTGGGAGAAATTAGGCCAAGCACAAAAAGAACAATTCCCCAAAAGCCCAAAATTAGGCCCGTGAGTCTTTCTCCGAAAATCCATTTCCAAAAAGCGGGCCTGAAACGAATGCCGTCGCCGTTAAACATCCAAAGATAATCGGGAACCCCTGCCGGAAACTTGTTGATCCATATTCTCCAAAGGCCGAAAGGAACAATGATAAGGCAGGCAAAAACCAAGTATCTGATCAAAACGTTGGGTGTTTTTAGGATTGTCTTTAATGGATAACTCTTAAAAAGAAGGTACCCCGCTGGAACCAAGTAAAATCCCATGAAAGGCTTAATAAGAAGCGCGACTGCGAAAGAAAGTCCGGATAGCCAAAGAGCTAGGTCTTTTTTATTGTCGATAAAAAGCACGAATAGCCAAAGACCCAAAAGTCCGAAGAAAATTGCGGCTGGCTCGGGCAAAATTACCCTGGTGAAGTAGATATTATAAGGAAGGAAAGAATAGAAAAAGGCTGAAAGAACTCCCCCGAATCGTCCGATAAAGCGGACCCCAAGAGCAAAAACCACAAGTGTTGAGCCCACCCAGAAGAAAATTGAGGTTAGTCTTCCCCATACTTCTAAGGAAAATAAACCAAAGGTTTTGGCCAGTAGCGCATGGGCCGCGTTATATAACGGAAACTCCACGAATCTGTATCCTTGGGGATTATAATTTCTGGACTGAGTGGAAGATACGTCGTGATACCTGGGGAAAAGGAGATTTATTCCTTCTTCAACGTAAATCCTGCTCACCGAGGCTGTATCTGCCTGCCTAAAGGAATGCCAATCTGCGATTGGATTATTTATCTTATAAAGCCTTGCCCCGAACCCGCCAATTATTATCAATGCTAACAAATAATACTCAATCCTTTTTATCTTTGAGATGCGAGCAAATAATCTACTCAACATAGGTTTGGTTTCTTAAAAGTCCTACAGCTATGCCCATGAATAGCCAGAAAATTATAGCAAACTTTGAGGCTTCGAATACGTCTATAAAAACGGCGTTGAGAAGTACTCCGAGTAGCGCCCCCGCAATGCCCGCGGTAAAGCCTGCCTGGACCGGTTCCATCTGGCGCACTGATCTGATTTTTGTTAGAAGAACGCTCCCGATTCTTAAAAATATTAACAAGAAAGCCGTAAAGCCCAATAGTCCAACCTCACCCAAGGCCCTAAGATAATCGTTGTCAGTTGCCAGGGTAATGGAAGAGTACCCGGTCCCCAGAAGAGGATTTTTTGAAAAAGCCCTTATTGCCCTCGGCCACTCAACGTTGAGTCTAATCGATGAGGATCTATCCTCAAATACCGGCTCGGGCGTCGGAGTTGGAGTTAGTCTTACCCTTTTTACTGATGAGTCTTGCTCCTGGGCAAAAACCTCAACCCGTGAAAGGGCAATATCATGACTCTGTATTTGAGCCTTTTGAAGAAACACCTCTATGACCCTGGTATAGCGGGCTAGAAGGTCTGCGGAGAAGCTGAAAAAAACTACGCTTACAATCATTACCAAAACTAAAGCCTTGTACTTTTTGAGAAGAAGAAGTGCAAATGAGGTTCCCAAAAGATATGAAACAATCGAAATTCTTGAAACCGCAGCCGAAAGAAGCCATAAACTCCCCATCGATAAAACCGTAAGAACAATTTTTGTCTTAAGATCCTTTAAAAGAAAAATAAGAGAAATAAGTGTAGGCAGGATGAGTACAAGAAAAGTTGCAAGGTCGTAATGTCCAGCAAAGGACGAATTTACGTGACTTCCTGCCGTCCAGCGAAGTGCTATCCCTTTCGAATACTCCACATTCTGGGTCACTATAATCGGCCAGGAAAAGTACCTTTGTCCTAATCCGTAAACAAAAACAACTAGAAGGGAAACCATAAGGACCTTGATATAAAACTCGAGGTTCTCTCTTCTTCTTATCGCCACAACCCCCAGTAAAAATGGAACGAAATACTCAACTCTTCTTAAAAGATGTAAAACTCCGACTTGGGGGTCAACAGTTTGTGTTAAAAATATCGCTGAAAGAAGGGAGACAAGCCCCACCGCAAGATAAACAACTATTGCTCTTTCTATTTTAAAAGAAAGAACCTTTTTTGCCGCAGCTAGAAGGTAAATCCCCAGCAGAAGGCCCAAGCTTGCCATCAGAAAATCCTCTAGCCTTATTGAAACCTGAACCCCAGGAATACGAATGAACGGGAACTTCGGATAGAGAACTATTGCCATCAAAACCAAAGCCGTTAAGTATTTGAAAAAAGTGTCAGGCGATTTGAAAAGCTTTTGCATAGGTTTTTGCATACTCTCCCCCTTTTAAAACAGAAAAAAGAATTATCCGCAGTAGCGCCCCCGCCTTAAGAAAAAGCCGTAAAAGGGGCATTTGCCACAAAGGCATATGTTTTTTATAGAAAATTTTTACCCCTTTATATTCCGAAATTATTGGAAACTCCGAAGCGCTACTTGCCCCACCAAGGTGAACTATTGCCCAATCCGGTAAATACCAGACTTCCCAACCCTTTTTCTTGGCCCGAAAAGATAAATCCACCTCCTCGGTATACATGAAATAATCCTCATCCAAAAGTCCCACTTCGTCCAAAACTTCTTTCCTTATAAGGAAGAAGGCGCCGGTGACCCAATCCCTAAGCCCCGTCCTTTTGAAAAAGCTTTCACCTTTATAAAAAGGGGATTTTTCGTGCATGGGGTGAAACGGTTTGATGATTTTATCCAGAAGCGGGATGTCGTCAAGAAAAAACATCCAGGAAAATACCCTGGGAAGGGTCGGAAAATATCCGCCCGTTGCCTGAAGGCTACCGTTTTTTCCTCTTAGGGCACAGCTGGCAATTCCAATTCTTGGGTTTTTGTCCATAAAGGCAATCATGTCTACCAAGACGCTATCTTCTATTTTGGTGTCGGAATTAAGAAGAAGAATGAATCGTCCTTTCGCAATCCTAATGCCCTGATTGTTTGCTTTAGCAAAACCCAGATTTTGCCTATTTAGTATTACCTTTACGTCTCTTCCCTCAAGCCTTTTTAAAATCCCTACCGACCCGTCGGAAGAAGCGTTATCGATTACTATAATTTCGTATTCAATTCCTTTCGTTTTTTTTCTGATTGAACCAAGACAATTTATCAAAAGGTCTTTTGTATTGTAATTAACAATAATTATAGATAAGTCCATTTTTATAAAGACTGGCTTTTAAAATCTTTTAGGGCAGCTATTACGTCCTTGGCTAGAAAATAAACTAACAATAATGATAAAGCGCCGAAAGTAAATCTTACGACTGGACTACTAGGAACGTACCTCACCGTGACCTTCTGCCTCCATTTTTTGCCCCCAATCCGGATGGCATCCTTATCAAGTTTTGGCTCAAAGCCGTTAATGTAGAGGGATTCTCTAAGAGGGTGCACAATCTCTTCCAGAAAAGTACTCCTTGTCTGGTCCCGAATTAGGGCTTGCGCCTCCTCGGGCAGATAGTTAAGGCGATAAGTAGGAACGGGGATCCCCAAGAGGCTGAGTCTTGCAAATTGCATCTGGTAATGTGCCAATACCTCCCCGCGCGTCAGGTCCGTAAAATATGCCCTTCTAAGTGGAGTTTCATTATCCCCCGGCTCGTCGGAAACCAGAGCCCCGTCTAACCTTTCGGGAAATTCCGGTGAGGGAAGAATAAGATAGGATAGAAAAATAAGGCCGAGAGAAAGCAATATAGCCTTAAGAAGAATTTTCATCGTATAGATTATTGGAAAAGCCTAGCTCTTCCCAGCTTATACTTGGGGTCTTTAAACCTTCTTTCACCTATGATTTGGGCGGGGACCCCGCCCACAATTGAGAAATCGGGTACATTTTTTGTTACAACAGCAGCAGCGGCAACCACGGCACCCTTACCAATCTTTACGCCGGGTAATATAATTACCCGAGGTCCTATAAAGACATAATCTCCAATCTCAACAGCTTCCTCCCTTGCGTGAAAATCCGCACTTTCTAAATCGTGCTCGGAGTTATAAATCATAACAGAGGAGGCAATGTCTACATGGTCTCCAATCGTAAGCCTTGCTCTGCCGTCCAGAAATGCATTGTCCCCTACTTTTGAATCTTTGCCAACAGTTACTCCTTTCGGCTCAAAGAACTTACAACCCATATGTATGGTTGCTCCTCTGCCGATTCTCACTCCTGCCAAAAGAAAAACAAATTTGCGAAGAGAGTAAAAAGGAACATGCAGGCTTACCAGATGAATCAGGAAGAGTTTAAAATCCAGCCACCAATTTATTACCCTGTTTACGGCCTTTTTTAAAGCATGCCCAGCACTTAAAGAGTTCCCATGCTTATCCGTTAATGAAATTCCTTTTTCACCAAAGTGTATGTTTTCAGAATAAAGCATTAGCTTCCTGCCTCCTCTAAGATCTTAAGTGTCTTTTCGGCGGCTTTCTCCCAAGAGAACTTGGAGGCCTGTCTAAAACCGCTTTCTATAAGCGTATTATACTCGGTTTTGCCCATCGAAAGCACTTTTTTCACAGCTTCGGCTATGCTTTCGACACTTTGAGGGTCTACCATGATTGCAGCCTGGCCACAAGCCTCGGGAAGCCCCCCTTCTCTTGAGGCAACAACAGGAGTTCCCACGGCCATGGCTGAGACAGCGTCCATTCCAAAGCCTTCCCAGAAAGACGGCATCAAAAAGGCCTTCGCTCCCTTAATAAGGCCCGGTTTATCCTCTTCTGGAACAAAATCGGTAAATATCACGTCGGAAATACGCAAAGATTGTACTTTCTGAAATATTGTTTCGTAAAGCCACCCTTTCTTACCGGCGATAACTAACGAAAGATCTGGAAATTCTTTTTTTATTATTCCAAAAGCCCCAACTATACCTTCGATATTCTTGCTGGGTTTTAGTGTTCCCAAGAAAAGAAGGTAGTCGTTTACTATAGAGTGCTTCTCCTTAGTGCGTCGCACATCATCAGCGTTGATCAATCGATTAAAGCGTTTCTTGTCATAGCCGTGGTATACCACAGAGGTCTTTATGGAAGCGAAAGGATAAAGTCGCACAATATCATCCCTTGTACTATTTGAGACCGATATGATATGTTTTGATATAAATATTGACCAAGCACTCCAATACTTTAACTGCCAAAAGTCGTATTTTTTAAATTGTCCCGAAAATTTGAGGTAACCAAGGTCATGAATCGAACACACAAGAGGAATGGTCGAAAAAGGCGGCGTATAGTGGTGTGGTGAGAAAAAAACATCAGGTTTTTCCGAGGCAAAAAGAAGGTTTGGGGTAAGTTTGCTTACCACCCATGCTCCCCCACCCGGTAAAATTCTATAAGAGAAGGACTTTTTTGGAGTTGGAAGCTTAGAAATTGGCGGATTTTTAAGGTAAACTATAACCTTATGCTTTTTAGACCACAATTTATGGAGTCTATATATCCCCCAAAGGATTTCAAAAGCATACTGGTTGACTCCAACGCGTCTTTTAATGTTTGCTTCGTTGCCGTCTATGCCAATTAACATTTCTTTTATTTAACCCAAACTCTTTTGATAAACAGCTAGGGTCATCTCCGCAGACTTCCTCCAAGAAAAGTCCTTTACTCTTTCTTTTCCCTTCTTGATTAGCTCCTGGGCCCCTTGCAGGGCACTATTA
>Ga0154302_122_pt4 | contig 22723 bp, 19 predicted proteins | sample RifGroA1_FD_105596 | JGI IMG/M metagenome (GOLD analysis project Ga0154302, IMG submission 105596) | Candidatus Woesebacteria bacterium GWA1_41_8
ATTTTCCGGTCGTTGAAAATGTTATACATATCAAGAAGATTTTGGGATTCATCTCGGGTAAAACGGGTTGTGCCTTCGAGGTTATAGAAACGTGTAAACACAATAATGACAAAGAAGACTAGAACCGCCAAGTTTTTAAATGTAAATATTTTGTTCAACGGCCTGGCTTTAATCATAAATTGATTACCCAATTTTATATTCAGAAGCCTAAAACGGCAATATATGCAATTTACGCCCTCCCTAGTATAATTCGATAGTCATGAATAAAACTAGGAATTCGGCATCAATCTGGCAAAGGTTCTACAAAAGAAATTCTTATTATCACAAAGACCTAGAATTTCTGGCTAAACACCTTATCCCTTCTGATGTCAGCGTTCTTGAAATAGGCTGCCGGGGAGGAGAAATTATCAGCTGTCTACCCAATAAAGTAAAAGTTGGAGTGGATTGGGACGATAGCCTTCTGGCTCTTGCCAGAAAACGCAGCAAGAAAGGCACCTTTATTCCCTTGACTGAAATGAAAAGGCGCCTTAAAGGAAAGACTTTCGACTATATACTGATTTCTCACGCTTTTTCCTATATTGCTGACGTCCAAAAATTTATAGAACTTCTCAGGGATTTTTCTCACTCTGACACCCGGATAATCGTTGTTTACTTTAACTTCTTGTGGAAGCCTGTTCTAGATTTAAGCGAGAATCTCGGACTTAAGCTGCCCTCCTATAAAGAACCCAATTGGCTGACGGGGACGGATACGGATAACCTGCTGTCACTTGAATCTTTTGAAAAGATAGGTTCGGGCAGTAGATTTCTTTTTCCCTTTTATTTCCCATTGATATCGGAATTTATTAATCGCGTTATTTGCCAGCTTCCAGGGATTAACTCCCTCTGTCTTACCCACTACTCTATTTACAGACCTACTCCTACCGCGAAAGATTATTCAGTTTCGATAGTAATTCCCGCTAGAAACGAGGCAGGGAATATCCAAGGGATTCTTGAAAAGATTCCTACGCTTGGAACAAAAACAGAAGTAGTTTTCGTCGAGGGCGGTTCAAAAGACAATACTTGGGAAACAATTAAGAAAGAGGTTGAGGATTATCGGGGCGAGCTTTCAATACAAGCTTTTCGCCAAGGATCCCCAAAGGGAAAAGGAAATGCTGTAAGGGTGGGTTTTTCCCGAGCTAAAAATGAACTGTTAATGATACTGGACGCCGACCTTACCGTTGGGCCGGACGAGCTTGTCAAATTTTATGAAGCTGCATCTTTGGGCAAGGGGGAGTTCATTATTGGCTCTCGATTGGTTTACCCAATGGAAAAACAAGCAATGAGGATTCTTAATTATTTTGGAAACAAATTCTTTTCTGTTGCATTTAGTTTCCTTTTGGGCCAAAGAATAAAAGACACACTTTGCGGCACGAAGGTAATTCTTTCAAGAAACTACCAGAAAATAGTAAAAAACAGACACCTATTTGGAGACTTCGACCCTTTTGGAGACTTCGATCTGATTTTTGGGTCGGCAAAACTAAACCTCAAAATTATTGAAATTCCGATTAGATACAAAGAAAGAACCTATGGGAAAACAAACATTAGTCGATTTGCTCACGGCCTGTTGCTTCTTAAGATGGTTGCTTTCGCAGCCAAGAAATTGAAGTTCGTCTGAAAGCATTTAATTGCGTTTCTTTGCTACCACCCTTATTACTTCCGTCATACCCAGGAAGGAACTTAAAATGGAAATTGGAAGAGAAATAAATGCGCTCATATAAAAAATAATCTGAAATACTACAGCATTTCCAATTTTGTTCTGTAAAGCCCTCAATAAGCTGCCACTAAAAGTCAAATTATATTTAAGAGGATAATAAACGGCTTCTGTCTTAAAACCACAATTCGTAAATAGCCGCCTTAGGCTCTTAGAATTATAATAAAAAAGGTGGGCCGGGATGGACAAAAGAGAATAATTACTTTTCATAATTTTAAGGCTTAGGGAATTGAAATTCGGTACTTCAACAAATATTTGCCCCCCTGGCTTTAGCAGCTTCGCAGCCTTTTGAATAGTTTTGGGGGGAAATTTTACATGTTCCAGAACGTGCCAAAAAGTTACCACGTCGAAATATTTCTTCGGAAGATTTATTTTCTCAAAATCCCCAATAAAAACCTTGTCGGCCCCGATCGACTTGGCAATCTTTACACCTTGTGGCCTTGAGAGCTCTTGAGCGAAAACTTCCCATCCTCTACTGCCCATATTTTCCAGAAAAGTCGGAACGCCTGCTCCAATATCTAATATTCTTCCCTTTAATCCGTGCCTTTCTTCCTCAATCCAGTCGGGGTAATCCTTATGAAGGTATAAAGAATAAATAATTTTTTTTAATCCTTTGGGCCTACCCCAATTAAAATACTCTGCATTGTATACCCGCCGACTTTGCTTTATGGCCATTTCCCTTGGTCCAAGAGTCGCCCCACCACATGATAAACAGGTTTCATAAAAGAAATCTCCAATTTGACTCCCTCTTTCAACTTTAGCCTTATGGCCACAAATTAAACATTTCTTCATAGTTTATTAATAAGGGTCTTCTGTTGACATCTTTCTTCCGTGTCCGACCACCGGCAACCAATGTCTTAGAAAATACGAATGAATGAACTCATTGTCCATCAGTTTTGTTAAAAGATAACTATCCGCAATCCTTCTTCTGTTTTGGGTCGTCCGCCGTTTATTAAGAAGTTTGCCCAAGTTTACCAATGTCCACCCAGATGCGTAACAAAATGCCAATAGCGGCGAGGGGTTAAGTCTAACCAGGTTAACCATTCCTCTGAACAAATTCACCGAAAGGTATATCGGCAAATGAATAATCAAATTTTTTATTTCGTAGTTTTTTATAAAAAGCCAAGGAACTTTTGCGAAATGGAATTCCCACCAAAATCTTTTTATCCAGCGGTCTCTCGTGGACTGCTTTTTGGACCAATGGTATGTAAGGGATTTTGGCACAAGGTACTGTTTGTATCCGTAGAGCCAAATTCTCCAATTGAAGTCCCAGTCATCTACGTTTATCGCCAGGTCTTCGTCGAAACCCCCAATTTGTTTCCAAACTTCTTTCTTGAAAATTATGCCTGTGGCGTCTGCAAATACCTCTTTCTCTTTTGGACTATATTCCTCTATGTCTTTTCCGAACCCCAAGGAAATAACCCAGCCCAGATAAGACTGGATTTTTATTCCTGCATGCTGAATTATTTTTCTTCTTTTAATGTCCAGAACGATACTTTGTACAGCTCCAGCGTCTGGATGTCTCTCAAATACACCCACCGCCTCTTTTAGCCAGGCCTTGTCTACTTCCACGTCGTGGTCGAGAAGGGCAATGTATTTACCCTTTGAAAGCTTTGCTCCCTTGTTTCTTGATCCCGCCGCCAGAAGCTTCTTTTTGTTCTGAAAAAGTCTCGCCTTTGGGTTTTTCGAAAAAGAATTATTTAGTTTCACCCACGAATCATCTGTAGAGCAATCGTCAACAACAACCACCTCAAAATTCGGGTAGTCGGTCGTAAGAATACTTCTTATCGTTCTTATAACGAAGTCTTCTGCATTAAATATCGGCACAACAACCGAAACCAGTGGATATACCTTTTTATACATTTCTTCCTTTTTTTCTTACGGCGATAATATGCGCGCCTAAAGAAGGATAAAAATAAGCTAGTGGGGAAAGGATGTAAGAAAGAAGATAAAGTGAGTATCTTAAAGGAGACCTGCCCAAAGAAGTATTCAATAGGCCATTCTCCCCATAAATAAACTTCATTGCCTGACCGTATGTTTTATAACCCATTTTTCTAAAGTCTGCCGATTCCCAGAAAGAAAGGTGTTTTTGTAAAACATTTTTATCATATGCCTCCTGGTGAAAATGGCCATTGGGCGTTCCCACTATCACAACTTTTTTTGCGGCCTTTGCCATTTTACTCAGAAGTGTCTTGCCATCATCCTTTGTTAAATGTTCCACCACCTGTGAACAAACTACGGCATCGTAAGATTTGGGGGGAAATCTTATTTTACGAACATCTCCTTTTACTACCCTTTCGAAAACTCCTGTCTTCTCCGCACTTTTTATGTAGGCGTTAAATAATTCAACGCCTGTTACCTTATATTTCCTTTCTTTATTAAGAATTGCCATAAATTTTCCGTCACCACAACCAAGGTCCAAAACAGTCATTACACCCTTTAGGAGCTTTCTAAAAAACCAAGGATAGGTAAAAGGAAGTATCACGCTCATGTTTCGATCATCCCCGAGATGGTACCTCTAATAAAATCGAGAACAGCTTTGGGACTCGAGTACTTGAGGCTTAAGTATAAATAGTATAGAAGGTAGATAGAAATAAAAAGTAAAAAAATGGGATAGCTTTTAGCGAATTTCTTCATAAAAAGTACCCTGTTTCGACCTATATAATAGGTTCTTTCTAAAAGCCGTCTCATGGCATCTCGGTCATCGTATGGAATCTTGTGGTAGGCAATTGCCTTAGGGGTATAAAAGGTCAGGAACCCTTTATTTTTTGCCCTGAAACAAAAATCCGTATCCTCATAAGTCGCGAAGTACTTTTCGTCAAAACCCGAAACTTTCTCTACAACTTCTGCTTTTACTAGAAGCACTGCTGGCGCAACGGCAACTTCCTGAGTTTGCTCAAATTGTCCGTTGTCTTTCCCGCCCCTAAATATTGTCTGGCCAGTCCAAAGATTTACACCCGTTCCCGCAGCCCAGATTATCTCTTTATTGTCCCAGTAATAAATTTTAGGAGTTGTTATTCCTACTTTTGTATTATCAAAAAATGGCAAAAGAAGTTCAGACAGCATATTGGGGTTAGCAACCATATCGTGGTCGAATATAAGAAAGAAGTCCGGATTCAACTTTCTCGCAATTTCTAAGCCTTTATTTCTTCCGCCTGTTACGCCAGTATTTTCCCGAAGCGTCACAAGAGTAGTTCCTGAAAATTCCTTTCTAACGTTTGGGCTGGTTGCATCAGTTGAGCCGTTATCAACTACAACAACCTCTTTTAGTCTGAATGTCTGCCTTTGAAGAGACGCCAAACATTGCTTTAGTGTATTCCAACTGTTATAAGTTGGAACTATAGCGACTATAGAGGTGTTCTTATTAGATAACTTCATATGCAGTTGCCTCCCTTATTTTCCATACTTCCTTAATGTTCTTGCATCCGCAGATCTCTCTCGGGTCTGTTTCAGGACCTAATATCAAATAGTCGTACTTTACCTCTGATGAAGGAGCGTTAATCTTAATCTTTGTTTCGATGTAATTAAAAGTCCCGTGTCTCCACTCTGTAAATAATTCTCCCTTGTCTTTTAAGGCAAGTGTCATTACAGCCCTAACTGAAGACTCCAGCCGTGGAGGGTAGTCGATATAGATATTTCCCTTAGTGCCTAGCAAATCAGGCAGTCTGGCTATTGTAGCTTCTTGGTCCTCTGCTTCTTTAAAATACCCCTCTTTGATTTTATATAAAGTCCCTAGCTCGTCCGAGTATACTTCGGAGAAATAATTCGAATTTTTTAGATCGCTTAGTCTTCTATCCGTATAATACTTAAGTTGGCTTTGGACAACAAAGAGGTATTCAACTTTAAGTTTTTCGAGAGAAGATGGATTCAGGGTGTTTATAATATCGATTGCTTCTATCCCAAAGTCTGGGGTATGGACTTTTATATCTGCAGGGGATATTGGGATAAAAAGGCCATAATTTTGTATACCGTAGAGCGAAAGATAACTAAACGACTGGTCCCTTAAATACCCGTCAACAAAAAATACCCTTTTCAAACCCAAATTGTCTCTTACCCAGACGAGAACCTTCTGATCGGGAAGCCGACCATAGAGGTTTGGATAGAAAGGCTTTTTGGCATAACCGTATAAGTATATTGCAGCAAAAATTACGCTTGGCAAAAGTAACCCAACTGCCCCCGTCAATCCTACCGCTTTCAACATCTTATTTCGAGAGCTAAGAAGCATAATGAAAGAGACCGAAGCGATAAGGCCTAAAAGCTGGTACATCGGATGAAGAAACCGCTCGTAATTGGCAGGGTAGTAGGTATGGGTCACTGAAAAATATGAAAATAGTGCGCCCAAAAAAGACAAGAATAAAAATAGAGACCACCTGTTTTTGGTAAAAATAAATGCGATAAATGCCAAGCCTGCAATTAATCTCAGGTCCGGAAGATACCAAAAGTATTTTGAATCTTTAGACGGACGTAGAACGGCACTTTTTAGCCCCCCCATTCGATCAATAAGGGTCTGTGTGCTTAGCACCAGCTGAAACCGCACCTCTTCCTTGGGAGGAGTAAGCATTGAATCTCTTAAGGCATTTCCAACAACGAAAAATAAGGTTACAAAAATGGCTCCTCCTAGAGCGACGCTTAGAACCTTAGTCCTCCACTCCCTCTTGTTAGAGATTAATTCCATTACGAACCAGCCAGTAACAACTAGTCCCAATGAAGGAAGAATTATTTCGTCCGAAGAAATGGCTGCTATGGAAAGAGCAGCAATCAAGATAGGTTTATAAAACTCTTTTATCCTGAGTTTTGAGATTACCAATATGACAATAAGAAAAAGCCCTAAAAAGGCTGCCGCACGATGATTGATGTAAATAAGTTCGGGAAGATTGGAAGATCCTCCCAGCCTATTTTTTGCATCCAAAAAAAGTGGCAGACGGTTAACAACATGTTCAACCTCGGGGTTTATCCAGGTTCTTAACGCTCCTGGAAGAGGAATAAAAATAGCCCCTACGGAAAAAAATGTTACAAGAGGTGCAAGTAGCGACAAAAAGTCCCTTTTGGTTATTTTTCTAACTACTCCCCAAACTAAAAAGAATCCTGCCAGGACTACAAAAACCGAATACGTCGTATGGATAAGAAGCATGTCTGCGCCCGTTAGGCCGTGTACTGCTCCCTCGAAAAGAAATGTTCCCTGATGGTGGTTGGCTAAAAGGTCAGGCTGCCATGGAGAGCGAAGGGGATAATTACCGTTTGCAAAAGAAGTTGCGAATCCCCAATATGCAATAACGTCTCCACCGTAAATATTTGCTCCCGCCAAAAAAGAGATAAATCCCGCAATAATAATATAGATTGGAAGAAAACGCAGGGAATATGAATCGATCTTAATCTTTGGAAATTTCTTGAAATTTTTTACCAGAAGAGAAAGACCCAATAGCAAAAACGTCACAAAGATAATCAAAATTCCTGTCCTTCCCTTTAGTGAATAACTAAAAATGCCCAAAAAAATGATAAACACGAAAATGCCAGTGGCCATCCCGGCAGGGAGAACGATGCTCAACTTTCTTTCATCAAGTAATGAAAGGGTCATCCCAACTCCTGCAAGGGTTATCAGAAGAAAAACTATTCCAACCGGAAGAATATATTCTATGTTCTCGAAAAAAATTCTTAAGAAAATCGAAATCGTTGCCATGTTATATTCCTATTTTTTCCAAAAGGTATTGCGCGCGTTTATCCCAGGACCAATCATTCTGAATTGTCTCTCCCGCTTTTCTTCCCAACCTTTCTCTAAATTCATAATTTTCCAAAAGGTAAAGGATTTTATCCGCAAATGCCCTTTTATCCCCTATCTTTACCTTTAACATTCCGTGGGGATAATACGATTCAAAGGATTTTAGATTAAATCCTACCGCGGGAATGCCAAATGCCATCGCTTCCGCTGCTGCCATTCCTCCAGAATCGTAATAAGCAGGATGTACTACTAATTTAGACTCGGCAAATACTCCAAACTTTTCCGGCCCGTCAAATAAATACCCTAAAAGCTTAACGTTTTTTCCTAACCCGTACTTAGAAATTAAAGACTTCACCTCTGTCATAAGGGGTCCGTTGCCTATCATCGCCAGCTTTGCGCCCGGCCTTTTTTCAACCACCCTTTTCCAAATTTCGACAAGCTCTACCACTCCTTTCTGCGGATGAAATCTACCTTGAAAAACGGCCTCGTAAGTCTTAACCCCTAAGCGTTTGCCTCTTAATTTAAGGAATTTTTGTATATCTTCTAGCGGGACTGCACCGAGTACAACTATCGCCTTCCCCTTTTGGTTAAGGCTCGGAAACTGCACCTTTTCTTCCTCATTGTTAACAAGAACAAAATCGGCCAAGTTTGAAATAAGGGGTTTGACTGGAAGCTGGACCAGCCAATAAAGAAAAGAATTAAGTCTATAAGTTGCCTGCCGCTTCCCTTCAGAAAAGCCTTTTAAGGGATTCGGCGCAGTCTGAAACCATGCAGCTATCCATTTGGCTTTCGTATATCTTAATTTAAGGACAAGGGCTGGAATGCTATCCATCCAAAACTCCGAAGCTGAATAAAGATAAACATTTTCCGGCAAATTTAATGTCAATCCTAATACAAATCCTGAAATAACCTTATATAACCAATTCAAAATGAAATACGATTCCAGGGGAGAATTGTTTAATGAAGAAAGAACTATGCTTTGCGGAATTTTCTGAAGCTGACATAGGCGTCTGCCTTCGCTACTTGTAAATATTTTTAATTGGTACTTTTTGCTCCACCTTCTGGCAAACTCTATAAATATCCTATCGCCGCCAGATATCCCCTTGCCAGTAACTCCTAGGGCAAATAAATATAACGAATTTTGCTTTTTCATAAAAGTTGTAAAGGAAATATTTCTCTGGCCTTGCCTTCCAAGGAATTGTACCTTTTTAATGCCAAACTGCGCAAACGCTAGGGCGGCGGTATCGCCAAACGAGAGCCCACAATTTTCTTATCTGCTGATATAATCAGGTTGTTAAACGAAGTGGTACTAAAAAAGATTATTGCCCTACGGCAAATATTACCTTATCTGTTAGTTTTGGTTGTTGGTTTCTTTTTGTTTAAATCCACAATATCTTCCACATCTCTTTATGGAGATGAGTGGAAAACCCTCTGGTTGGGAGAAGCTGCCATTCATAACACCGGAAGTATTTTTCAACAGCCCTCTATGGAATTCTCTTATATATTTGCGACAATTATTTTCCACCTCATATATAAGATTGCCGGATTTAATAGTACTTACTACTACGCTTTTTCATTTTTAACACGGTTAATTGCTGCAATTTTCTTTCTTTTGTTTTTGAAAAACAGGGGGTTATCAAAAATTTCCTCTTTTTTGGGAAGTATGATTTTTATGATTTCTCCGGTGGGAATAGAAACGACAGACTGGGCCAAGAATTTTGATTCATATTTAGGAGTGGCGCTGCTTCTTATACTTATACCACTGTCGTCTCGTCTAAAAAGTCTCAAAAGTATTTTGATCTTTCTGTCATTATTCACGATCGCGATTTTAGTAAACACAATAAGATCTCCGGGGATCTTCATCATTTTGGGATCGACAATGATCGCTCAGTTGATTTCCCAACGCTCAAAAAGAACCAGAAGAACTTACCTATATATCCTAATTGCTTCGGGAATCATCTTTGCGTTACTTGCAACCACCAAACTTTTCGGAGGCCAGCCTTCACAAGTGTTGGAAAATTTTTCGTTTCTTCCTTTTACAAAGTCACTTTTGGGAAGTATTGGCGTAGTTTTTGTCCCTTCGAGGCATATACTTCTCAATTTTCTAGTAGTTTCCTTTTTTCTAATTTTATGGAAAAGACGGGTCTTTGCAAAGGCTAAGTTTCGAAATCTTTCCTTCTCTCATTTATATCTTTTAGCAGTCCTTCTAGTTTCATACCAGATCCTTAGAAAGGGAGCCAGTTTTTACGTCTTCGGACTTATGGGGATTTTTTTCGCTTCGATCTTGATTTTTAGCATCTATCGAGAATTTAAAGAAAAGGCTTACAAATCTTTACAGTCAACAATAACGATTTTCTTCCTAAGCTTTTCTCCTATGCTAATTCCCTTAATTAGAATTCCGCAAATCCACCCTCTAACTGAGCATAGATACCTGATAATATCGGCACTAGTAATTCCTTTTATTATTGCTTATACGCTCGATGGCTTCCTAAAAGGGCGAATAAATTACAACCCAACAATTTGGGGCCTTGTTTTAACCTTGACCACCATTTTCATTGTTAGCCTATGGATTCAATCAAGCCACTATCTTAAACTTCAAGCCAGCTATCATGGTACGAACTATACAAATAAGGTGTGGTCGGAAATCACCAACAGCTTGCAGGAGCTAGATTTAAACAAAACAAAGGTAGGGATTATTTTATTAACAAAACCCCAATACGAAGCGCAGGTTTTCAATTCGGTTTATTTTGGCTTTGGTTTCCACGCCGGACTAATTTACAACATCTGGAATGAGAATATGCTTCCCCCCAGTTGGCTAATAACAAGCGGGGCTATCGATAAATCCAAAATCCCGTCGCACGTAATCACCCCAGACAGAAAGATACTGGTCTTTGAAATTAATGGAGATAAAGTAACGGAAAAGGATATTAAGTTTTAGTCCCAAGGCCGAACATTGTACTTGATATTTATTTCAAAATCCCCTTTCTGATCGATATCCCAGGCATTTGCGTAATCATAAATCACATAGTGCCTGTCTATTTTCTCATTTTCGACAAATGCTTCCCAATAATCGTCAAATGTTTGTTTAAAAATGAGTTTAAAATCGCCTTTCGAATCCATTGCCGAAATTTTATAGTGGCTTGCACTGAGTTTTTTGTAAACCAGGCTGGGCGCACCTTTCCCCAGAGATTCAATAAAGGAAAAATTCTTGTTGCCAATATATTCGAAAGCCTCAAGGTTGCCGAATTTGCCAACCGGTCTAATACTATTCCTCCCTTCAAGAACGCTCTTGAAAAATTCCGGTGACACTGCTCCAACAGCCTCCCAGTCAATATCGTAATTCAAAACGATATATTTAACATTGGCCTTAGTGAGAATTCCCTCAAGATTGGGGCTCTTGGAGGAAAAGGCATCTATTAATCCGGAATAGATTTCCGAATAGTATTTGCTGTTTGAGTATCTGGAGATAATTGTCTTATCAAATAAATACCTACTCGGTTCGTCTCCCCTATACCCCCATGAGTAGCGGACTCCGTGGGAAGGCAGCATTGGCGCCATTAACACTCTTCCGTCGGACGTGTCTTTGTTTAGGAATTCACTCAGCTCCTCATAATAACTGGGGACGCTGACAAAGTAATAATCCGGAAACACACTGCCGATCCAAAGAGGAAGCACTAAATAGCCAAAAAAGGCCAAAGAAACCATGCCCAGGAATATAAACTTATTAATGGGGCGGGTAATACGCGCCGATATTTCTACTATTCCATATGCAAAGAAAATGCTGTAAGGAAGTAGAAATACAAGACCAAATTTTTCGTAGGAATTTCTGAGGATGGCCAGAAAAGGAAGACCCTCGAATGCAACCTTGAAAAACTCAAAGCCGAAGGGCGGATTTGTCCCCTTAGATATAAATAGTCCTACAAATAAAAGCGTCGTAAAAAACATCCAATATTTTCTTTTCATCGATTTAATCCATCCCCAAAAAACTATGGCAAAACCGCCCCAGGTAATAATTCTTGTTAGAGCACTTTCGTAAAACGTCCCCCAAGGAAGGTCTTTATTGCTTTCGGAATTGAAGAAAAATTTCTGTTTAAGTTGCAGAATTTCCTGCAAAGGAAAGTTGCCGCTTACTGCTTTGAGAGATTCGAAGCTAAGGCTTGGTGTGGTAATTGCCGAGTAAGCCTTGGTCGAAAGCACAAGATATGGGTAGAGCCACCAGAAATTAATAATTATCCATACAGCCAGTAATATTAACGATTTCGCAAAAAGCCTCCTCCTCTCTTTATTTTTTTTTTCTGTTACTATGCAAAAAACTACCCAGAGCCCCGCGGGGACCCATAACACCAAGATGCTGGCAAGATAGCTATATGAATAGCTGTAAATTAAAGAGCTAAACAAAAAAAGGAATATCCAAATCCATCTTTTTTCTTTTAATGATTTTATGAAGAGAAAAAGAAACACGGGCAAGTAGGCCCAGGTAAACATGGCCCCGAAAAGCGCCCTTACCCACACCTGGCTCATAGCATATAAGTTGAAAAAATAAAAAAGTGCTGAGATTAAAGAAATTTTTTTATCCCGCACTAAAGACTCTACCAATAAATAGGTCCCAGCGATTCCGCTAAAAATTAACAAGGCAAAAACAATGGCTTGTCCCATTACGTTGGAAATAACTAGATTCATATATTTCAAAATAAGCATTAGGGGGAACTGGGTAATAAGGGCTGGGCTGGAATATCCAGTGCCGTCGTCGACCCAAAGACTGCCAAAAAGCTGCGCCGATCTTTCTGGGGAATAAAAGGGCATACCTTCCTCGGCGGTTGCAAAAAGAAGCCCTTTTCTAAACCAAATTAGAGTCATTACAACACTCAAACAAAAAATCAAAAGTAGTATTTTCTTGTTATTCATTGGAGATGCCAGGAATAGTTTGAAGAAAGTGTATTATAGATGCCTCAACTTCACAATAGACTGGGTTACGTCGAACTTTCAAAACGGCGCATTTCTGGAGTTTTGTAGTCTTTTGGTTCTATTGCAGCCGGTTTGTAGACACTCCCAGGTTCGGTGTCTTTTGTGATAGGAACTCCCATACCTATAAATGAGTTTGAGCCAACAACTATACCATCGGCAGTGCAAGAATTTACCCCAAAATAGCAATTAGGTCCAATCTTGCAGCTTCCTGATACAGTTACACCAGTTGAAAAAAATACATCGGGTCCAACGACTGTCTCGTGCCCAATATGATTTTTAGCCCAGAAAATAACGTTGTTTCCAATATGTACAAAGTGGTCAATATTATTAAGTGCAGGAATAAAAACATTATCCCCTAAAATGGTTTCAGCCCCCATTTCTGCCCTGGGATGAACATAGGAAATCAACTTATATCCTTTCTCTTTGCATTGTGAATAAAAATGGGCACGAAGGCCGTTCAGTTTGCCGTCCTTTCTGGCCGGTCCAACTGCAACAAACATTACATATCGGTCGGGTGGAAAGGTCTTTTCCAGATCCTCAAAAGGCGTTACCAACTTTCCCCACATTCGAGGTTTTTCTATACTATCGTCGGTGACAGTCAACGCTGCAACTTCCAATTGCCCGCCACTGTCTCTTTCAAAACAACTAATCGCATATCTTGCGAATTTTCCAGTGCCGAATATGACCACTTGTTTTGTTTGTGTTTGGCGTTCAACCATAGCTTTACCTTTTAAAAAATTCTATGATATTCTAGGCGTCAGAAAGACTAGAGTCAACGTACCCTTCTAGGTCTTATCCGCTGACACCAGGATTGTGAACTCGTAAAGGCCATAGTTATGGAGCATTGCTACGTGGCGAGAGTAATTGCGAATGCAATGATCGATAAAAAAACGTGGGTCGCCATAGAATAGATCCGGCCGCGTCCAATCAGCATAAGCAGTAAGCATATTGAAAGAAAAGCCTTTGCGACTATGCTCTGCAATTTCCTTGATGGTATCAGTAACATAAGTCAACCATTCTTCGTCCGGCACACCTTGCTTTACGCTGAATATTCCGCTTGCGACAATGTAATCAGCGAATCCCAACGCCTTAAGGTCCGTCGTGAAAGTACAGTTAGGAAGTTCGCTTTGTTGCTTTAATGCCTGGTTAATCATTTCCTCTGAAATGTCATATCCAAGGTATGGCCCGACATATCCTTCTGCCCTGATATAACCGGCCAGAGCGCCATACCCACAACCATAATCAATAATGGAACATTCACGTTCAGGACCTACCACCTTCAAAAGCTGGTCGAAGCGCAGAACTTGAGACTGGGGGGAATTCCAATCTACCCCACAATGCGTTGGACCGTGCTCTAAAATCTTTTGCGTGTAATATGCTCCTACTCCATCCAAGATTCGCTGGTGCCGGATTCTTTCTCCCGTCATAAATGAAGTTACTTAAAGCTTTTCATATACTTTGGCGCATCTGGACCGGTTTGAAAAATCAGGTCAATGACGCTTACTTTGTGCTCGAACGGAGGATAAAGCTGTGGATACTCTGGATAGCCTGAGTAGTCCATAAAGGTAAGCTTGATTCCTGCTTGTTCAAAAAGAAGGGGGTCAATATAGTTTTTCGCGGCTGGTCCTGAGATGTAATGCGTCGCCCCAGCCTGCTTACATAAATCCACCAATCTCTCTGTTTTCCCATCAATTAGGTGGTAGTCCATAGACCACGACAGTTTAGTCTTTATTCCCAGTATTCCACAGATACCCATAAGGAAACGGTAATTGATATCACTCAGTCTAAGTGACGTCGAGCCTAAATAAAGCTCTTCAAATATTTCTCTGTAGGCCTCGAAATAGGGGGCTTTGGAGTAGTGGTAACGAATGGTTTTCCAGTGGCGAACATTCCATTCGGGATCGCTGACAAGTGTATCTTTGATTTTCTGAAAAAACTTGCCCTTTACCTGAACGGGTATCGTCAACCAAAGAAGTCCTTGAGGAGTTTTAATTTTATTACGGTTACGCCAATCTCTCCTTGTATATTGCATATCGTCGTAGATAATAAATTCATCGGACATATTGATCATATCTAAGTAGCCCTTCCAAGGGAGATAGTTAGATTGGCAGATAGAAAGTATTCGTTCAGTCATTTAAAAATGGCATAGCCTAGACCGGTTTTGCCGTAACCGTTGCCATTATAAAGCATATAGCGAGTTCCCTTGTGGTCAAAAACAAAAGGGTAGGCCACCATCTCGGAATCCCATCCAGTTTCTGAAACGTCCAACCCCAAAAGCCCGTCTTTGCGTTCCCAGCTAATCCCGTCTTTCGACTCGGCGTAACCAATACGATAATAATCACCTCTATAGCAATACCACATTTTGTATAGACCGTTCTCCTTGATTACACATGGGCGGGCAATTGCATACTCTTCCTTAGAAGCAAAATCTATACTAACTATTCCATCTCTTTGCCAGTTGATGCCATCCCGTGATTCGGCATATTTGATGTGATAATTGTGCCGCATCTTGCCGTCGACCAATTCCCAACCGGTGCAAGATACGTACCACATTCGCCAACGGTCCCCCTCTGGTAACACACAGCAACTTCCTACAAATCCTGCGTCGTAAGGACCGCGATCCAATATGGGGCCGGGGGCATAGCGCTTAAAGGTCTTTCCATCATCTTTACTAATAGCCAGGCCGATTGCAATCCGAAAGGGCACTTTCACCCCAAGGTTCCAACCTATGTAATACATGTACTTCTCAGAGTTGTGTGGGGCGAGCCAGGAAAAGTACACACCGGCATCCTCGAAAGTCCCTGACGGCCCGGGAACAAGAAGCGGCTTTTTTGAAATTGATAGTATCTTAGGGGGGTTAGTGATATCGATTTCAACATACCCGGGGTGTGCACGCTTTCCAGAATCGCGTCCGCTTAAAAAAATGCGAAATCTGTCTCCATCAATATGATTGACTACAGGAAGGGTGGCATATGTCCCCATCCAGTCACGTTCTCCTTGGGGAGCATAAAGCAGTCCTTGTTTTCGCCACATTTTACCAGGGCTATCAGATTCAATACTCATAATAATCGTTAAACTAAGCTGTAATAATACTATTAAACCAGAGATACTTCAAAAATTCTCATTGCAAATAGAAATAAGATTATAATAAACAAATTAACCATATTTATTATTAATCTAATGAGGAAAAAAAATATTAATTACGGATACAACTTCGGGGATATTCAAACTATTCCTGAACTACCCGTTGGTGTAATTGAATCAACAATTAACCATATCCTAACTTTTGCAAATAAGCCTGTTGATAGCTTAGTTGTTCTTGATGTTGGTTCTGGCAGGGGTACATATACCCGTTATCTTGCAGAAAAAGTAAAAAGGGTGGTTGGCGTAGAACCTTTTCTCCCTGCATATCAAATTGCCGTCAAAAACAACACTTCAAAGAAGGCTTCCTACCACAACTGTAAAATTGAGAATTTCGTAACCAAAGACAGATTTGACCTGGCCATAAATCTTACCACAATTGAACATATGCCTGACGGTTTAAAGTCGTTCAAAAGGATATTCCGCCTTCTAAAGGACGGTGGGATAGTATACGTCACCGCACCAAATAAACTTTGGCCACTCGAATCGCACTATAATCTCTTGTTCCTAAGTTACCTACCGCTTCCCGTGGCAAACTATTATTTAAAAATAACCGGCAAAGGGAACTCTTATAGGGAGTGTTCGTACTCAAAAACATATTGGGGAATGAAAAGGTTTTTTGGACAGTTTCCTTGTACATACAAATTTATAGTCCCATCCCCAGATTCGAAATACTTAGGACTGGGAATCGATAACTTATTCAATAGAACCATTAAACGTATCGGGATTGTACTAATTAAAAGATTCCCTATTTTTTGGGCTTTTTCAAAGGGGTTTATCGTTGTTGCAACAAAAAAATCCTTTTCTAAATCTAATTAGAACAAGTCAGGAATTCTATATAGAAAAAGCGCTTGTATTTCTTCGATCCTCTATTCGGGAATCTCAAAGAAAAAATATTTCACCCGCTACTCGTAAGCCTGTTAACAGTCTTGATAATATAATTTACTTCCTTTTTTCTAAGCTTGGGGTAGAAAGGAAGGGAAATGGTAGAGGCACCTATCCGTTCCGCAACGGGAAAATCTCCCGTTTTATAGCCGTACCTTTGTCTATAATATTTTAAAAGATGTACCGGACGAAAATTTACTGCCACTCCTATTCCAAGATCCTGTAGGGAGTGTAACAAGTTGTCTCTTTTTTTGGGATCTACCCAAATAGTAAATAATAACCTCGCGTGTTTAGCATTCGGCATAACAGAAGGTATTTTAATCTTGGGGTTTCCAGAAAATCCGACTTTATATAGCTTTGCAATCCTTTCTTTTACCCTCCGTAATTTCTCAATTCTTTTAAGTTGATTAATTAGAAGTGCGGCCTGAATATTGTTCATATTCATCTTAAATCCTAAAAATTCCATGTCCCAGTGCTTATATTTTTTCGAATACCTTTCAGCCGCATCTTTGCTCATTCCATGTAATCGAGCCTTTTTTAACCATTCGTACGTTTTTATGTTATGACAAGAAATAGCCCCTCCTTCTCCTGAAGTAATATTTTTTGTTGCATAGAAACTAAAGCATGCAAGGTCCCCCAACTCCCCAACTCTTACACCATCCCGGCTTCCTTCTATACAGTGCGCAGCATCTTCAATCACTTTAATTCTATGTTTTTTAGCTATCTTTGATATTTTCTTCATATCGCATAATTGTCCATAAAGATGTACCACGAGCAGGGCCTTTGTCTTTTTGCTTATAGACTTTTCCACCAAATCTACATCGATATTTCCCGTCTCGGGTTCAACATCTACAAAAATCGGCTTTGCGCCACAATACTCAACTGCGTTAGCGGTGGATATAAAGGATAAGGGTGTCGTAACAACCTCATCGCCTGGGCCAACCCCTAAATTTTTCAATGACAAGTAAAGGGCTTCCGTGCATGAAGTGACGCCCACGACGTGGGGTAAGTTTAGGAATTTTGCGAATGCCTTCTCAAACTTACTCACCCACTCTCCAGTTGTCAAAAAAAGAGAGTTTAAAACTTTTGATACTTCTCTTTTGTCTTCAGAATTAAGATTGTGTTTATAAAACTCTATCTTCATAAACTAAAATAATCGATCCCTAATCTTTATGGAATTCAAAACCATTTCCGATTCCATCAGGTATTGATAATATTTGAGAGTGTTTGTCTTTAAATCGTCGGCTATTGTGCCATTCTCTAAAGCGATTTTAATTTCTTTAATGCCATCGTCTATGGTCTTTTTTACTTCAAAATCGAGAAGTTTATTTATTTTATCGAAATTTACTTTGTAGCTTCTAGGGTCTGGATCTCCTGGGGCAACCTCGATGCTTAAATCCCTAAAGTGTTTTTTAAACCTATTGGCAATCTGAAAAACTTGAAAATTCTGGCTATTACTCCCAACATTAAAAATTCTCTTATTGATAAGGCTTAACTTTCTGGTCATTAAAATTAGCTCAAAAGCCCGAACTGCATCGTCGATGTGAAGAAGTGGTCTCCACTGTTTTCCACCGCCCATAATATATATTTTCCGATCCCTCCAAGCGTGCAAGGTCATAACGTTGATAATCAGGTCAAATCTCATCCTAGATTCTGAAAGTCCGTATAAAGTAGCCATTCGTAGTACAGTCACACAAAATTTTTCACCGGCCTCGGCGAGTAGTGCAGTTTCAGCCTCAACTTTAGACCTCCCGTATTCAGAAACTGGAGCGGTTCTCGATTCTTCCACCAACTCTCCTTCTCCTACACCGTAAACGCTACACGACGAAGAAAAAATATATTTTTTAACACCCTTCTTTTTTGCCAAACTTGCAAGCCTCACTGCACCCTCCAAGTTTATTTCCCTGGTAATTTTCAAATTCAAGTCTCCCGCAGGATCATTCGATATAGCAGCCAAATTAACAACGACGTCCACATCTTTAAGTGCCCGATCGTCTATAAATCTAATGTCATCTTTTATGATGATTAAATTCTTGTTTTGGGAAAGACTAGACAAAGTATCGCCGAAGAAAAATCGATCTAAAGCAATAATCTCGTAGCCTTTTGCAAGTAAATATTTTGTAAGCTTAGTACCCAAATATCCCCCGGCCCCTGCAATTAAAACTTTTTTCATTAGACTTGTTATAAATTACTCCTCAATCTTCTAGCCATATTGTTTACCGCCACCTCTTCAGTATTTTATTAGATCCGCCATAACTTGTAAGAACCGGATAAAATCCTAATACTTTCCTTAGAGAGTGATAAATTATAAACAAACTCGTAATAACAGATAAAGGAACGTGAATCAAGTAGGCAGTATTGCGCCTCGTAAGGCACAACCATAACGCATCTATAAGAGGAAAAATTAGCGACAAACTGTATGGAATAAAGAAGAATTTCTTTGCTCGATTAATGTTGCCTTCAAACTCCTCTCGTTTTAAAAACCCTGCGGACCCTATGGTGCCGCCGAAATAGATATTATTTTTTACGCGCCACTCAAGTTTATATAGATATTTTTTAAAGTTTTCTGCAGAATAATGATAAAGCGGGTCTTTTTTCAAAACTGCTATATACGGATTAACTGATAATAAATGTAGATGTAGATGGGGTAAAATCAACTCCTTAACAGGAACTAGCTTTTTAAACTTCATTCTTACAAAGTTTTTATCTACCATTCCCGCAGCCGCCAGTATTTCCATAAGGGGTCCCCTTCCGCTTCTAGGTGAGGTTTTGACCAAAAAATAGTCATCATTCTCGAAGACTACTTTGTACCTTCTTTTCAAGGTTTCCGTAAAAAAACGATAATCTTTGGTTAATCGATAGATAAAAAATGAAAAAGGATCTCCAAACTCATTGACATAATAATTTATCGGAGCGGAACCTGCCGGAGTGATATACCCACTGCTATGGAGAGATTTAACTCTTTTGTCAGAATGAAATATTCCTAATCTTATTTCTAGACTTTTATTATTTCTAAAGGCCTCATCAGAATCCAAACCCAACAAATACCTTCCCTTGGCCTTCATAAACCCCAGGTATTTGGCGCTTAGAGGCTCAACCATAGTATTTAAAATAATCCTACACTTGTATTTTCGGGCAATCGGAAGCGTTCTATCTTCCGACCCACCGTCTACTACAATTACCTCGAATTTATTTTTTGAAAGCGTCTGTCTCTTAATCGATTCTAGGGTACGCACCAGGGTTCTTTCAGAATTTAGCGTAGCAATAATAATACTTACTAAGGGGTCATTCATCTCTCGATTAAATAGTCGACTATTAATTTAGAGGGTTCCATTATGTGGAGAATTTCCCTCTTTCTAAATTGTTTGTAGTTCATTATAAATTCTGGAATCCTATTGTAATCGTTTCCCATCAAAACGGCATTTCTGCCCAGCCCCTCTATCCTTTCTGTGACGTTTCTTAATATAAGGCATGGTTTGCCTAGATAATAGGCTTCTTCCTGATTGGTACCTCCGTCGGTGATGATAAATTCAGAACCTTTTAAAAGTCTAACGAAATTAACAAATGACGTTCGTGCCATATATATTATCCCCTTCTTTATATTTTTCTTACTGTTAATATCGCCTTTCGCCAAAATGTTTTTTGTAAGCTCATGCACAAGAAATACACAGGTGAGATTTTCAGGTATATTATTAAAAATACAATTTAATATTTCTTTAGTTTTTTGTTTTCCAAAAATTACGTGTTCTTGCCGATGTACTACCAGAACAAAATATTTTCCTTTTACCTTTACGGGCATTTTGCCTTTTGATTCTGCTGCCCATTGAAGGCTTTCAATAAAAGTATTTTGTCTAGTGTTAACTTTCCTTCCCTTTATCCCTTTTAAATTATTCATTGCCCATCGATTTGGACAGAAGTGAATATATGCTAAATTAGAAACCACAAATCGACAGAATTCCTCGGGAAAGGGCTCGAAGAAATTGAAAGATCTTAGGCCCGACTCCACATGAACAATTCTTAATCCGAAAGCAAAACCCAAAAACGCTCCGATCATACTCGTCACCGTATCTCCGTGAAGAACCAGATATACTTCTTTTTTATTAAGCCTTCTCAGTTCGGAATTAAAAAAGAAAATCCCCGAAACAAAACTTCTTAATGCCCATATCAAAAAAAGTGGGATTGACGATTTCTTATCTTTCTCTCTAAACGAATAGTTCACGTTTAAATCCCCTGTATACTTGTCGATAACCTCGAAAGGGATTTCATTTTGTCCTGAAGTGATTAACTTAAATGGAATTTTTCTTCTTTTAAACTCCTTAATCACGGGGGATAGCTTTATCAACTCTACAAGAGTACCTACTAAAAAATAGAATTGCCTATCTTTCATCTTGCCTTATATGCTTTAACTAAAACTCCCACACCTGAGGATTTTGGATTATATAGGTCGTTAAGCCTATCAATGGTATTAACCAATTTAAACGCAAGGCTTATCAGAAACGGCTTTTTGCTTGGGTCTTGAAATTTGTCAATTGAGGCTCTCAATTCGTGCGGCAATCTCCCTCCATACAGATTACGTGCGACAAGATTAACCAGGTTGTGATTAAACGGCAAACACCACCAGGTTAAGGACTCCCGATACCCTACCTTAAATCCAGCTTTTTCAGAAACGTTTTCGATTTCTTCGGGGTAGTAAAGTCTGAGGTGTTGATTCCAGATCCCGGACCAAAATCCCCTACTTATGTGTGTGCGGAATAGATGCTCCAACGCCCAGTTAACGGGATCCCATAAAAGGGGATAGTTATGGTTTGGAACGGTCAAAACTAAAGTTCCCCCCTTTTTTAACGTTCTTTTTACTTCTGTTAAACCTTTGACATCGTTGGGTAGGTGCTCAACTACCTCGCTCATTACAACTTTGTCAAAAGATTCTGGGTCAAAAGGCAACCCTCTCATAAGATCCGCCTTGACTAACTTTATTTTTTTGCCCCTAAGATTCCTACTGGCCGATACCAAAGCTTTTTCGTTAAAATCCGCTCCTATCAACTTAAGCCTTAGGCCCAAATTGGAAAGAAGATATAAATAGTATCCGTCGCCACATCCGACATCCAAGATTTTATCTCCATCTTCGGGCGCGAGCTCCTCAATAATTCTTCTAGCCCTTCTTTTAAGGGCCATATCTCCGGTGTTGGCAAGAAGCTTTTCAAGTCTCCTTCGTGTATGCACGAATAATTTGTTCAACATTGGCTGCAGAATATTTTTCTTCAGCAAATTTCCTGGCATTTTTTGATAATTTCATAAGTCTATCAGGATTTTTGTAGAAGTACTCTGCTGCCCCTCTAATATTTTTTACATTTACATCAATAAGCTGTCCGACTGATTCATCCATTGCCTCGGGAATTGCTCCCCTTTTTGAACCGATAACTGGCGTGCCGCATGCCAGCGACTCCAAAATCACCCTACCAAACCCCTCTTCGTGAGTTGAAGGAATGATCAGGATATCCGCGGCGGAATAATAAACAGGGAGGTTTTCATTGGGAATTTTTCCTAAAAACACAACATTTTTATTATTAGAAGAAATTCTTTTGACCTCGGCCTCAAGAGGGCCAAAGCCGACAACCGCGAGGTGGATATTTTTATTCCAGCTTTCAGCTGCCTGTAAAACCGGTCTTATGCCTTTCTCTGAAACCAATCTTCCAACAAAAAGGGATACGAATTTTTCACCCCAACCTACTCTTTTTTTTGCCTCAATCTTTGAAATTGGTTTAAATTTATTAAGATCAATCCAATAAGTAAAAGTCCCTAATCTAGTCTTTTGTATCCCTAAAGAGGATAGTTCCCCAGTTTCCTGTTTGGAAAGGCCCATCACGAAGTCGCTTTTTCCAAATATCCATTTGACAAAGTTTCTATAAGCTCCTGTGTCTGGAAAATGATATATGTTGTGGGTCGAAATAACAACTCTTTTGCCGAACAGTCTTCCCCAACAAACTCCGACAAATCCGGCAACCAGACCATGAGCGTGAATAACATCTGGGTCTTTAATAATGATGATGAAAGGCAGGAGAAGAAAAAGTCCGGGGAATAGGTAAAGAAATTCTAAGACGGGGCTTTCCACTAGGTTATAAAAAATCCCTGGAATCCAAGGTATCCTCAAAATTTCACTTCCTTTTCTCCTTTCATAAACCTTCCAATCTACCTTGGTTGTAAGGGGCCGGTAAGCCAAAACAAAAACTTCATTCTTTCTCCTGACTAAAGCCTCGACTAAATCGTTA
>Ga0154302_106_pt4 | contig 19981 bp, 16 predicted proteins | sample RifGroA1_FD_105596 | JGI IMG/M metagenome (GOLD analysis project Ga0154302, IMG submission 105596) | Candidatus Woesebacteria bacterium GWA1_41_8
TATCCGGAGTAACGCCCTTTCCCCTGCAGGATCATTTTCCGTTCATAAAGCAGCTTTTGCTTCCTTTCTGGGGTTACGGAGCATCTATTCCGGGCCCATACGACGGAATGAGTTTTCAGATAGGACTTGTTAATTTATTGGTAGTAGTTGTAGGGCTGGGAATGATATTTGCGAAAAGAGACAGTATCAAAAAATATAGCCCTATTTTAATTTTGGCTGTAGTCGGATTTGTAGTTTCGGTGGCCATGATGAATATTCGGACACTTCCCATTTGGAAGCTTCTTCCCATTTATCAATTTGTACAGTTTCCCTGGAGACTTTTATTTCTGACTACTTTCTTTAGCGCAATTTTGGCATCTTTTGTGGTTGAGACTCTAACCCGAAAGTCAGGGCGTTTAATTGGGGTAGCTTTTATAGTAGGTAGTCTTATTTTTACCTGGGGATACTTTAGACCCTCAAAAATTGTAGAAAAGCCCGACGATTTTTATCTTTCGCGAATGTTTGCAACCGTAGCGGAAGGAATTGATAGAAAGACCCCTACCCAAGACTATATTAATTGGAGTGAGGATTATTTGCTTTTACCCGCAGGTATCGAAAAATCGGACAAGCTTATTACTCCCAAGATTATTGGTGATGAAAACGCAAAAATCTTAAATGTTGAAAAGATAAACTCTGTGCATTATAAAGCCCAAATAGAGGCCACCTTCCCCTCCAAAGTTACCTTTTACTCCCTTTATTTTCCGGGATGGGTTGCCAAATTAGACGGGGTGAACCTTCAAATAGCGCAAGGGCAGCCTTGGGGTCAGATTGAAGTTATTGTTCCTTCGGGAAGCCACACCCTTGAGTTTTATTGGGCGGAGACTCCACTGCGAAAAACTGCAGATGCAATAAGTCTTATATCGTTGGGGGCAGCCTCCCTTCTAATATTTGGCGCAAGGGGAAGGAAAGATGCCACGGTTTAAGCTTTCTAAAGAAAAAAAGATTCTTCTTATTTTTGTCGGTGCTGCACTTTTAGGATTTTTCATAAGGACTGGCTTTGCCAAGCATTTTATTAAAGAAAGCGGGGACATAAGGCTTTATGCCGACTGGGCGGAGAAAATTTGGGCTTTTGGGGCGAGGACCTTTTATATTTATCCCCAGTGGTATTATGCCCCTCCCAATTATCCTCCCCTTCTTTCGCTAATATATGCGGGAGCCTACTGGCTTTGGGACCACAAATACGCTCTTGCCCAGCTTCATAATCTAATAAAGATTCCTCCGGCTATTTTTATTATTTATTTTTACGAGCACGGATTATTTTTTCTTTTAAAGCTTCCCGGAATTTTGGCAGACTTAGCTCTTGGATTTTTGGCCTTTGAGCTTACAAGAAAAATAACTGGAAATATAAAAAGGGCATTTGCTGCGGGTGTTTTTTATCTATTTAATCCGGTATCCATTTTTTTGTCCGGAGTTTGGGGACAAACGGACAGTCTGGTTTCTCTGTTCGGCCTTTTAAGCTTCGTAACCCTGTGGGCTGGCAAGGCGTGGCTATCGCTTCCCTTTCTTCTTCTAAGTTTCTATATTAAGCCAAACTGGGGGATTTTTATTCCCTTATACCTTTTCCTTCTTATTCTCAAAAAGCCCAAAATCAAACAAGTTCTTCTAGGACTTTTATTAAGCTTCGTTCTATTTTGGGCAACCACCCAACCTTTTGTAAAAGAAGGAAACGTTTTTTCTTTTTCAAGGTGGTTATGGAGGGAGAGGCTTCTTCCAACGGCCACGGTTGCCCAAAAAGCCTCTGTTTCTGCGTTTAACTTGCATACCATTCTTCTGACAATGGATAAATCCGCAGACTCCACCCCTTATTTGGGAATTCCTGCTAAGTATGTAGGCTATATAGCGTTTCTGTTGATAAACATCATTACCTTTGGCTACATTAAAAGACAGAAGTTAAGCCTTTCTTCGGTTCTGGTAGGGATTTTTTCAATAGGATTTGGAAGTTACTTGTTCTTGACCAATATGCTTGAAAGATATTTCTTCCAGAGTTTTGTCCCGATGATAGTTCTTATGTTCTCAAGCCCCAGCCTGTTAATTTACGGGATACTTCTCAACATCGCGGTTTTTGTCAACGTCTTTTACGCTTTTTTGAGAAGAAGTCGGGGTTGGCTTGCGGACGCATTTGGGGCAAACAATTTTGCCTTGGTTAGACTATTCTCAACCGTCAATTTGGTTTCGTGGGCTCTGTTTGTTAAAAATATTTACAAATCCAGATTTATTGACAACAAATTAAGTAAGTAATAACATTGCGTCTATGTCAGCGGAGTATCCAACAGAAGGACAGCTAGAGTACGCTTCGGGGCAGGCAAATGAACTTGCAAATCGGCTACTTCTTACAGAAGATGAAAGGTCTCTTATTCTGAAAAAGGTCGGACTAATCCTGCATGGCGAGACAGAATCGAAAGAACTTGAGGAGCTGATCCATCTTGCCGGCCTCAATACGTCGGGACTTTTAGAAGAATGGCTAGAGCTTCATTTCGAAGCTTATTTGTTCGGGGATCTTGACCCAAATGAGCCAATAATATTGGGGGAAGGCCTGAGATATTCAAGGAACGAAGACGACTGGTTGCGTGCATTGCCGCTTTGAGCCAATTAACTTCTTATCTGCTACAATTTAATCGTGGCTGAGATTGAAGCTAGCCAAGAGCATTTAGATCCTACAAGCGAAATTACCCTCGAAACGGTTAAGGCGAGGGCGGTCAAAGGGGTAGTAGTATTAACCGGTAGGACATTCTTTTTGAGCCTGGTTGCGCTTGTCGCAACAGGATTTCTGACCGTATTTCTCGAGCCCTCGGAGTTTGGAGTCTTCTGGATAGTTTCCGCCGTTGTTAATTTCCTGGCTTACTTCTCAGATATTGGACTTGCCGCCGCCCTAATACAGAAGAAAGAACGTCCCAGCGAGGAAGATCTAAGGACAACATTTACCATCCAGCAGGCTTTAGTTTTTGTCATACTTGCCCTAATTTTATTGGGCTCGGGGGCTATTTCCAGGATTTATTCCTTAACCCCCGACGGCAGGCTTCTTCTTTTTGCTTTGGCATTTTCACTTTTCCTCTCTTCCCTTAAGACCATCCCTTCGGTTCTGATGGAACGAAGCTTAAGATTCGAGAAGTTGGTAATTCCCCAGATTCTTGAGAATATTGTCTATAACGGGGTTGCCGTTCTTCTTGCCTGGAAGGGGTTTGGGATAAATAGCTTTACATATGCAGTTTTGGCCAGGGGAGTTGTGGGCCTTGTTGCAGTATATTTTTTACAACCCTGGGTACCCAGGCTGGCTTTTTCCAAGGGTTCTTTAAAAAATCTTCTTTCCTTCGGTCTTCCTTACCAAGCAAATACCCTTATAGCTACCTTAAAGGACGATGGCATGACCGCGGTATTGGGGGGAATCTTAGGAACTGGTGGCATTGGGCTTTTGGGTTGGGCCCAGAAATGGGCATATACTCCGCTAAGGCTTTTTATGGACCATGTATTGAAGGTAACGTTTCCAGCTTTTTCCAGGATGCAGGAGGATAAGGGGCAGCTCGAAAGGGCAGTTACCCGCTCAATCTTTTTTGTCTGTTTCCTTGTTTTTCCTTCGGTTGTCGGGCTTTTAGCCCTTGCTCCTACACTTGTTGCAATTATTCCCCGCTATTCCAAGTGGGAGCCGGCATTAATTCCCCTTGCCCTGGTGAGCATAAATACCGTCTTTGCCGCGTCCACCACCCAGCTTACCAATCTTTTAAATGCCATAGGGAAGATAAAAACCACTTTTAAGCTAATGATTATGTGGGCGGTCCTTACCTGGCTTTTGGTTCCTGCCCTGGCCATACGCTTCGGGGTGGGAGGAGCGGCCTTGGGTTACGCCTTGGTGGGGGTAAGCTCGGTGGTTGCTATTTATGTAGCCAGAAGGCACGTACACTTTTCTTTGTGGGAGTCGGTCTTTAAGCCGGCTATTTCAACGGTTGTGATGGGGCTTGTCTTATTTTTCACAAGAAGAATTCTTCCCATCAGCCTTACCAGTGTAATTCTAATGGTTTTTCTGGGGACAGCCACCTATTTTGCGGTTTCATATTTACTAATCGGAAGAAGCCTTGTTGACGATGTTAGAAAAAGCATTTGGAATCTTAAAGAAAAATAGCCTTGCCGCCCTTTTAATATTAATAGGCTCTATAACCTGGTCCCTGACGATGGTCAAAAGCGGGCTGATCTACGACTACGGAATGGGATTTTGGGGGCCCAACGGGCACGACGGGGTCTGGCATATCGCCTTAATTAAGTCGTTGGCCAGAGGCTCCTGGGAAATGCCGGTTTTTGCAGGGGAAGCTTTAAAAAATTATCACCTAGGGTACGACCTACTTCTTGCCTGGATTTCTCGGCTTACAAAACTTGATCCCATTACGCTTTATTTTCAGGTAGCCCCACCCGTTCTGGCATTTTTAATTGGCATTCTTACCTATAAATTCATTCTTGATTGGAAGAGCTCTAAAATACGGGCCTTGTGGGCTACTTTTTTTGTGTACTTTGGAGGAAGCTTCGGTTGGATTGTGAGCCTAATAAGAACGGGTGGCCTTGGTGGGGAAAGCATGTTTTGGGCACAGCAGGCAATTTCTACCCTTATTAACCCTCCATTTGCCCTTTCTCTGGTTTTAATACTTTGCGGCCTAATTTACCTTACGAAGTTTCTTAAGTCCCAAAAACCACTGCACCTTCTATTTTCCGTGCTCTTCTTTGGAGTGTTGGTCCAAATAAAAGTATATGCCGGGGTCTTGGTTTTGGGAGGGCTTGGTGTTTCTGCCGCTTACCGCCTCTTTAGAGAGAAAAAGACGGATTTGCTATGGGTTTTTTTGGGAAGCCTGGCTGTCTGCTTGGTGCTTTTTCTTCCCGTTAATAAGGGGTCAGAAGCATTGATCGTCTTTAAGCCGTTCTGGTTTTTGGAGAGTATGATGGGCTTTCCCGATAGGGTCGGCTGGGAGAGATTTTATTCTGCAATGACCAACTGGCGTTTGGGCAATATTTGGATTAAAGCAGCCCCTGCCTACTTGGTTGCTTTTTCAATATTTTGGTTTGGAAACCTGGGAACACGGGTAATAAAAGAAGTTCTGGTTATAAGGTGGCTAAGAAATCTTAATAAGATAAGCTTCCTGGAGGTGTTTATTGCATCGGTAATTGTAGCCGGAGCGGTACTTCCCATGCTTTTTCTGCAAAAAGGCACTCCCTGGAATACTATACAGTTTGTCTATTACTCGCTTTTCTTTTCGGCAATTCTTGCGGGCGTTGTCTTGGGAGAATGGGCAGAAAAATACAAAGGGATAAAGGTTACTGCTGTTGGGTTTTTGCTGATTGTTTTTACCTTACCTACAACGGCAGGGACGCTTAGACACTACCTTCCGTCAAGGCCGCCGGCCATGGTTTCTATTCAGGAACTTGAGGCTCTTGAATTTTTATCCGGCAAGCCCCCCGGGACCACCCTTACTTATCCGTTCGACAGACAAAAAGCAATCGAGGCTGAAGCCTTTCCGCCAAGGCCGCTTTACCTTTATGAATCAACTGCCTATGTATCGGCACTTTCGGGGCAGCCCGTTTATCTTGAAGACCAAGTAAACCTGGACATTACTGGATATGGCTGGGGAGAACGCAGGAATATGGTCAAATCCTTTTTGGAGGGTACAGATGTAAATTGGGCCAAAAGCTTTCTTCGGGAAAACAACATATCTTACGTTTACTGGATAAAAGGCCAAAATTTTACTCTCGACGAAGGACAAATTGGGATGAAGCAAATTTTTGAAAATAGCTTAGTTTCGATATATCAGGTGGAATAAGGGGAAGTTGAGGCGGCTAAGTGATAAAATTGTAAAAATGGCCAGAATTTCGGTAGTAATAAATACTTTAAACGAAGAGAATAATCTGCCAAGGGCAATAGCTTCCGTAAAGGGCTTTGCCAACGAAATTATCGTTTGCGACATGCAGTCGGAGGATTCGACCAAGGAGGTTGCGGAAGGCTTGGGAGCGTTGGTCTTTGACCATAAACGAACCGGGTATGTTGAGCCTGCGAGAAATTTTGCGATAGCCAAGGCCAGCGGAGATTGGGTCTTGGTATTGGATGCCGATGAGGAGGTGCCTCCCAAGCTTGCCAAAAAGCTTTTTGCCTTAGCCCAAAAGCCCACCGCAGATTATTACAGGATTCCTCGTAAAAACATAGTATTCGGCAGTTGGCTCAGGTACTCCCGCTGGTGGCCGGACCATAACATCCGCTTTTTTAAAAAGGGCAAAGTATCCTGGAATGAGGTAATTCATTCCGTTCCAATGACTACCGGAAAAGGGATAGACTTGGCGGCTACTGAGGAGCAGGCGATTGTCCACCACAATTATTCCTCGGTTGAAGATTACCTAGAAAGGATGGGTCGCTACACTTCCATCCAGGCAAAGAACTTAATCAAAGAAGGACACAAGTTTATCTGGAAGGATCTTGTCAAAAAACCTCTGTCGGAATTTTTGGGAAGATACTTTGCGGCAGAGGGGTATAAAGACGGCCTTCACGGCCTTGCTCTATCGGGCCTTCAGGCATTTTCCGAATTTATTCTTTATCTTAAGGTCTGGCAGACGGAGAAGTTTCTGCCCCAGGCAACTTCTCGGGAAGAAGTAGAGAAAGAATTCAAGGACGCATCTTCCGAAGTTCACTGGTGGCTTACGGAAACTGCAATAAAAGCCAAGGGACTGCTCTCCTCAATTCCCCTAAGAATAAAAAAACGCTTAAGCGGTAAAAATGTCTAATCAAGCCGTTAAGATCTCAGTTGTTATAGTTAACTGGAACAGGAAGGAGGACACCCTGCAGTGCCTTTCTGCTTTGGCAAAATCTCAGCTTGAAGGGGCCAATGGGCAGATAATCGTTATCGATAATGCTTCAACCGACGGGTCGATTGAAGCCATAAAGGGCTTTCATATCAAAAACTTCGAACTTAGACTAATTAGAAATTCTACGAACTTAGGCTTTGCCAAAGGGAACAATATTGGCATGCGGGCGGGCATGGTCTGGGGCGCAGATTTTATTCTTCTTATTAATAACGACCTTTCGGTATCCCCAGAGCTTATCAAAGATATGATTGGGGAGGCCCAGGAAAAATCTTCCTCTGGAGCAATATCTCCGAAGATTTATTTTGAGAAGGGATTTGAATTCCATAAAGACAGATATAAAAAGACCCAACTTGGTAAAGTAATCTGGTACGCGGGAGGCGACATCGATTGGGATAATGTTTTGGGGTCTAACCACGGGGTGGATGAGGTAGACGAGGGGCAGTACGAAAAAACCGTGGAGACGGATTTTGCCACGGGGGCGTGTATGCTTCTAAGACGGGAGGCATTAAACCAGGTAGGGATTTTCGACGAGAGATATTTTATGTATCTGGAGGATGGGGACCTTTGCGTACGGCTTAAAAAAAAGGGTTGGGCTGTTTCATACACACCCCACGCCCAAGCCTGGCACAAAGTAGCACAAAGCTCAGGAATCGGAAGTGAGCTTAACGACTATTACATTACAAGAAATAGACTCTATTTTGGGTTTAAATATGCCCCGGTCAGGGCAAAAATAGCCTTATTAAGGGAAGCGGCAAGGTTTCTTTTTTCGGGTAGGGTTTGGCAAAAGCGAGCCGTTAGAGACTTTTTCTTCTTAAGGATGGGAAAGGGAAGCTTCAAATGAAGGTAAGCGCAATAATCATTGCAAAAAACGAGGCAGAAATGATTGGGGACGGCCTAGAGTCGGTCTTATGGGCAGATGAGATTATAGTTATCGACTCCGGATCAGTTGATAAAACCATAGACATTGCAAAAAGGTATGGGGCTAAAATTTATAAAACTCGCTCTGGAAGCTTTTCCGACTGGAGGAAACAGGGTGCCAAAAGGGCTCAAGGGGAATACCTGTTTTATCTGGATGCAGACGAAAGAGTAACGCCCCTATTAAGAGCAGAGATAAAAAAAGCGGTAAGCGATGAATCTGCACCTGCTTATGCAATTCCCAGGAAAAATATCCTTTTGGGCCACGAGATGCACTGGGGTGGCTGGTGGCCGGATTATGTGATAAGACTTATAAAAGCCACGGCCCTTATTTCCTGGAAAGGGGAGCTTCACGAGTACCCCGAGATTTCGGGGGAGGTAATAAAACTTAGACAGCCCTTAATCCACATAACCCACACAAATTTAACCGAGATGGTTGAAAAAACCAATTATTGGTCAGAAACTGAGGCACGGCTTCTATTTGAATCGGGGCACCCGCCAGTAGTTTGGTGGAGGTTTGTTAGCATTGCCTTTCGTGAATTTTGGTTTCGGGGTATTCGAAAAATGGCTTTTTTGGACGGGCCGGTTGGGATAATTGAGCTTATTTACCAGATATTTAACAGGTTAATAATTTACGCCAAGCTTTGGGAGTTTCAACAAAACCAAGGGAAAAAATGATTTCATCTTTGTTAATTGCTTTTGACGCGTATGAGAGAAACAAAAAAGTTGCAAGCCTCTTAAAAAAGGATGAAACGGTTTTGGACGTTGGAGGGGGAGTTACCGGGATTAAGCTATTTACCGAAAATCCCGTCAAAACCCTGGATATGGGCGAGGCCGATATTACTGCGGACGCCAGGCGTCTTTCGATTGCCCCGGGGAGTTTCGACGTTGTAACCTGTGTTGATGTTTTGGAGCATATCCCCAAAAAAGACAGAAGAAGCTTTATCGAAAGTATTTATAAAATCGCAAAAAAAAGATTAATAATTGCGGCTCCTTTCAAAAGTCCAAAGCATTCCGAAGCTGAGAAAAGGCTTCTGGCCGAGCTTATTAAAAAAGGCAAAAGAGTGGCGTTTCTTGAGGAGCACGTTAAATTGGGTTTGTCCGAGGTAAAAGAGGCTTTAATCGGAAAAGGCGCCAAGGTTTTCTACTCGGGTGATTTTAGATTCAGTAACTTTCTTTTTAAGCTGCAAATCTACGAAAGCGGAGTGGTTTTGTTCGACAAGCTACTTCTAATACTCAAATGGAAACTTAATATTCTGACAAATATTTTTTTATATCCCTTCTGGTTTTACAATACCCCTTCCGAATATTCCAACAGGTTTTATGTTGTTATACAAAAAAAATGAGGGCAGCAATTCATAATCCCTATCTTGACACCCTTGGAGGGGGCGAGCGCTATAGCATGGCGGTTGCCCGAGTTTTATTAAATCATGAAGTCTCGGTAGACATTGAGTGGAAAGACCCCTCAATCCAAAGAAAGCTTGAAGAAAGGTTCGGGGTGGGGCTTGAAGGGGCAAATATTATCCCGGACGTTAAAAGAGGTGACGGCTATGACGTATGCTTTTGGGTATCTGACGGAAGCATCCCAACGCTTAAGGCTCGAAAAAACTTTTTACATTTTCAGTTTCCATTTAAAGACGTAAACGGCAGATCCCTTCTTAATAAGATGAAACTTTTTAGGATAAATAAGGTTATATGCAATTCCTTATTTACCAAAGGTTATATTGATAACGAGTTCGGGGTAGAGGGTATTGTTATCTATCCACCGATAGACACTGCGAGTCTTAATCCCGGAACAAAGGAAAACCTAATACTTTTCGTAGGCCGCTTCTCCCAGCTTACACAGGCCAAGAACCAACACATTCTTATCCAGGCTTTTAAAAGGTTTTTTGACTCGGGATATAAAGATTGGCAGCTTGTTCTTGCCGGAGGGGTAGAGGTCGGAGTAGACAACTATTTAAATAGGCTAGAAAAAAGTACACAAGGCTATCCAGTCAAAATAGTAAAAAGCCCGAGCTTTAGGCAGTTGAAGGACCTTTATTCCCGAGCCAAGCTTTTCTGGTCAGCTACGGGATTTGGGGTAAATGCCCAAAAAGACCCCCTAGGCCTTGAGCACTTCGGAATTACGGCTGTTGAGGCAATGGCGGCGGGGGCGGTGCCGATTATTTTTAATGCAGGGGGTCATAAAGAAATAGTAAAGCATGAAAAAGACGGATTTCTTTGGGAAACTTTAGCCCAGCTTTTGAAATATACGAAAATTGCACTTGAGGATAAATCGGTTTTGAAAAAATTGTCTTTGCAGGCGCGGCAGGATGCTAGTAGATTTAGTTATGACTCTTTCGAAAAAAGCTTTTTGGAAGTTCTTTAAATTCACCCTCCCCTTTTTGATTCTGGCGGGGCTTTCCAGCCTATTTTTTTGGAAAGTCTTGGTTAAAAACCAGGTTCCTATTCCTGCCGACTTTGTGGTCGGGGTTTATTATCCCTGGCTTGATTATAAATGGGGATTTGCAGCCGGTGTTCCGGTTAAAAACCCGATAACAACCGACGTTGTTTCTTTTACCTATCCCATGCAGATGCTGGCGGTTGATCTGATAAAGAGCGGCCAGTGGCCGCTTTGGAATCCGTATATCTTGGGCGGCACCCCCCTTCTTGCGAATTTCCAGTCTGCACCATTTTCTCCCACAAACTTTGTATATTTTGCCTTCGACAAACTTACGGGCTGGAGTATCCAGATTATTCTTCAGCACGTTCTGGCGGCTTTGTTTACTTACCTGCTTTTAAGGCGTTGGAAGGTATCCAAGCTGGGGAGCATACTGGGGGGAGCGATATATGCTTTTTCTGGCTATAACCTTATTTGGTCGCAGTGGAACGGCCATACTCTGTCTGCCGCCTTTATTCCTTTAATTCTTCTCTGTCAGGATCTTTGGCTTGAAAAGGGAAAAGTATATTGGGGTTTGGGAGTTAGCGTAGCTTTATTTTTTCAGATAATTTCCGGATATCCCCAAGTGGTTATTTACACTGCGGCCTCTATGCTTCTTTTATGGGTCATAAGGTTTTCCCGAAAGAGGCAGTTTTTCTTAAGAACGGCAATTCTTGGATTTTTTTTGGTATTGGGCATGGGACTTTCGGCGTTTCAAATTCTTCCCGGGATAGAGCTTTTGGGGCTATCGCAAAGGGCAGTGGAGCCCCACCCTTTTGAATGGGCATTTCTACCTTTTTCCAAGGCAATAACGGTAATTGCCCCGGATTTTTTCGGAAACCACGCAACCAAAAACTATTGGGGACCTCAGGATTACACTTCCAATACAGGCTTTGTAGGAGTTGTTGCCTTTACCCTTGGGGTTTTTGCTCTTTGTTTAATCAAAATAAAAAAAGAAGTAATGTTTGCAGCAGCCCTGGCGGCGGTTGCACTTGTTTTTTCTTTTGCATCCCCCATCTCAATTTATCTTTGGAAGAGCGGCCTTTTAGGGCTTAACGCAGCCTCCGCCCACAGAGCCCTTATCCTTTTTAACCTTGGGGTCGGGCTTTTGGCGGGGTTTGGATTGGACAAACTCATAGCTTCCAAAAAGGCTATTATTTGGCCTCTTTTACCCCCGGGTCTTATACTTTTTGCCTATGGTGTTTGGGCGGCAGCTTTCTACTTTCTAAGTCGTGGCAATGCCCAGGTTTATGAACCCCTTATAAGGGGAATTCCCAAATATGTTGTAGCCTTAAGGAATTTGGTTTTGCCGACTGCGGCATTTATTATTACCCTTTTTGTTTTCTCGGTTCTGCCAAGATTAAAAGGCCCAATTAAAAACATTCTTGTTATACTTTATTTCCTGGTCGGGATATTTGAGCTTTTCAGATTCGGCTGGAAGTTTACCCCATTTTCTCCAAGAAGCATCGTCTATCCAAAAACCCCAGTAATTGACTATCTGCAGAGCCTTGAGGCGCCCGTTAGAACCACGGGTTCAACCGTAATTCCTATCAATATGCGTATGCCCTACGAGATAGAATCTTTGGAAGGATATGACGCAATTTATCCTTTGAGGATTTCGAAACTTATTGCGGCTGTAAATAGCGGCAAAACTGGAACGGACCCGGTGGGGCGATACGGAACCGTTGATAATTCCATTTCCCAAGTTTTAAGCCTTCTTAATACCAAATACCATCTGGCTATAAAAGAAAATGTCAGGGGTGACCCTGATCCAGAAGGGGCTCTTCCCAAGAAGTTTATGGATAAAAAGTTCGAGCGGGTTTTTGAAGATAAAACTGTAGCTATCTTGGAGGATAAAGAAGCCCTGCCGCGGGCAAAAATGTTTTACCAAATTAAGGTTATGACGGATGAGACAAAGGCGTTGGGTGAAATATTAAAGGAGGATTTTTTAGATTCCAATAAGGTTGTTTTTGATAAAGACCCTCAAATTGAATTGACGGATGGGGAAGAAGGAAAAAGTAGGGTTAGCTATAAACTTTATAAGGAGACGGAAAGTGTAATCGAAGTAGAAACTTCCAAAAGCGGATTTCTTTTTATATCCGATTCATATTATCCAGGCTGGGAGGCCTATGTTGACGCAAGTAGGGTGGAGCTTTTTCGTGCAAACTATGCATTTAGGGCCGTTTTTGTTCCGCAAGGAAAACACGCTATACGCTTAAGCTACAAACCCCAATCCTTTTTCAGGGGAGTTAAAATAACTGCCGCCTCGGCTGGGATAATTTTGGTTCTTCTTTTCGTAGGTTTCTTGGCAAAAGGCAGGAAGGGCTTTATACTTTGAAGGGAAAATGTACAAATCTCCTTTATTTTGGGTTTTTGCCCTTTTCATTTTAGGATTTATCTTAAGGGTTCTTTTTCTTCCCGGCCTTTCCTTAACTTTCGGCTATGACCAGGCAAGAGACGCCTTCATCTCCCAGGAAATTATTTCTGGGGACCTTAAAGTTCTTGGGCCTCCCGCATCCACCCCCGGCCTTTATCACGGAGTTTTTTATTATTATCTTTTGGCGCCTGCCTATTTCCTGGGAAAAGGAAGCCCGATTGTTGCGGCTTACTTCATAGCTCTTTTAAATGCTGCGGCCGTTTTTCTAGTTTTTTGGTTGACTAAGCTTTTAAGCAAAAGCGTAAGAGCTGCCCTTATAGCATCCTTTTTATTTGCCGTTTCTTTCGAAGCTACCCAGTATGCGACTTGGCTTTCTAATCCCACAATAGGTGTATGGACCGTGCCCTTAATCTATATAGGGCTTTGGCTATGGATTTCTCGACAGAAGAAAATCTTAGGGGCGACCCTTGCCGCCCTGGGGCTGGGGCTGTCTATCCAGGCTGAAATTTTTCTGGCGTACCACCTGATTCCGGTTGTATTATGGTTATTTTTGGCAAGAAAGCAGGTTACCTCCCAATCCCTTGTTACCTTTGTGGTGGTGTTGGGGACCTCGCTTTTGACGATGCTATTGGTTGAATTTAAATTCGGGTTTAAATCCATAGGAGCATTTACTTCCCTTTTGGGTAGCGGCGAGGGATTTTTGAATAGAAAAAGTTTGGGTGATTATCTTACCCTTTACCTTAACCAATTCGGAAGATTTTTTGCCAATTCCACATTCCCCTCAAATGCCGGTTGGGGAGGAGCGTTAGGAGTCTTTCTTATTTTTTGGCTCGTCGGAAGTTGGAGGAGGAAGAAAGCAAAGCCGGTCTCCTGGCAGATGTTTTTACTTTCTTATCTTATTGCCCACATCAGTGTTGTTTCAGTCGGAGGCACCAGCACTCCCTTTTTAATGGTGGGACTGGGAGTTGCGGCGGTAATAGTAACCTCAATATTTATCTCGTCCGTCTGGGAAAAAAGTTTCGCTCCCGCAGCGGCCATCTTAATAGTTCTGGCAGCCTCTAACATATCGACGATTCTTTCCCAAAACCAGCTGGGAGCAACGACCTTTTCCATTCAAAAAGAGATGACCCTTCTAAGGCAGCTTAAAGCAGTGGATTATACTTATTCCCAGTCCCAAGGCCAACCTTTCAGTATAAATACCTTAACTAGTCCACTTTGGATAAATACAACCTGGTCGTATCTTTACAATTGGTACGGCAAGGACAAATACGGATATCTTCCCGAGTGGCACGGAAGGGATCAGGTGGGACAACTCGGTAACAATTTATCCGAAACTTCAGCTGCAACCCAAAATTACTTTTTCATAATAGAGCCGCAGGACGGCATTCCTCCCCAATATCTCGGTTGGGAAACGGGGGTAGAGGACACTAAAAGCATCTTAATTGAGGAGGTATCCTTTGGGGCAATAAAGGTACAGAAGAGACAGGTGATAAGGGCCTTAGCAAAAAATGATTAAAACTTTCAAAACAGCCGAGGAGCTTCACGAAAGAGTACCGCCCAATTGGTATTGGGAGAGCTTAAGGGTGGACCCTTTCCAGCGGTATTGGCACAGGCGAAGGTTTCAGGAAGTAAGAAAATTAATAGAGCCGGTTGAAGGGGAAGTTCTTGACGTGGGTAGCGCCGACGGGATTTTTTCAAAGGTAATACTTGATAAAACGAGGGCTAAAAAACTTATAGGGATTGAGGTTCTTCGCACGTCCGTGGCCTGGGCCAATAAACACTGGGCAAAGGTTAAAAAGATGGAGTTTCGGGTCGGAGATGCACACGCGCTTAAGTTTCCTTCTAATTATTTCGACGCTGTTTTTTGCATGGAGGTACTTGAACACGTGCATAGACCCGAAAAAGTCCTGGGCGAGTTTAAAAGGGTGATGAAAAAAGGTGGGTACGGAGTTTTTTTGGTTCCATCCGACTCCCTTCTTTTTCGAACAATCTGGTATATCTGGCTGCATTTTTACCCCCGGGGTTGGGTATGGAAGGACACCCACATCCAAACCTATAGAGGAAATTTACTTCTAAAGCTTTGCAGAAAGGCAGGCTTTAAGGTAGAGAAAGAGAAAAAATTCATTTTAGGAATGCTCCATGTTGTAAAAGTTAGAAAGATCTAAAGCGGGGAAATGGAAGTAACCATTGTTATTCCTACATTTAACGGCAAGGGGCTTATTGAGAAGAATCTTCCTAAAGTGACAGAAGCCATGGGAAACATAGCCAACGGCGTTAAAGAAATTACAGTTGTAGACGACGGATCAAAAGACGAAACGGTTGAGTTTCTTAAAAAAAACTTTCCCCAAGTAAGGCTAATAAGACACAAACGAAATTTGGGATTTCCCGCAAGCGTAAATAGCGGGGTTAAGGAAGCCTCCACACCGCTTATTGCACTTCTTAATAGCGACGTTTCCCCCTCGGCTAATTTTCTGGAAAGTGCCCTGCCCCATTTTGAGAACAAGAAGGTGTTTGCAGTTTCTTTAAACGAGGAAGGCAAGAGTTTGACTTGGACCAAGGGGCATTTCAAAGACGGGTTCGTTGGCTGGGAGCCGGGACCAAAAGATAGGGGTGTACACGAAACCTTCTGGGTAAGCGGAGGAAGCGGGGTTTTTCGAAAAAGTATCTGGGATGAGCTGGGAGGAATGGACGAGGCGCTTTTTTCGCCCTTTTATTGGGAAGACCTGGACATATGTTACAGGGCAGCCAAAAGAGGCTATCAACTTCTCTGGGAGCCGGGGGCGAAAGTTGAGCATAAACATGAATCAACAATTGGGCTTCTTCCCCAAAAGTATGTAGAAACTATAAGAGAGAGAAATCAGCTTTTGTTTATTTGGAAAAACTTAACCAGCCCGAATCTATTCAAAAGACACTTAATAGGCTTAATAAAAAGATGCTTAGGCCACCCTGGATATATAAGAATAGTACTGGCGGCGCTACCAAAGTTAGGAGCCGTTCTTGATGCACGCAAAAGGGAACTTAAGGAAGGCAGGGTTTCGGACGAGGCAATTTTTGCAAGGACCTAATATGGCAGATTTAACTGTAGTCATCGTAAGCTTTAACACCAAGGCTCTTACCCTGGAGGCCATCGACTCTGTTTTCAAAAATGATTCGGGACTTAACGTAGATGTTGTTGTGGTCGATAACGGCTCTTCAGACCGAAGCCCGGAAGAAGTTGAAAAAGTTCCAAACGCAAAACTTAAGTTGATAAAAAATGACCAAAACTTAGGCTTTGCGAAGGCGGCCAATCAAGGGATACGTGCCTCTTCGGGAAAACACATACTTCTTCTTAATTCGGATTGTAAGCTCAAGAGGGGTTGCCTCAAAAAGCTTTTCGATTTTGCCGAAACCAAGAAAGATGCCGGGGTTATAGGAGCAAGACTTCTTGATACTAATGGGAAAGTGCAGCCTTCCTGTTACTTCTTTCCGACAGTTTTTGGGGCTGTAAAGCGTTATTTCGGGGGAGGGAACGAGGTAGACAAATATTTGCCCAAAGCTAACGGTCCGTCCGTGGTAGACGCCGTAGTATTTGCAGCCGCCCTAATTACCAGGCAAGCCTTAGAAAGGGTTGGGCTTTTGGACGAGAGGTATTTTATGTACTTTGAGGATTTGGATTACGCAAGAAGGGCAAAAAGCTTGGGCCTTAAAGTTTATTATCTTCCCCAGGCCCAGGCAGTTCACCATCACGGGGCAAGCGGTAGGGACATTGCAGATGCAGCCAATCAATGGCGAAGACTCATCCCATCAAGTAAGACTTATCACGGAGCGCTTACACATTATTTAATAGTATGGGTAATGTGGTTGGGACAGAAATGGGAACTTTTTTCAAAAAAACCAAAGTAATTCTTTTATTAATCTTGGCGGCTGCCGCCTTTTTAAGACTTTGGAATCTTGATAAGGTGCCGGTTTCCTTATTTTCCGACGAGCTTGACGTAGGCTATCAAGCCTATTCGATATTAAAAACTGGGAAAGACTATTTCGGAAACCCTTGGCCCATACATTTCCAATCATATGCGGACGTGCGAACACCCCTATATATTTACTCTTCCGTTCCTTCGGTCGCGGCCTTTGGAATAACCGCTTGGGGATTAAGGCTTCCTGCTTCCTTTTTTGGGATATTGGGGGTATTCGCGATTTTTCTTTTGGTTGCCGAAATTTCAAAAAGTGAAAGACTGGGACTTTTCGCCGCTTCCCTTCTTGCCTTATCTTCCTGGCACATTCAATATAGCCGGGCAGCATTTGAGGCAACAATGCTTTTGGCGTTTATGCTTTTCGGTCTTTATTTCTTCTTTAAGTCTATTAATAGCCAGAAGGGGATATGGAAAGCCGTGTTGTTATTGGTTTTAACTCCCTACATTTATTCAACGGCAAAGCTTTTCGTTCCGGCTCTTTTGATTTTTCTTTTTTTCCTTTACAAAAGGCAGCTTTTGAAGCTGCCATCACCCGAACTTGTCAAGGCGACAGTAGCTGGTCTAGTAGTGGGAGTGCCCATTGTGATAAGTACCTTGTTTGGCGGGGGTGCCCATAGATTCGGGTACCTTAGCGTATTTACCGACCCGACAACCGAAAGCCAGTCAAGTTACGCAAGGCTTACAGATGTACAGGCGGAAGGCCCCCAAAGAGGGCTTTTCCAAAAGGTAGAAAGCTACCTAATCCACAATAAATATACCTATTGGCTGGAGAAGGTGAGCCAAAATTATTTCAAATCTTTCTCGACTGAATTTCTTTTTGTGGAAGGAGATCTAAATCTTCGCCATTCCATAAGCGGCGTTGGCCAGTTTTACAAGGTCGAAGCCCTGGGCCTTATTTTAGGAATGATTTTGTTTTTCGTCTTCTTTAAAGACAGAAGGATAAGGGCATTTGTGGCTTTTTGGATACTGGTCGGGGCTATTCCATCCGCGATTACCAGAGACGGGGCAGCTCATGCTTCCAGGCTAATCCTAATTCTTCCGCCTTTAACATTTTTGATTGCATACGGCTTTATCCAGGGAGTAAAACTTATTCCCGACAATTTAAGAAGTCTGTCTATGGTTGGGCTGGTTATCCTATTTGCCATTAATTTTTGGTCGTACCAGCATAACTTCTGGGTTCATAATCCCTGGAATTCCCAAAGGCCTTGGAATGCGGGGTACAGCGAAATGATTGAAATGGCCAAAAGATATGAGGGAGTGTATGAAAAAATAATAATATCCAACGCTGACCAGCCCCCCCAGATATTTTTTGCAGCCTATTATCCGGTAGATCCTGAGCTTTGGCAGAAAGGACTATCGCAAGCTCCTATAGAGGGGTTCGGAGTACTTCCCAATTTACGAGCATTTTATTTTGGACAGGTTGGGGAGGAGGGGCTTAAGGGACTTTCGAAAGTGTTAGCCGAGGATACTATCTATATAGCGGCCGCCAGGGAGTGGGAAGCAAATCTTTTAAGGCAGCCAGGCAAAGCCCCGGAAGGCTTAAGACTGGTTGGCTCTGTTTCTTTCCCCTCCGGGGAGCCCGCTTTTTACGCCCTGGTAAAAGAGGAAAACTGAATCTGCGCGTGTTAATATTAGAAAAATCCCATGGGAGAAATTAAGCTTTCGGTGGTTGTGCCATTTTTTAACGAAGAGGAAAATTTAGGGGAGCTTCATAAAGAATTGGTGAACATATTAGACGGAATCGATTTGGAAAGCGAAATTGTCTATGTAGACGACGGAAGTACGGACTTGTCCGTGAGTATTCTTCAAAAATCCCTGGTAAAAAGTAAAAGTCCCAGAGTTTCGGTAAAAATAGTTCGTTTAAGGAGAAATTTCGGGCAGACCGCGGCAGTTTCCGCCGGGATTGACAATTCATCCGGGGAACTAGTTTCTTTCCTGGATGCTGATTTGCAAAACGACCCTCGGGACATTCCCAGATTTTTACAGAAGCTAAATGAAGGATACGACGCTGTTTTCGGATGGCGTAAAGAGAAGAAATTTTCAAGCTCAAGAAGGTTCTATTCGGGCGCGGCTAATAAGATTATCAACATAGTTTTTTCGTATCCTTTCCACGATGTCGGCTGCTCCGCACGGGTTGTCAAAAAAGAATATCTAAAGGGGTTAGACCTATTCGGTGAGCTTCATAGAATTCTTCCCGTATTGGTCTACTTAAAAGGGGCTAAAATTTCCGAGGTAGTTGTAAAACACCGAGCTCGTAAGGCGGGTAAGTCCAAGTACGGTTACGCAAGAATTATTAAAACCGCAATTGATTTAATAACGATTAAATTTTTGCATTCCTACGGAACTAAACCCGCTTATGTATTCGGAGGCTTCGGAATAGGAAGTATATTCCTAGGGGGGATTACGCTTCTGGCGGTTGCCTACAGAAAACTATTTCTTGGCGTTTTTGTCCACAGGGACCCGCTTTTTCTAATAACAGTATTTCTGATACTTCTGGGAGTCCAGTTTATTCTGATGGGACTTTTGGCAGAGCTGATGGTTAGAACTTATTTCGGTTCGTCGGGGAAGCCGACCTACGATATTAAAGAAACGCTTAAATATTAATGTGTGGAATAACCGGTTTTGTCGACTTCGGCACTAACTCCTCGAAAACTACTTTAGATGGGATGCTGGGGGAAATTGTTCATCGCGGCCCGGATTCGGAAGGGTTATATATTTCTTCCGGCCAAAATGCTTTTTTGGGAGTGAGGAGACTTAGCATTATCGACCTTAAGACTGGGGACCAGCCGATTAAAAATGAGGACGGAACGGTTGTGGTTACCTATAACGGCGAAATCTATAACTACCTTTCTTTAAAAAGGCAACTTCTTAAAAGGGGTCACAAGTTTAGAACCAAGTCGGACACCGAAGTACTTGCCCATTTATATGAAGATCTTGGGCAGGGCCTTAGCAAATACCTAAACGGCATGTTTGCCTTTGCAATTTGGGATGAAAAAAATCAAAGGCTGACTCTTTCAAGAGATAGGGCAGGGATTAAACCCCTCTTCTATTACCAGAAAGGGGATTTATTGATTTATGGCTCGGAAGTCAAAACGATACTTAGACATCCTCTTTATAGAAAAGAAGTAAATGAGGAAGCGGTCTTTTTATATGGTTACTACGGCTTTATTCCCGGGGACGTCTCGGCCTTTGGGGGTATAAAAAAACTGCTACCTGGGCATAGTGCAACATTTTCAAAGAAGGGCCTATCAATTGAAAAGTATTTTGCTCTCGAGGAGAAAAAGGTGGCAGACGGGGAGAGCTTGGATAAACTACTGGAAAGAGCCGTAACCAGGCAGCTCCAGGCGGATGTGCCCGTAGGAGTTTTTTTAAGCGGAGGCCTGGATTCGAGCTTAATTGCTTACTACATTTCAAAAGCAAGAAAATTAAAGTCATTTTCCATAGGCTTTAAAG
>Ga0154302_117_pt1 | contig 19121 bp, 19 predicted proteins | sample RifGroA1_FD_105596 | JGI IMG/M metagenome (GOLD analysis project Ga0154302, IMG submission 105596) | Candidatus Woesebacteria bacterium GWA1_41_8
GAGAAGATTGTAGGTTCGAATCCTACCGCCGGAGCATAGACGTTTTTAGTATAACCTGCTGATTATCGCGCAGTGTCGCGAAAATCGGAGTTGGGACAGTTACAAAAATCTTCTTATTTTTGACCATTACCTTCTCGTAGAAGAATCTCAAGTAGTGTCGCTTCATAAAGGGCGGTGCGTCCTTATAAGTCGCGTAAATGTCGCGCGTAAAGGCGAGGGTTTCGTCAATCAGATTCACATCGATCCGGCAGCGGTCATCGACATCCTGTAGTTGGGTTTCTGTGTGGAGAATTTGATCTTGTAGCTCGGTATGCTTGCGTTTAAACGCCTCCCGGTCAATAGTTCCGTCAACTAGCGCATCTTCCAGCTTATTGCGCTTTCCCTCAAGCGCGAGTTTCTGGTTCATTATGCCCTGTTTGACGCTGGTTGCGTTTGCGCGACTCTCTTCCAGTTTCTCGCGCGTCTTTCGGACAACCGCCTCGATAAACTCCAGGCTAAACTGCATATTTTTGAACTCTTCCTCAACTAATCCCTCTATATCGCCCATTTCGACGAATGGTGCGGTACAACCGTTCCTTTCCCGCTTGGGGCAATGATAATAGGCAATCTTGCCTCCTCGCGCGCGAAGTTTACTCGCATTGTAGTGCCACTCAGCGGTATAACGCTGGCCACACTGTTCACAGTAGAGGAATCCGCGCAAAAGAAAGTCGTGAATGCGCCGTCGCATGAGGAAGTTGCGGTGTTTTGCCAGCACATATTGACAGGTATCGTACATATCTTTGGAGATAATCGGAAGGTGGTTGCCTGTTTTTGACTCACCGTGCCAGCGGATAATGCCGTAATAGAAGGGATTATTGAGGATTGTGTGAATAACGCTGTGACCCAAGCCGGTTCCGAATCGAGAGACAATGTTGCGCTCAGAAAGCCAATCCTGAATCTCAATGATGGAATAGTTACCTGTCGCGTAGAGTTCAAAGAGTTCCTTGATGATTGGTGCAGTATAAGGATCCGGTTCGCAAGTTTTGCGCTCCCGGTCACCGCCAACACTGCGATATCCTGTCGGAGGCGGAGTGGGCTGCCAGCCTTCGCGGAACTTTTGTGTTAGCGCATCGCGCGTGCGCTGGCCGTTTACATCAGACTCCCATTCAGCCACACTTGCGAGGATATTGGCAATCAGGCTTGATCCCTGTGTCACATTGCCCTCAAGTACAGAAATCATCTGCAAACCTTTGGATTCTATTTCCTTCCGGGTGTCGCGAAAGTCAGAAACATTGCGCGCAAAGCGGTCTATTTTGTAGATAATCAGCGCGTCAACTTTGAATTCTTCGACATTCTTGAGAAGATCTTGGAACGCCGGGCGTTGTGTGGTGCGCCCGCTTTTGCCATCATCGAGGAATATGCGCTTTACATGATAGTCGTGGCTCGCCGCGTAATCGGTGCATGCGCGCTTTTGGTTCTCAAGTGAGAAGCCCTCCGTTGCCTGTTCATCGGTTGAAACGCGCAGGTAAATGTAGCAGGTTTTCATCTTATTCTCGTGTTTATCAATACATCACTCTTTTTAGCCTCATAGTCAAGTCTTTTTTATTGTGTCCAATTAATGCTGGATTATTCTTGCCCATTGTCTTTTGCGCGTTTCCAAGTCGCAACATCGGTGAAGATAATTGATAGCGGTTCTTCACTCTTCCCTTCATGCTGTATTCTCTCCGTTCGCATCATGCCGTGATTGGCCTCTAACAGAAAGATGAGCATTGCAGGACTTTTAAGACCCAAAGTCTGAAGAGCCATACACTGATGATCCTTTATTTTCTCTACCGCATATAAAAAGTCTGGATGAGCCTCAGTCCAGTTCCAAACAGTCATCTTCGTAACCTCCAAACGCTTTGCCAACTCTTCGATGAAGGGTATCTTGCGCTGTTTCTCACACTCATCGAGGTATATTTCCGCCTCTTTTATGAACTCTTTTTTGTACTTAGTTGGTCTACCCATCTTTGTCATACTCATTTTTTCTGCTTAACGTCCCTAAAAAAATCGTTGCGCAAGCTCGCGCGTATTCATTTGTTGCGCTGCGCGCCGTGTTTTTCAAGCTTAATCATCAGTTTTTCCTTCATTTCCTGAATCTTTTTACTGATCCGTTCTTGTTCTTCCTCGGTTCTTATTGGTTCATTAGGCGTTGTGCCTTCAGGTAGTTGATTCTTTATCTTTCTACTGATAAGCCAAATTGACTGAATGTGGGGAATCGAAACAGCAAATTTGTCAAACCAAATAATTCCTCTTTGACCAGATACATCGGCCTCTTTGAGAAGTTTTATTTGTCTTTCGTTAAGGACAAATTGTTCTTTTCCTATCTGAACAGCCCATTCCTCCTCAAATACCGGTTGCGTCGATTCCTCTTTTGTTTCCATGAAGAGCCCTCCTTTCTATGATCGACTTTGCCTCCCGGAGTACGAAATTTCTTAACGCGGCTTTGTAGTCCTTATACCTTGTCCCCTTAGAGGAACAGTAGTTCCTCAATGCTTCCAGTTGGAGCCGTACCAGTCCTTCGGGTACTTTGTATTGAGATGAGATTTCCATGATATCCGTATCCGAAATATCTTCGATTGATCCATACTTTCTTTTAATTTTCTTTAATACTTTAGATGAACTATTTAACTGAGTTACATTAGGTGGCACCGGAGTGCCGGAATTATCAGGAACTTTGTTTCCTAAGTGAGAGGAACTGGTGTTCCTATTACCTCTGCCATTGTGGAAGTATAGTTCCTCATTGAAAAAGTAAGCATTTGATTTTGCGAATCCTCGTCTCTTTCTCTCGACAAGACTTGTGGCACACAGCATGTCCAAGCTGTACCTGATTTGCCGCGTAGAACACCCCAAATCATTTGCCAGTGTCTGTTGGCTTGGAAATGCCTCTCCGGACGCTCCGGCGTAAAGTAGCAAATCAACTAGTAACGTCTTTTGCATAGGCTTTAATCTCTTATCTCTGACTACCTCGGCCAATTTTTTGAAATTGATAGTATGTTTGGCATTGTCCATTTCATTTTTATTTATTCATTTTGCTTTTATTATTTTTGTACTCTTTCCACCCAATAAGATTATTGGTGACTCTTTGATGGGGTGTCCTTCGACACACTTCAAGTAGTACCATCCATTTATTTTGGATTTATCATAGTCAAACTTTAGATCCTCAGGTTTATTCTCTTTTCCGCACTCGGGGCAATAAATGTTATTTTTCAACTCTGAGAGTATTCTCATTTGTTCCCATTCTTTAGATGCATACCATTTAGCTTTCTTCAATGCTTTGTCACATAGCTTAAACAGGCGTTCAATATTTCCCCAATGTCCATAGTTCTCTTTCACTTTTGTTTTAGTTGCCCCGTTAAGCTTTTTCACGATGTCACCAACTCTCCATGCATACTCCAAGTCCATTGATCCGGTTGTTGCCCCAGGAACAGTTAGCCAAAGCATGTAACCAAACTCGTCGTCGAGCCAGTAGTATTGCAGTGCAGCTTTTAGTATGCCGATTTCTTTCCTAGTGAACTTAACAATTTGTCGGCCTCTATCTAGTATCTTATGCTTAACTTGTTGTTGTTTATTAATCTCATATAGGAACTTTGATGACATGACACCATCAGGTTTAATTTCTGCCTTTGCCTCTTTGAGGTGATAATTCGCACATTCTGGTTTACTAGTGCAGTTTATTTCACCGCTTAGATAAAGATTTGTGCAATTTTCGCAATACTTAGCATTTACTTTCTCAAAACACTCAGGATGAACTGTAGCATTTGCATAACGATGGTTCGCTCCTCTCTCATTGCAAATTTTACATACTGCGCTTTTAGGTAATATATGTTCTTTATAGTAAACAATATAATTTTGATAGAAGATTTCTAGATGGGGTGGAAATTCTTTTATAAACCTGCGTATTTCTTCTAATAGCCCATAAAGCAGACCGTCTCCTGCATTGAATCCTGTATTATCAGTTTTTCCATCTCTACCATCCAAATAACATTCTATAAGCTGCTCTAAAACAGAAAGATCTCCCGTTAATCGACAGAGTACCAACCGCCTTAATTCTGTCGGTTCAGTAATAATTTTATCGATATTCTTGTGACGTTTAACCTCATTAAGACTTTCTTCAATCTCTCTTTTATACGTCCCAATTAGACGACTAACGTAATCGCAATCGAGTGTAACCTTTATGGGGTACTTACTCTTTAGTTTCTGGTTGTTTAATTTCCTATCTACTTTTTTCACCATATTTACCTCCTATCTATTTTGATAAATCATTTGCTTTAAGTCTTTTTGCGCGCTGAAAAATCGGTGGGGCTCCACCTTTGCCTTATATGTCAGGAACTGCTGGGTAAGAATTTTTCTTTGTTCAGATTCTTCGAACACGAAGACAACCCTTTTGGGATTTGTTTTATCAAGGGAGAGAAGGGGTACTGACTCCGAAGCCAAATAGCAAGCTAGTTGAAAATTGTCAGATTGAAATATTTTATTATTTTGTTGCGTATTCATACTTATTGTTTATTTTTATTGGCTCCTTTTTTGAAAGCCTTTTAGCCCGAACATGCGAAAGTACTAGCGATACCCAACGTTCTGCGATTGCATCGATTTTTACTTGAATATTCTTTTGATTTTTATACTCTTGGTCTTGCATTAGTAAGCCAAGAATATCAGGTTAAAACTTGGGGAAGTTTGGAGTTATAAGTTTATAACTCGGTTAGAAGAAATTTGGATCTTTTGTGAGTGTGGGAAGTTTATAGCGGCGACACGCCTCGTAATATATTCGTTTTGTCTGCTCGGGTGTTATGTTAAGATCTTCAGCTGTTAAGGCTAAAGCGTCAAATAAAAACTTTTCTCCATCGCCTAGAACCGTTTCATTGTGGTCAGAGATTTGAATCGTTTTAGTAGAAAACATATTCTTAATTGCGTTTTCGCAGGTTAGATAAACGTGAATGTCTTGCTCAAGGTTGCTACCTTGTTGATGTCGAGGTGTTTTAGCCTTCTTATTATCTAAAAAGTGAAATGCGGAGTGTCCACCTTTCTTGAAATATAGTTCCTTTTCCTGTTCGGATGCATCAAGAAAAGCAAAAAGTGCCCTCAGTTGCTTAATAAGCCGTTTGTAATAGTTATCTGTTTTTTGTGGATCAAACTTAATATAAATTCCTTCCTCGTCAATAATTTTTTTGGACTCATCTGAACCGTAGACATAATAGACACTTTGACGCGCTTCTATGTCTTTTAGAAGTGGCTTTTTATAAATTGCGTAGGTGTGAGCGAAATCTTTTGGTAATTTTAGACGTTTGGATAACTCATCAAACTTCTTTTGTCTTATCTCTTCGTTCTTCTCGGTTTTGATAAATTTTATTTCTTGATTAAAGACAAAGTTTTTAGCCAAGAGGATTAACCTTACCGTTTCGAAATCTTTTCCTTTGACCTGCTCCAATACTTTTCTCATTCTTATACTTATTGGGCAGGAGGTCTTTATTTTAGCAGAATATTGCGCTCAATTCTTCTCTAGCGTAGCTTAGCCGGAGGCTATTATGCGCAACCCATCGCTAGGAGGCGCCTGTGCGTACCCTGTGCGCCCACGTTGCGCAGTAAATGCGTAGGCTGCGAGAAGTGTGAGGAATAGTCGCCCCGGGCGCTACTATTCGGTTTTGGAGTAATCATCTTTACCCTCTTTTATCTCTCCAGTGAACGGATTAACGAGTAGAACGTAGGTACTGGCAAATCCTCCATGATCAGGTTGGCTATTGGAAAGTTTAATGAACATTTCATTGCTTTGGGGGTCTGTATATTCCACTGCCTGTAAGACACTAAAGTTGGCAATCCCTTGCTTAAAGAGTTTAGGGTAATCCTCCCTTTTGAGGGTGATCAATGTACCGTTATTAACTGCACTTTCATAAGGATTAAAGTAGATATAATCCTTGTTCATCAGGATATAGATCGTACCTTTTGGCGTTACTACATGAGCAATATATCCAAGTGGCTTAGTCGAAGTCGAGGTGTCTGTTTGAGTATCAGGCTTAACACTTGAGCTACTCCTGCCAAGCCAATAGCCACCGGCTGCTGCAAGAATTATTAAAATAAAGATTGCTAAGGCAATCCAAATTAAGTGTTTCATTTTCCTATTAGCCCCATCAGTATTTGCCCACCGAGCGCTACGCCCATCATCAGCCCTAAGGCAATTAAAAGAGTCTTTACAGAATCGACAACCTTTTTCTTCACCCGAATATATTTCAATTTTTTGTAGAAGGGTTCGCGAACTCGATCGGCAAGCCACCCATCAAAACCCCCATCGTTTATAATCCTCTCTACCTCTTTTCTACTCGCTTTTTCATCTCTTTCAAAAATCCAATCGAGGATATAAGGGGATGCAAACCCTAAAATATGTAAAACAACCCCGAGTATAAATAAGAATACAAATATCAAAATCAGGGCTGCAGCTACATATAAAATTATTTCAAACATATCTCTCCACCCCTTTGCAGGTTTGCTGGAGAGGAATACAAAAGCTCCCCGCCAGCGATGGCTTTCGCCACCCATGAACCTTTCGGCTCATGACCCGCAACAGGCATCTGACGAGGAGCTCTCGTCCCTGTTGCGGGCTTTGCTTGCCATGCCTTGCGCGAACGCGAGGTTTAGGCAAAATATTCAATTGTTAAAGTTATTGTATCAAATTCCGTCCTAATTATGTATAATCTTGTGTAGTTTATCAAGTACATCATGACTAACAAAACGAAGCTGCTTAAAATTCGTGAAGCGGCCGAGATGCTTGGGGTCAACCCGGAGACTCTGCGCCGTTGGGATCGTGACGGCATATTCAAAGCTATTCGCATCGGTGAACGCGGGCATCGGATGTATGACAAAGATGACATTCTGAAGTTCATCGAGAAACAGAAAAATAAGTAGAAATAATAAAAATAAAGAAATTATGAAATTAAGCGACAACGAAATCCGAGATATTACAAAGCTCCTCGAGGACGGAAGGCCACTTCCCGACGAATACCGGTTTAAGCTGTTTGAAGAAAAAAGAGAGGTTGAATTGGTCTGGAACGGCAAAACAAACGAAATCACTAACGTAGTTCTGCCATTTCAGGTAATCGAACAGGTCGATGAGCCTAGAGAGGAAACAGACTCCAAAATGCAGCTTGGTCTTTTTGACTATGACGAGCGTGGCCGGCAGATCAAAGGTTGGACAAATAAACTGATCTGGGGTGACAACAAGTTAATCCTCTCAAGCCTCAAAAACGGACCCCTGCGTGAGGAAATCGAAAAAGAAGGCGGCATAAAACTGATCTACATTGACCCTCCGTTCGACGTCGGTGCCGATTTTTCAATGGATATCGAGGTTGGAAACGAAACTTTTACCAAACAACCATCTGTATTAGAACAACTAGCTTATAGAGATACCTGGGGGAAAGGTGCGGATAGTTTTATTTCAATGATTTATGAACGATTAAGTCTTATGAAAGACTTAATGTCAGACGACGGGAGTATTTATGTTCACAGTGATTGGAGAGTTGATAGCCATATTCGAATGGTGCTTGATGAGATTTTTGGTTCAGGTAATTTCATCAACGAAATAATTTGGTCCTATAAAAGATGGCCAGCAAAGTCGAAAAACTTTCAAAGATTTCATAACGTTATTCTTTATTATTCAAAGTCAACAACAAATCGTATATTCAACGTTGAAATGCAGGAAGTTGCTGATATTACAAAGAAGATTCACAAAGGAAAAAAACAAAAAGCCCTTGTAATAGAAGGTCATCGTTGGTCAAAAGATTCTGGAGAGGAAACCGAAGGAACACCACTTGGTGATGATTGGTATATCCCTACCGTAGCAGGTAATGCTCAAGAACGGATTGGTTATCCCACCCAAAAGCCTGAACCTCTTCTTGAACGAATCATTAACACTTCTTCAAATGAAGGCGATATTGTAGCTGACTTTTTTATGGGTTCAGGGACAACATTAGCAGTAGCAGAAAAGATGGGACGAAAATGGATAGGGGCAGATTTAGGTAAGTTTTCCATACATACATCACGCAAGAGGATGATCGAAGTTCAGCGGCAACTCAAAAAAGAAGGGAAAGACTATCGCGCCTTTGAAATACTCAATCTCGGAAAATACGAAAGACAGCATTATATCGGTATCAATCCAAATCTAGCCTCCGACGATCAGCAAAAACAGGCTCAAAAAAGAGAGAAAGATTTTGTCGATCTGATCCTAAATGCCTATAAAGCGGAGACAGTTGAAGGATTTAACACATTTTACGGCAAGAAGGCCGGACGAATGGTTTCGATAGGTCCAATCAACCTCCCCGTAACTCGGCTATTCGTCGAAGAGGTAATCGATGAGTGTCTTGAGAAAAAATTAACGAAGGCTGATGTTCTTGCCTTTGAGTTTGAAATGGGTCTATTCCCCAATATGATGGATCAGGCAAAGAGTAAGGGAATTGATCTGGCGCTCAAATATATTCCACCCGATGTTTTCGATAAAAGAGCAGTAGAGAAAAATCAGGTAGTCTTCCACGACGTTTGCTATATCGAGGTAAAACCGATTGTCAAAAAGGATAGTGTTTCAGTTCAACTTGTTGATTTCTCAGTCTTTTACAACCAAGAGTCGGTCGCGCAAGTCGAGTCTATTTTGAAAAACGGAGGTAATAAATTAGTCGTTGAGAATGGGCAAATAATAAAAGTGTCCAAGGATAAAAGCGGGATTGTAACAAAAGAGGTATTAACCAAAAAATGGACTGACTGGATTGATTATTGGGCAGTGGACTTTGACTTTGAGAATAAGAAAGAAATAATCCGAGTTTTGAAACCTACTGCAAAACCCACTCAGCCCAAGCTGGACGGTAACGAAGATCCGTCTCAACTAGACTTTAGCGATTACGAAGAGAAATGGACTGGGGATTATATTTTCGAGAACGAATGGCAAACCTTCCGCACCAAGAAAAACCGCGATCTTGAATTGACCAGCATTTCCAAACAGGTGGGTAAAGGTAGAAGAAAAATTGCAGTTAAGGTTGTGGATATTTTTGGCAACGACACGATGAAGGTTATTGAGGTAAATATATGAAAGCTGATGAAACAACCAAACTAAAAACTCCTGGTGAGCTTGTTGATGAAGTCGAGAGCTTGGCACAAGCTGCAAAAAATAATCATAGACTTGGCGAGTCGTATGTCATTCAATCTAACGCCAGGGTCATAACGTCTAACGCCAAGAATGAGATAGCAATAATTGATTTAACAAGAAAGCTTGAGGAGTTTAACCAAAAAGCCGGGGATCAAACGCAGAAACTAATCAGTCTAACTTGGGCGATTGTTATCTTAACAGTATTAATGCTAATTGGGTTAGGAATCCAAATATGGAGTGGTTAAGCTATGGCATTACATAAAGATTTCCCAAAATCACCTTACGTAATATTAGACCCGGAAATGCGGTGGTTCCCGGCGGATGAGGCGTTGAGAGAAAAAACGTATGAGAAACTACTTCCACCTTTGGTGGCCAATTTAAGGCGACTGGTTAAAAAGTGGCGCGATACAGGCTATGACGGAGCAACTGAAACTAGTAAAGCCCTATTGAAGTGGTGGTTTCAAAAAGAACATATCAAGACAAAAATTAACGGTGAGACGACTGATTTCCAATACTATTTTGCTCAAAGGGAAGCTGTTGAAACGATTATTTACTTGGTAGATGTGATCGGAGTTAAGGATAAATATGACCTTTTACGGTTTGATGTTTCCGAGGCGGTTAGTGCCGGTATGTTTTATGAAGACTGGAGAAGGTTTGTTATTAAAATGGCGACGGGAACAGGCAAAACAAAGGTGCTATCGTTGTTTCTGGCGTGGAGCTACTTTCATAAAACCTATGAAGAGAACTCATTATTGGCGCGTAATTTTTTGATTATTGCCCCCAACATAATCGTTCTTGACCGCCTAAGGGCAGACTTTGACGGACTGAAAATATACCACGATGACCCGATTATTCCTGATAACGGTTACGAAGGCAAAGATTGGCAGGACGACTTTCAATGCACACTTCATATTCAAGATAGCGTAGGAGTTGTTCAAAAAACGGGCAATATTTTTTTAACTAATATCCACCGGGTATACGAAGGGAATAATTCAACACCCACCTATGCAGACGAGAATACGAAAGATTATTTCTTAGGAAAGAAACCAACCGGAGCAACCCAAGAGTCAAAAATCAACCTTAGCGATATTGTTCGGGAAGTTGATGAACTCGTGATCCTCAACGATGAGGCTCACCATATTCACGATGAAAAAATGGCGTGGTTTAAGTCGATCCAAGATATCCATAACAATTTGAAGATGAAGGGCGCGGAATTGTCGCTTCAACTCGACGTTACCGCTACACCCAGACACAACAATGGAGCAATCTTTGTGCAGACAGTCGCTGATTATCCCCTTGTAGAGGCTATTTACCAAAATATTATTAAACACCCGGTGCTTCCAGATAGCGCTAGCAGAGCTAAACTGATCGAGAGAAAAAGCTCTAAGTTTACTGAGAAATATGAGGATTATATTCATCTGGGGTATTTGGAGTGGAAGAAAGCATATGAAGAAAATTCTAAAGCAGGAAAAAAGGCGATTCTGTTTGCAATGACTGATGATACTAAAAATTGTGACTTGGTGGCCGAATATCTCGAAAATCGCTATCAGGATTTAAAAGGAAAGGTATTGGTAATTCATACAAAGGTTAATGGTGAAATATCTGAAGCGGTTACCGGAAAAGATAGGGACGAGTTAGAAAAGCTACGAAAAGCTGCCAACGATATAGATAGCGACGAGAGCCCCTATAAGGCGATAGTTTCTGTAATGATGCTAAAGGAAGGTTGGGATGTAAGGAATGTAACAACAATTGTTGGGCTTCGCGCCTATACCGCAGCAGCTAATATCTTGCCGGAACAAACACTTGGCCGAGGTTTGCGACGGATGTATTGGGGAGAGGATATTGCAGAACCTCTAAGCGTAATAGGGACAGATGCGTTTATGGATTTTGTGGAGTCCATTAAAAACGAAGGGGTTGAGCTTGAATATAAAAAAATGAGCGACAAAAGCCCTGCCAATGCTCCATTAGTGGTAGAAATAGATAACGAAAATACCAAAAAAGACGTTGAGAAACTTGATATCCATATCCCGGTGCTTACTCCCCGGATTTACCGGGAATACAAAAATCTTACTGATTTAAACATTGGTAAATTTCAATTTCAGGCCGTTGCATATCAGCAATTTTCCGAAGAAGAGCAACGGGATATCGTGTTCCGGGATATAACCAGCGGAGAGGTAACGCACATCACCAAACTCGATACAAATACTCTACCTAATTATCAGAGTGTAATTGGCTATTTTACCCAGACAATTATGAAGGAACTCCGTTTGGTGAGCGGCTATGACATTCTTTTTGGAAAGGTGAAAGAATTTGTCAAAAATAATTTGTTTGGGAAAGATGTGGATTTAGAAAGTCTCAACACCCTTAGAAACCTGTCGGAGCTCACAGCCACCAAAACTATCATCGAAACATTTAAAAAGGAAATTAATGCCCTGACGGTGGTAGATAAGGGCGAGGCTGAAATCAAAAACTATCTGAAAATCAGCGAAGTTCGCCCCTTTGTGGTCAAGGATCAGGGTTATTTAATCCCCCAGAAGAGTGTCTTCAACAAAATTATTGGAGATAGCCACTTCGAGCTGGAATTCGCTAGTTTCTTAGAAAAATGTGAGGACATAGTGTCTTACGTCAAGAATTATATGGCTGTGCATTTTAAGATTGATTACCAAAATGCCGATGGAGACATAAGAGATTACTACCCGGACTTCATTGTTAAAAGAAACCAAAAGGAAGTATACATTGTAGAAACTAAAGGTCAGGAAGACCTTGACGTGCCACTTAAACTCGATCGATTAATCCAATGGTGTGAGGATATTAACAAAAAACAGAATAAGATTATTTACCATTGGCTCTACGTCGAACAAGAAAAATTTGAAAAGTATAATCCCAATGACTTTTCCTCACTGATTAAAGTTTTTGAGGGGGAAAAAGCAAGGGTGGAAGTATAAAAAAATTACAAAGGGAAGTTTAGCTTTTTATACAAAAGTGGATTGACAAATAATGATTAAACTGTCGAGATCAAAATTAGAATTATTATTCGAATGTCCCAGGTGCTTCTGGCTATATGCTGGTAAAAGTATTGCTCGTCCTTTTGGCGCTCCCTACACAATAAATAATGCTGTCGACTTTTTACTAAAACAGGAATTTGATGAGCATCGCAAAAATGGTACAGCTCACTATTTAATTGAGAGAGAAGGGATCGATGCTATTCCCTTTATGCACGAGGATATCGACAAGTGGAGACAAAACTTCACCGGGATTCAATACCACCACAAAGCCACTGACTTTCTTGTGTTTGGAGCGGTTGATGATATCTGGATTGATTCAAAGGGAAACCTTATTGTCGTTGATTACAAGGCTTCCGGGGCCAAAGAGGGCGAGTTGTACGACAGCTACAAGCGCCAGATGGAAATCTATCAATGGATTCTCCGACAGAATAACTTTCAGGTGCAAGATCGTGGTTATTTTGTCTACTGCCGAGTTAATAAAAACAACGGCTTCCACCAAGGAAAACTAAGTTTTGATATCAAAGTGCAGCCGTATGACGGCGATGCTTCGTGGGTTGAGGACAAAATCTTTGAGGCAAAGAAAATATTAGATGGAGATATGCCTGAAAGTGCTGAAGAATGCTCTTACTGTAAGTTCATTACGGATAGCAATTCTTATAGTAAGTAATATGAACTATGAAAACTTTACTAAAGACGATTCAATACTTTTATATTTTATTACGGAGTAAGCTCGCAAAAGAACACCCTCGGTTCAAAACATATCCTGCTGATGAAATTGAAAAAAGAGAACGAAAAAATAGATTTAAATCTGCAATATCTACAGTATTAGGAACTTTATATTACAAATACAACTCTCTCAAAGAAAGAGATCGAATTTGGACTTTTAAAGCTGAGAAAGAGATTCAAAGACACGGGATACTCCTTGAACTTTTGAAACATGCTAAGACTCTTATCTTCTATCTAGGGATCTCCTTAATAATATCTTTACTTGTTGACTGGTTATTCTCTTTATCCCTTCCATTGCTGAGAGCAAATGGATTTCTCGTACATTATTTCTCTCTCCCTTCGTTGGATTTCATGGGCTTAGGCCTCGAGATTTTTGTAGGGGCCATCTCTGCAGTTCTCGGTCTGATTTTCGCTTTATACACAATTGGCTTTCAGTTAGCCACTGATCGTTATTCAGAGAAGGTAACTGACTTTATCAACCAAGAGAGTGTAAGTAACTACTTTTTTGGCCTTCTTATATTCACTGACTTATTTTCATTAATAACACTATTAAGACTTCATTTCTTCTCTTTGGCACCAGTAATTAGCTTCCTTATCGCAGGGATTCTTGTTATGGTATCGCTTTTGGGGATATTAATATTTAAAAGCCACTATACCAACACATTAAAACCGATTAATTTATTTCAGAGTTTATGGCGATTGTGCCTTGAGCAACTTGATATTGCGACCAATATTAGCAACTACAAATATAAAAGCTGGAGCCTTGTTATCCATGCGAGAGACAATTCAAATCGCTATTTAAATATTTTCGGTAACCTCTATAGGGATCTAATAAGAGCTGGGAACTGGAATGATGCTATATTCGCTCCTTTGATACTTGGTGAGCTTCTTCGGGATTATTCGGATGTTAAAAAGTTTGTGAATCAAGAACGAGGGTGGTGGTTCTTTCAAAACTACGAAAAAGTTAAGGCTGATGATATGGTGATGTTTACCCTTAAGGCAAACTATGAACTCCAAGGTAGGGGTCCACTACATATCCCAAAGTCCGCAAAAGACTGGTATGAAAACAAGATATACGAATATCTTGATGAAATGTTAGATGACAGTGATAGTGACAACACTAATAAGCTCATTCCCAACATTTCATCCGCGTACGCAAGGATTTTAGTTGGTGATTATAAAAAGCAGATAGATGCCCCACCTAAGTTAATTCCGGGAGCAATACATAATCAAGAATTCGACATGTTTGATAAAGGATTTGAGAGATTCTTGAACTTGTGGAAAAAAGTCGACTTTTCTAAGGAGACTATTGCCGCGGAGTTTACCAACAACTACTTTGCTATAGCCATAGGAATATTAGAAGAATGGAGCATTGAGCGTGTATCCGAGATAGCACATACTTTTTATGAAGGCAATCAGCTTAATAGATCTCAAGATTTTAGCCTCCTAAAGGAGCTACCTGCCTTTTCAAGAGCTACCCTAATAGATTACTGGCAAAGATTAGAAGTTGAGCAAGAAGTTGAGGGGTTGATAATGACCCCAAGCGATAAACTGATTAATGAAACAGAGAATGTATTGAAGGAAAAACGACAAGAAATAATTACAAAATACTTGACTAAGCTTTTTGATAATTGTGATGAAATAATTCTTCACCTTTTCAAAGGTGGCCAGCTTGAACTGGCCGGACAATTTATTAAAATGCAGTGCGAGTGGATCAGTAGACTTCTTTATATAAAGGAAAATGCTCTGGCTGAAAAATTCGCACCTAGATTATTGAAGAAAGCTGCATATATTCTCTATCTTCCGAAAGCAACAATCCTTGATCTTGAGCTGTTGGAACAAGCTGAAAAAGGGTATTTTGTCTCACTTATAGAGAGAAAAAAGGGTCTTTTTGAATCCTATTCAAAGATTTCAATAATTGTAATGCTAATGCTTAGAGACAAGGAAGACAACCAAGACAATTTAGTTAATTTATTGAGATTACCAGTTCTGTGGGGGACTTTAGCTTTTCTTGTTTCTGAGTTAGATCAAAACCCTTACTATATAAGCACTTTTATAAAGCAGCTGGAAAAAACGTATCGGGAAGGCTGGATGGCTCAAATCATAGAAACTGCTGCTGACCTAAATTTGACTAAGAATATCTACCGCGAAACCACAAGATATCACTCATGGTATAGAACTGTATTAAATGAAATGGCACATACGCTTCGAAAGACTCCAATAAGAGAAGTTGGAGAGTTAGGATTTCAAGAGGGGTATGATCATCCGAGTAAATTTATTCAGAAACTGGGGACTTGGGAACTTATGGCTGAAGAAATCTGTATGGAAGAGTTTGTGGAATGGGTTAAAAAAAGAGAGGAAATTAAAAAGCTGGTTTCAATACTCGTTCAAGTAGGAGGACAAAAAGATGAATAACAGACGAGATAACAGAAAAGGATATTGGTTTGAAGATGAATTTAAGTCGTTTATCAGGGGATACTACGATTATGAAAGCACTTATAGAGATGCTATGAAGTTCTCTATAGAAGTTGACAAAGTAAGCCACAATCTATTTCCACTTAGGAGAGATTCAGATAAAACGTTTTTTGAGATTGATCATCCAAATTCAGTGATTGTCGACGATTTAACAGAATATTTTCTTGAGGAATATAGTAGATCAAGAGACAGATTATACAGAGATCACTTCCATTTAGGAGGGTTTTTAAATAGCATAATGCACTTCTTGGTTATTTACAGGGAAAGTTTTACTGCAATAGATTGGGATAAAAAGTCGATAAATAATAAAGAGTATGTTTTGCCTAGTGAATTTCGTTACCTAAGCGCGTCAACGATGTCCGTAATCCGTTCAAATAATGGTTCTATTAAGGGTTATAAACAAAAATACTCTCCATTTGCAGAAGTCCACCGCGATCCAACAATAGAAAAAGTAAGCGAATTTGAATTTGCTGCTGATGAAATTTTGCATGCCCTGTATCCACTGGATGAGGAACAACCAGTAAAAAAATCGATGCATTTGCTGAAACCTATTCAAAAATTCTGGAACTATACGATAGAGGAAGCAGAATCAAGGGCGAATACTAGCAGTCATAGGCTGGAGTTAGAAAAAGCAAGATTTACAAGCCTTTCAGATCAAAGACGAAAATACGGATTGGCAAGAGCAAAAGTAAGAAAAAATTTCCACTGGTTGCTGGATCTTTACGACCTTTCAATCACAGAATATTATGATATATATTTAGTCACTCGATACAGAAAAGAATTAAACAAAACAAGAGAATACCTAATCAATGAGTTTAACAATCAAGTTTTTAAGCCATTGGCTAAGAAGAATAAAATTACTCCCTATCCTAAGTTAAAATTACGAGGATTTTTAACTGATACTCAGATAGAAGAATACTTTGAAAAATACCGCAATGGAGAAATAGATATCAAAGAGTTCATAGATAAAGTTGTGAACAAAGATTAAATTTACTTTTTATGAAAAATCAAGCATTAAGGGGTGATGTATTTGAACAATTGGCGGATAAAATAAAAACAAGGAAAACTCGCCTTATTTCTGCAGTAAAGGACTATTTCAAACGTTTACTTTTTCCGATCTATCTTTTCCCAATTAAGCTTCTCACTTACTCCATATATTACTTTGTGGTGTTTGTAATTAAGTTTGTTATTGCGCTATTAAGTCTGCTTTTTGAGAGCATTATTTACCCATTCAAAAGTTTGAAGAATTTCCTAAAAGCTATTGTCGTTGCAGGTGTTGTTATATACATGGTCGTTTCTTTATTCGTAATTGGTGATTATTTAACCAAGCAATACGGTTGGTGGGGTAAATTTTTATGTTCTGTAGGGATCCGGGATAGGCTACAAAATTCGGTGGTAAGGATAGTCGGTGGATATTCCGAAGGATCAGGTTTCTTTATCGCCGGTGATCAAATTTTGACCAACTTCCATGTTATCGCCGATGAACCAAGCCCAAAAATCATCTTTCCTGACGGTACATTTGTTACTCCGGTAAAGATACTCGGGGATAAAAATGCAGACCTTGCTGTTTTGATTATAGAAAATAAACATCCCAACCTTGTGTTCCCGCTCCCGGAAAGAGTCGCATTTTATGAAGATGAGCCGATTATTGCCATCGGTTATCCCTTGGGAACAGACTTAAGTGGCAAAGCGACTATTCTCAAGGGCAACTTCAATGACTTTCGGAAATCCAAAAAAGCACCTGTCAGCTATATCCAAACAAACATTAGCTTAGTTAAGGGCATGAGTGGCGGTCCCCTGACCGACCAGTGCGGCGAGGTTGTAGGAGTTAACACAATCAGTCTTGCTGGATTGTCGCTGTTTATTACAGCCGATCAGGTTAAGCTGCTTGTACCAAGCTTTACTGACCAAGGGATAACAAAGATTGAGGTTGACCCTTCGGTATCGCCGGAAGAGGCTGTAAAGGCATTTTACACTTATCTTAAAGCCAGGCGCATGGAGGATGGGTTTGCGCTCTTGAGCACCGAATACCTTAAAAAGACCAACTTTGAGGAGTGGACTAACAGATTTACCGATATTTTGGACGTTGATGTGATCAAATCGGAAAAGTTCGAGGATACGAAGGATACTGCGTTTGTAAAGTTCTCGACCAAGAACTGGAACGACGGCGAGGCCGACTATCATTACTATGAAGGCACCTGGCAGACGATTGAAGAAGATGGTGTTTACAAGATGCTTAAGAGTAACATTAAAGAGGTCATTGACCCCGCCTGGGAATGGTTTTATGAGTAGAAAAAGTAGATTATTTAGGCGAGGTCTTTCTTCATCTGCTCGAACTCTTTTTTGTCAATCTCACCTCTAGCATAGCGCTCTTTGAGAATATCCAATGATGATCTTTCTTTATCACTGCTTCTCGTCGAACCGCCAAGATAACGGAAAAGGGCAACGACACCGAGAATAAGGAGTATCCAGAAAAGAAGCATTGGAATCCATCCCAAAATACCAAACCCATTCCAGCCACCCATCATGTTTCCCCAACCTGTTCCCATCATAGGATTGCCACCTCCTCCCATCATCCACATCATTGGCATAAAACCAACCCCATTTGAAGGGACTTGAGCATTGGGCTCACAGCCACTTAGTCTTTTTCCCATTGCAACGTGCATTTGCTCTTCGCCTTCTTCACCCATCATATTGGTCATCATCTGATTCATGAGTGCATGTCTTTGGGTGTTACCGATAGATTGACCCATAAAATACTCTCCCAGAGAACCATATTGCTCATCAGTAAGATTTTTACATTCAAGCTGTTTTGCTTGGAGCTTTTCCCAGATCTCTTTTCCTCCTGCTTCTTCGCGAGCAGTGTGGTCATCAGATATTGCTGATGACGGTGAACCTGTCCAGTTGCCCATCATGCCTTGAGCGAACGCTGAAGATGGAGTTAGCAACAAAGTGATTAGAATAATGGCGGTTAGTAATATCTTTTTCATAGATTAGCCTTCTTCACAAGGTAAGAACTTTATCATTTTCAGCTATCAAACGGTACCAATCTTCCATTCCACCTTCGGGACATTCCTCGTTACTCTCTTGTTTACGGATTGCCAGACACGTACCACAGGCGAGAATCTTAGCCTTGTCTGATGATAAAAACTTTTCAACTTGTTCTTTGATGTTGAACCGGGAAGAGCTTGCCTGCTGGTACTCCACGCCCTCACCGACAAGAAAGACGGAAACAGTATCACCTTTTGATAACGCTAGGTTTGCAAGCCTAAACGCATTCCAGTTGTTTTCTACATTGTTGGTTGAGAGAATAATACCCAGTTTCATATCGTTTTATCTTCGGGGTACACTTTTTGATACCCGCTAAACAAATGATGAATCAACTCGTCGGTTTCTTTTAGAGAGGAGACTGCGTGTTTGAGAAATGCTCGACCTTCTTCTGTGATGGTATACACTCGTTTGTCACGTTCGTTATCCTTGCGATCCCAAACCGAACTCACCCAACCGTCATGTTCCATGCGTCGCAGTGTCCGATATAGGTCACCGACGTCAACCCTTTCACCGCAGTGTTTCGCAAGACCCTCCAGCAAACCGTAGCCGTGAGTAGGTTCTTTTGAAAGGAGTAGTAATATACACGGCTCGATAAATCTTTCTATCGAGCCAAAGTTTCTTGAGCGAAAAGAACAACCACACGTTTGACACATATATGTAAATATCATATATCAATCCCTTGCATATTGCAACTGGATTAAGATGATTATTTAGCTTGCATC
>Ga0154302_107_pt4 | contig 18940 bp, 17 predicted proteins | sample RifGroA1_FD_105596 | JGI IMG/M metagenome (GOLD analysis project Ga0154302, IMG submission 105596) | Candidatus Woesebacteria bacterium GWA1_41_8
AATTACTTCAACAGGTGTTTGACCTGTCATCCGTTGGAAAAAAAGTTCCTGGAGTCTTTTTGTTTGTTCAATAAAAGAAAAGAGACTGGCAGACATTTGAAGATCTGTAAACTCAGGATTTAGGAAAATATTGGCATAACCAGCATGCCAAACCTTGCCAGAGTCGAGAGAGGCAACCGCCAGACTTCTAGTTCTTTCCGCAAGGGCTTGTGCTGCTTCATCCATCAACTCATCAATATCATCTCTTGCATCCCACACTTCCTCTTTCGCCTTTACCTCATCAGTCAAACTCATGTGTTTTTCTTCCATCAACTGGTCGATATAGAATTTCATTGCCTTTGGAGCTGGTGTCCTACCTGCAGAAGTGTGAGGCTGTCTTAAAAAGCCATTCGAAGTAAGCGCCGACATTTCGTTTCTTATGGTTGCGGGGGATACGCCAAGAGAATATTTTTTTTCTAACGCCTCAGACCCAACCGGCTCTGCTGTATAGATATATTCGTCTATTAAGGCCTTCAAAATTTGGGTTTGTCTTGCGGTTAATGCATCAGTCATAATTTAGAGTAGATAGAGTAGAAGAGTAGAAGAATTTTTTAATTTACAGCTCTTTTCAAAACCCATCTTTTAAAGATGGGAGCTGCAGAGGCAAATGACCTCGTCAAACCCGATTTCAAAACCTTATTGGGTCTTAAAATCGCCTCTAAACCCTCCCGCTCTTCTAACTCACACTTTGTTATTAGCAGAAGATTAACATGAGTGCTAATTGGTGTCAAGATACAATCCTAAATACCGTCTGTTGGTGGAGGTATAACTGTTTCTTGTTCACCTTTTGCAATTCCGCTAACGCCACTTTTACCAAGAAGTCCTTTAAGCTGCCCCGTTAAGATTCCTATCTCTTCCGATTTGAAGATTATCAAGGACAAAAAATAGACACCCAGCCCAACGACTGTAACAATGCTTGTTAATATTAAAAGGTTGATAGTATACCGCGTGTCCAATACAAAAAGTTGGAATGGAATATTTTTAGTACTTTCGATTTTACTTAAAAATGAAATTCTTTTAATCCATGTATATCTATCAAAGAATTTCAAGAAGAAAAACATAACAATGCCGGAACTCAAGGCAGAAACCGCAATCTTAGCAAACCTCACTAGTGTTTTTTTAGTCATAAGCCTGCCAATTCTTCTGTTTATTAGATAAATAAGAAGTAATGCCTCAATAAAAGCACTAAATGAAAATGAGGCTGAAAGTGCCCAAACGGGCATATGTAAAAACCAAACTAAGAAAACATCACCAATAATAAGAAGAAGCAAGCCAATCATAGAAACAATAACGGGAGTTTTAGTATCATGCAGTGCAAAAAAAGCACGCCCTATTATGGCCATTAAGGTTTGAAAGACAATACCCACCGCGAATGCAGAAAGTACCATACCTGTTTGAACTGTTGCATTCCAGTCAAAAATATTTGTGCCATAAACCAGTCGCACTATCGGAATTCGCAGGACAATTAATAAGACGGTAAACGGGGCTGTCAAAAAAATAACCTGAAAAATGGTTGTTACCAATATTTGCCTAAATCTTTTTGGGTTGTCGTTATTTCTCGACAATATCGGCAGCGCCGCCTTGGCAAGGGAAGTTCCAAAAAGGCTTACGGGCAAAAGTTGCAGCGAATTAGCAAATATATAATACGTATATGAAGCTGTTGAGATAAATGACGCTAAAAAAAGCTCAATCGTTTTGCCTATCTGGTCAAACGACAAATCGACCACTCTAGGTAATGCTAGTTTGCCTATTTTTTTAACTCCATCGTTAGGTTTAATATTGAAAGAAAATCGAAAACCTAATTTATAAGCCAGTGGAAGTTGAATAAGAAAATGGAAAGCCGCACCAATCACCACACCCATGGCCGGCGCCATCAAACCAAAATACGGCTTTAAAAAAATTGTACCAAGTATTATTCCAAGGTTATAAAGAACAGGAGCAAGTGCTGGCACAAGAAATCTGCGCAACGACTCCAAAACACCAGTCATCACATAGCTGATAACAAAAATTCCTTGAGCAGCGAAAAGCACGCGCGCAATTGTCGCGGTCTGTGTAATCTCGTAAGAAGTAAAACCAGGAGTCAGAACTGCATAAATTTGATTTGCAAAAAGACCAAAAAATAAAGCAAAAAGACCAAAAGTTAAAAGACCGATATTTACTACCCTTCCAGCAACTTCCCAAGCATCTGCAGTACCTTTTTTAAGAAACTTAGTAAAAACAGGAATGAAGGCAGAAGAAAACGATCCTGCTACAAGCACCTCAAATATAATATCGGGTAGCCTAAAAGCTGCGAAGAATAGGGATAACTCCTCTGGATAGAAATAATTTGCCAAGACTCTTTGACGAACCAGCCCCAAAACACGGGAAGCAACTATCATCAGCATAATCACAGAGGCTGCCGAAAGAACTGAATTTTGCGGATCCGTTAAGAGTTTTTTACCCCGATTTAGAATTTTGTTAACCATAAAGACTCATAACTTAAGTTTACTATCAAAGAAAATTGTTGAATTTTCGTGCTTGTTAGATTATACTCACGAAACTAGAAATAAACTACCACAGGCTTTTAGCCTCATGGTGGTTTGACTCAATTTAAACTTAATACATCCTGCTGCTTTCATAACAGCATTTTTAAGATAAGTTGGATAAAAAACTATAATATTTTGAATTTAGGCACTATTTTCTAGAGCGGTTTAGTTTTATAATTTAATATTATGCCAGTAACAAAAACAGCAGAAAGAGCACTACGAAGTTCATCGCGTAAAAAAATTGTTAATAGTATATTAATAGCAAAACTAGAGGCTGCTATACGTCGTGCAAAAAAAACAAAAAAGCAAGCAGACGTATCACAAGCTATATCATTCGTGGACAAAGCTGCAAAAAAACATATCATCCATAAAAACAAGGCAGCCAGAATGAAAAGTAGCCTTAGCAGTACAGTTACAACAACTACAAAAAAGTCAACAAAAGCTTCTTCCAAGAAAAAGCCAAAAAAACAAAAAATAAACCCCAATTAAAGGCTAAACAGTCTTCATTTTGTTCAAGGTAGTATGTTATATTGAATGTAGCTAGCAAAATATGCCCAAGCGCAAAAGTGATGACTCAAAAATAAATTTAATTCCACAAAAGGGTTTTGAAACAACAGAAGGTGGAAGAATTCTCTTGTGGCTTTTATCTAGTTTCAGAATCGTGGTGATCGTAACAGAAATAGTTGTCATGATTGCTTTTTTAGTTCGTTTTGGACTTTATAGCCAAAATACCAGTTTAACCAGTGAGGTTAAGCAAAAACAGGATTACATATCTTCCGAAGCAAGTTTCGAAAAAGACTTCAGAGCAATACAGACAAAGTTAAAGATATTTACAACTATCGCCAATACCAATAATTTCATGTCAAATTATCTTGCCAACATCTCATCTCACATCCCCAATGACATTGTCTTAAAATCAGTTACCTATGATCAAAAAAAGCTTTCCATTACTGCAACATCACCTAGCGAAGTTAGTATCGCGCAGTTTTTAGCAAATTTACAATCCGTTTCAGAGTTAAATAGCGCGGCGATTGAGGAAATAGCTCCTGACGTTGCAAATATATCGCTGCTTTCATTTGTAATATCTGTTCCATTAAGCTCGAATCCAACACAATAACATGAGACCAAATTGGAGAAAAAACTACCTAAGATATAAATCATATTTTCTAAACGTTGTAGCAAATTATGAAAAAAGGGGAGAAATAAAGGCATATTTGGAGTTAGTACTTTCGCTTCTTACAATATCCATTTTCTCAGTTTTTGCTCTAAGACCAACCCTTTTGACAATTGGTTCTCTTATAAAGCAAATACAGGCAAAAGAAGAGGTAATGACACAACTTGATCAGAAAATAGATCAGTTAAACCAATCCCATGCAATTTATAACAACAACAAAGATAATATACTTCTTTTGGGTGAAGCGATTCCGGCTAACGCACAACCTGAAGTCCTTGCCCGCCAGATGGAGGCATTAACAGCCAAGTATCAAATAGCTGACGTTAATATGACAATGGAACAAGTAATTCTAAAAGGCCAAGATACTCAATCAAATACCGTCGCCAGGGGTAAAGAGGTATTGCCCGAAGGTGCAAAAGGTTACTCGTTTGTTTTATCTTTAGAAGCACCAATCGAAAACTATTCGTTACTAGCTGATTTTATGAAAGATTTTCAGAACTTAAGATCACCTATAAAGTTTAGCAATATCAGCCTATCATCCAATTTCACAAGTCCAGAAAATAGTACGGAAAGTGGCAGGATAACCATAGCAGGGCAACAAAAAATACTGGTTTTAGATATGATTATCAAAGGAGAGGCACCTTATTTACCAAAAAATTAAATAGTATGAAAGGTCCAAAACCACCGAAGATAGTAGTCGTACTAATTGTTACGACAATTACTATAATTTTTTGGGTATTTCTTAGCGTATATGAAGTACTCCGAAAAACACCAGACCTTAATATTCCAGATGCTGTTTTAAAACCTCTCACACCCTCTTTGGATCAAACTTCTCTGGGAGAATTACCAGCTAGAGTGTTTTATTCCGAAGAAGAATTAAAAAATATAATTCCACAAACAATTCCAACACCAACACCTTTGGAAACTACTCCCGAGCAAGCCTCGCCATCTCCAACTCTTGTCTCCACCACAACCTCTTCGGCCTCCGCCACGCCAACTCCTTGACCAGGTTTCAATTGATGGCAATTCTTCTTGTAGTATTGGTGTGCTAGGACTTAAAATGAGCGATATATCACCAAATAATATTAAGTAATGAAGATTTCTTTGCGCGATAAAAAAAATATTACCTCAGTACTTTTTGCTTCTATTGTTCTACTTGGTCTAATCTTGCGTTTCTACAAAATAGATTGGGGAGAGAGTTATTATTTTCATCCAGATGAATACCACATCGCGGCTGCTGTAGATAGATTAGATTTCCCGAACAATATGAATCCCAAACTTTTTTCATATGGCTCGTCTACTGTTTATTTAATCTATTTCACCAAAGCCGTACTTGGAAATATTAATATTAATTTAGCCACCATCAATCCCATACTCGTCGGAAGGTTTTATTCTGCGCTTTTTTCAACACTAACCATTATAGTGGTCTTACTTCTGACTTATCAGATAACCAAAAATGAAGCGTTCGCAGCACTCGCAGCGTTTCTTTTTGCGGTTTTACCAGGGGCAATACAGCAGGCTCACTTCACAACTCCAGAGAGTTTTGTAACATTTTGGCTACTCCTTTCTTTACTACTGATAGTCAAAGCTGTAAGTAGCAGAGTGGGCAAGTTCATGGAACTATCAGCTGTTGCATTCGGTATAGCAGTAGCAACCAAAATTTCATCATTAATATTCCTTCCGATTTTGCTAATTGCCCCTTTTGTTCAAGCCAAAACAAAATTGTCAGGAAATAAATTAGCCATTGTGACACTTCACTCTATTAAACTTGGTCTAATCGCGTTTTTTATAACAATTTTCATTTTCCCCCATATCTTTTTAGACCACACCGCTTTCATTTCATCTATGAGGTATGAAACAGGTGTCGGCGGAGGAAATCCGGTTGTTTTTTATACTCGTCAGTTTATTAACACTACACCAATTGCATTTCAATTCACAAAAATACTGCCATATACATTAGGTGTGGGAGTTTTACTGTTGGGTTTGGCTGGAATACTGCTGGCACTTATCAAACTTTTTCGGACGTTGAAAACCAACCGCAAGTTATTCCTGGTAGTACTTACTTTTTTACTTCTTTTTCTGACTAATTCATTCTTTTTTGCGAAATGGACCAGATTTATTGCCCCCACTTTTCCGTTTTGGTGTATTTTCTCTTCATACTTACTTTTCCACCTTTTTGGAAAACCGACATCTCCCACTCGTCGCAAATTAGCAACACTTCTTCTAACCCTAGTTTTATTGACAACAACACTTTGGTCTAGCATGTTTTTTTCTATTTATTCAAAGGTTGATGTAAGAATTACTGCAACCAGGTGGATTCAAACAAACATCCCCAAGGGTTCGGTGCTCTTAACAGAGTCTGGAAATACATTAGATGTTCCTTTGTGGGGTATTTACACAAAAAAGGTGTTTGATTTTTACACACTCGAAGAAAATCCAATAAATCTTGTCTCGCTGGCTACCGATTTAGAAAAGTCAGATTATTTTATAATCCAAAGTAGACGAGTATTTGTTAACCACACGAGGCTTATTGACAATTATCCAAAAAGTGCAAATTTCTACAAACAGCTATTAAATGGCGAACTTGGCTTTGTTGAAATAAAAGAATTCGACTCGTTCCCGGAGTTACAAATTGGGGCTTACAAAATAGATCTCAATGACGAGTTGGCGGAAGAAACTTGGTCAGTTTTTGACCATCCCGTAATAAGAATTTATAAAAAGACAAAACCAAACTCACTAAACTATTATGAAAAAATTATTAACAATCAGTAAACCCAACTTAATTGTATTGTCTATAATAACTCTTCTGGGGCTTAGTCTGCGACTATATGGCATCAACTGGGACCAAAGCCAACACCTACACCCAGATGAGCGGTTCTTAACAATGGTGACACAGGCGCTACACTGGCCAACTTCTTTGATTTCTTACCTTAATCCCAGACTGTCGCCTTTAAACCCATACAATATCGGCTATGGGTTTTATGTCTATGGCATGCTACCGCTTGTTCTTGTCAAGTTCGCAAGCAGTTTCCTGCTGTTAAATAGTTTCGATTACAATAATATAACTTTAATTGGAAGGCTGGCGTCTGCTCTTTTTGATACCGCAACTATCTTCCTTGTTTATAAAATCGGCAAAAAAATATTTAACACCAAAATTGGGCTTGTTGCTACTTTTATCTACGCAACCTGTGTTTTACCAATTCAACTATCGCATTTTTTCGCAGTTGACACTTTCTTAACATTTTTTCTAACACTCACTTTCTATCTTGTTTTGGTTTTAATGGCAAATAGAAGAAACTACGTTATACCAATATTGCTTGGGTTATCATTAGGGCTTGCATTTGCTACCAAAATATCTTCAGTTCTTATCTTGCCTATAATTGTAATCGCCTTACTTAAGTCGCTAACCGCACACAACAAGCTTTCTAGAAAGCTTGTTTCGGTATCGCTTATTACACTTTGCTCATATTTAACTCTCCGTTTTGCCGATGGTCATTTATTTGCAAACTCCAACCTACTTAAACCAATGCCTAACCCTCAATTCATAAGTAATATTAGCCAACTTCAATCGTGGAGCAATTCTCAAGCTCTTTATCCTCCTGCTATTCAATGGATAAAAACTAAACCCTTAATATTTCCGCTAAAAAATATAATGCTTTGGGGTTTGGGATTTCCCCTCGGAATTTTGTCAATACTAGGATTGTATTATGCGATGTGGAATTTATTACAAAGTATAGGGAAAAAACGGTTAATTCTTAATCCCCTTAAACTTTTAATAAACATAAAAACAAAGGACTTTATGGCACTTATAGTAGTTATCTGGATTTTATTTGTCTTTAGTTACGAGGGTATTCAATTTTCCAAATCAATGAGGTATGTTTACCCAATCTATCCATTCCTCGCAATACTGGCAGCAAATTTCTTATATGAATGTGGGGTCAAGCTTAAAAATGCCTTCAAGAGCAAAACGCCGCTTCTTATTATGTATTCCGCAATCCTCATACTTATTCTTGTCTGGCCGTTTTCATTTATTTCCATCTACTCAAAACCCCACACAAGAGTAGCTGCCTCAGACTGGATATATAAAAATATTCCAGCTGGTTCAACAATCTCTTGTGAATACTGGGACGACTGTCTTCCTCTGCCACTAGGCGATCAAAACTCATTAATCTACAAAACTGAAACGCTCACTCTTTTCGATCCTGACACACCAGAAAAGTGGAGCAAAGCAACTGCTCAATTACGAAATGTCGATTACTTAATTTTGTCTTCAAACCGCCTATGGGGATCAATTCCAAAAGTTCCCGAAAGATATCCACTTACAACTAGTTTCTACACCAACTTGTTTGCAGGAAAACTCAATTTTGAAAAAGTTGCGGAGTTTACCTCTTATCCAACCATTCCCTTTACTAACGTCCAAATTCCAGACGACTCAGCTGAAGAAGCATTTACCGTCTACGACCACCCTAAGGTACTAATATTTAAAAGAATCATACCCTACTAGCATACAGAAATCTTAAATATTCGTGCACGGGGTTTGGTGTTTCAGTCAACTTAAACCCAGCCTCCACCAACCTCTTTTTCAAATTTCTGTATTTGTCTCTCTGCCCTTTATTAAAAAAATGAATCTCAAAAGCTATTCTGTCTATTTTTTTGAGTGTGTGCGAAGAAACATTTTTAAATATCCCATACTCTGCTCCCTCACAATCAACTTTTACAAAACAGTTGTAGCCAAGTCTATATTTGCTAAACAATTCATTAAGTGAGGTAACCGCTTCTTGGTAAGTTTCAACATTTGTAACATTATTCATCTTTAAATTACGACGCATTAATTTTATTAATCCCCGATCCGGATCAAAAGCTAAAACCCTTTTTGCGTTATCACTAACCAAAATACTAAAATCACCTAATGCACTTCCAACATCAACAACCGTATTTTCCGAAATATCCTTGACATAATAATTATCATCCAAAATAACTTCCTTTAAAGTCCAAACATCCAAAAGGTTTCTAACATAAATCTTATAGCCTCCAGCAATATTCAATAGTACTGGCTTTTTTAAAAAAAGTAACGGAATCCTATAAAAATCTACTCCACCTACTAGAGTCGGAAGAGAGGAAATGTAATATTTTAGTGCAGACAACTTCATTGTAAACTCCTCTTACTTGAGATTCTCTCAAGAAAGAGATTTTGATCCCCCAAAATGCTTTTTTAGATGCAAATTAAGGTATTTTGAGTAAAGGATAACTAAGTACTCAAGTTTAGACGTCCCCCCTGCCCTAAAAGGCGGAGTTTTCTTGAACTCCGTTATACGTTAATCAACTTATCATATGAATCAATCGTATTATTAATGTTGAAAATTTTGTCAACAACAGTTTGATGTATCACGTAAGTTTTCCTACCTTTAATGACTTTCGCAATAGCCTTCGCAAACTCGTCTGGATTTTTGACATTCACAACTTCACCCATGCCCGTTTTGAGAACCGCTTCGCGCGCGCCGGGCAAATTATTGACAACAACGGGGCAACCTAGCATCATGGCTTCGACCTGCGTCATGCCAAAACTTTCCATACGCTCTACCGAAGGCAGCACAAATACATCAAGCATTTTGTAAAATGCCACAAGCTGAGCATCACTTAATGTTCCTAATAAGAAAATGTATTTGCTGTATTTTGCAAGAAGGGTGGCAAGCTCTTTTTGATGATTTCCGCCAATAACTTCTTCACCCGGCCCCGCAATATATATTGCTACCCTCTTTCCTAGATATTTTTGCAAATAACCAATCGTCCCAAGCAAATATTCAAGTCCTTTTTCCTTGGCTATTCGACCAACGAAACCAACTTTATATGTATACTCATTTTTACCGAAAATAATTGATTCTTCAATTTCGTCCAATTTAATCGGTGGGTAGATATAAGTTAATTTCCTCTTAAAAAGTGATAAAAATTTTGAGTTTTTGGCGTAGTCTTCGGAATTAACTACAATTTTATTCGCCATAAGACAGGTAAAAAAATGGCTTACATAGGAGGCAAACACTGTTGCCTTATTTATCCACCCAGGCCAAAAAGCTAGGTCACAATGGTAAGTCACTATAAGTTTTTTGCAGAGTACTTTTGCCCAGAAGGCGATAACTAGAGCTTCAAATTGAGGAAGTTGACAAATAACAACTTTTGCTTTCAATACTTGGAAAAAAGAATTAAAAATAAAAGTTGGCATTATCGGACCTCGACCGAGCAAGAAGGGTGTCCAAACTCTAACAACCTTGACACGTCTGTCCAGACTTCCGCTCTTAAATTCCTTTCTATAGTCAGAGGTCAAAACTGAAACTTTGTATCCTTTTTGTGTTAGTCCCTCAGCAAGGTTTTTTGCATAAATAGTTAAACCACTTATATTAGGAATGTAATAGCTAATTGTTATCAAAATGTTCATGCGAGTTTTTTCTTAAAGTGATTTTCGCCGTCGTCGACATACAATAATTCAACACCGGATGTGTGCTTTTTCAAATACTCCAAAAGGGGAATGTCATCGTCGATAAAAACATTCAGTTTTAGTTTTTCTATCATGCGTTTTTTGTAAAGATGGGGCTGCTCATTGTTGTTATTAATATAGATTTCTTTGAATAAACTGTTTAACTTGTTGTATTCGAACCATTCTTTGGTTCTGCTTTCCAAGAAGGAGTAACGACTGGATACCGCATACACTTCGTAGTTTCTGCTTTTGTAAAGCTCTCGAATTAACTTAATATTTTTGTCAATCTTAGGTCTCAAGATGGGATGGTGACTCATCATTCTAGCCCATTGTTCAAATTTGTTTTCCGGAAATCGATACGACAATGCTTTTTTGCTGCTGTCTCTAATTAAAGCTTCCATTAAAAAGCCTGGTACAAAAAATGGCTTTCCCACAATAACGCCGTCCAAATCAAAACCAATTCTCAATTTCTTTTTTAATTTCATTTACGTTTCCCACGCATAGTAATTTTATAACTAAAAATACAGTATTTGACCACCAACTTGTACATGCAGTTTTGTAAATCTTTAACTCTTGCGAAGGTGCTAAACTCACATACAATAAAAGTAAACGTCTTGAGAAATACCATAAAAATGGCATGTAACACCAAAAAACGAACATGATAATTTATGACTTAGCCTCAATATTCTCTTGGTGGTTTTTGTTTCTTTTAATTGGAGTTACCAGCATACCACTAACTACTCTTGTATTTAAAAAATTTTACGACTGCGGATATGGATTTACAAAAACAATCGGGCTAATTGTAACGGCTTACCTCACATTCCTCGGAGCGACAATGCAAATAATCCCTCTAACAAGAAGTTTTTTGTTTGTCTACCTGGGGCTAGTGGGATTAGTCAACTTAGCCATTTACAAAAAAAACAAAACGCTAATTAACAAAACTTTCACTAAAAAACTAAAAGTTATTATATTTGAAGAATTTTTATTTTTGGCAGGCCTAATGTTCTGGGCGTTTGTACGTGCCCATCAACCAGATATTAATGGTTTGGAAAAATTCATGGATTACGGGTTTATTAATTCCATTTTAAGGTCAAGGTTTTTGCCACCCACTGATATGTGGTTTGCAGGGCAATCTATTAATTACTATTGGTTTGGCCATTTCATCGCCGCAATCACAACTAAACTATCAGGCATTCCTTCAGCAATAACATATAACTTGATGCTTGCAACTATCATGGGTCAGGTTTTGACCGGAGCGTTCTCCATATCATCCTCGCTTGTTTCAAAATTGTTCAAGACGGATAAAAATAGGTTAGCAATACTTGCGGGTTTGATATCTGCGGTAGTATTAACTTTTGGGGGCAATTTCCACACTCCTTTCTATGCCGCCAAAGAAGGTTACAAAAATTATTGGTACCCCGACGCAACGCGCTTTATTGGTTATAATCCTGACACACAAGATAAAACAATCCACGAATTTCCAATTTACTCTTTTGTGGTATCAGATTTACATGCTCATCTTCTTAACTTGCCTGTTGTCTTACTTTTTATCGCTCTGCTTTTTAACTTAAGTCTAACTTCTCAAACGTCACGCCAATTTGGGAAGTACATAGTTATACAGGGTTTTACACTCTCAGTAATGTTAATAACCAACGCATGGGATTTTGGCAATTATCTTATTCTAACCGCAATCTCACAACTCCTACGGTATATCAACAAGATTAAATTCAAATTCAAAAAGATACAGTTTGATGAATCAGCCAAGCCATTATTAACTATTGGAATTGTCATGATTTTTGGATTAATTTTTGCCGTTCCATTTTTGCTTCACTTTGAGTCTATTACACAAGGAATTCATCTAGTCCATAGCCATACACCAATCTGGCAGCTGGCAATTCTTTGGGGATTCCCCACCGTACTAACCATCTTTTATCTAATAACTTTAAAAAATACTAAGCGATTGAAAGTGTCTGACATTTTTGTGTTATCTCTGTTGATTACTGGTTGGTCGTTGATAGCTTTACCCGAAATAATTTATCTGAAAGACATATACATAAGCTCGTATTACAGAGCGAACACCATGTTCAAGCTCACTTATCAAGCTTTTGTAATGTTTTACCTGACATCGGGTTATGTTGTTGTTAAAACTATTCAGCAAGTTAAAAGAAAGTCGTTGAAACTTGTAACAAGAACGTTTTTCATCGCAATTTTTGCGAGCATACTTATTTATCCATATTTTTCAATTAATTCGTACTATTCTAGTCTGGAAACTTATCGTGGACTAAACGGTGAAACATGGCTGCTCACTAGCCACCCTAACGAATACGCTGCAATAAATTGGTTTAGAAAAAATGTTTCTGGCCAACCGATTGTTTTGGAATCCCCCGGAGACAGTTACACAGAATACAATGTTATTTCATCATACACAGGTCTTCCCACGGTAACTGGTTGGTTTGTTCATGAGTGGCTATGGCGGGGATCGTCCCAAGCGCCACAAGATCGGGTTGATGACGTAACCCAAATATATACAACTAAAGATAACGCATTAGCTTCAAAACTTCTAGAAAAATACAATGTTAGCTATGTCATAGTTGGAAACATGGAACGACTCAAATATCCACTCTTAAATGAAACTAAATTTAATGACATTGGTAGCAGAGTGGCTTCTTTTGGAGATCTGACTATTTATCAAATTAATTAGTTAATTAATTACAATTTCCACCTTCTAAAAAACAACTTACCCATGAACGAACTTCGTCCCAATCACCACCTTTGGGGATTAATACATACAGATTGTCATACTCCAGACTCTTTAGTGGATTAACCAAATAATTGTTGGTTAAAGTATAAGAAGCTATGCCTTTTCGAGACTGTAAAAGCCTTCTAGCCAAAATAGCCTCAGAGTTGGCTGATAAATCTGTTTCAACGTTGTCGTTAATAAGTGACACAAGTCTAAAAAATTTTGATGGATGAAGTAGAATTTCTGAGCTCATCATTTTATTTTTTATAGCAGTGAGCAGTTCCTCCTGCCGGACCGAACGTGCAAAATCTGTTCCTTCATCGCCAACAGCCATTCTGGAGCGAACAAATTTTAATGCGGTTTCACCGCCCATAAATTGCCGCCCTGAGTCGAACTTAACGGTTTCATATCTACATTTGAATTCCGGATCCCCTCCACAATCATCGTTTTCCCGCCCAGCCATCGGATAAAAGTTGTCGACAAAGCCAATCTTTACGTCAACTTCAACGCCACCCATTTCGTCGACAATTTTTTTAAAACCGGAAAAATCAACAACAATTGCATATTGGACAGGTTGACCCGTCAGCTCTTCAACAATCGATTTAGCCAAAACGATTCCCCCTCCAGCTTCTTTTTTGTTTCCCCAATAATAGGCGCTGTTTAATTTAGCTTGCAAATCTTCTAACCATATGTCTCTAGGCAGTGTCACCAATGTTAGACTGGGATGCTGGTGTGAAACTGAAGCAAAAATAATGGTATCTGTAAGTTCGGGCGCATCATGCCCAGTTCCACCCTTGCCCAAAACTAAAATGTTGGTTCTGCCATTTATTGATTTAATTTTAGACTGTGGAGTTACAATGAAATCATAAGCCAATGTCGCATATCTGTCCAAGCTGGTTGCCTTCATTAAACTTATTCCTAAAAGCGAAATGCCGTAAAATAAAAAAAATAAAACAATAATCAGTGATGTTCTAACCAACCATACGTGCTTTAGAAATCTTCGTTTGATTCTAGAAACAGCAATTTTTCTTTTTTCAAAACTCTTGCTACGAAATGCTTTTAACATGTTAAAATGGCTAGATCAGACAGGATTTTTTAAGACCTCCTTGCCTAGTATTTATACTATACCAATCTCATCTTACCCTAATTTGCAATGTCAATGAAAAATGCAAACGACAATTTAACAAAAGACCTAAATAAAGAACAGCTTGCTGCAGTTACTCACGAAGGAAGCCCTCTCTTGGTTTTGGCAGGGGCTGGAAGCGGTAAAACAAGAGTTCTGACTAGAAGAGCCGCATGGCTTATTGCAAATAATAAAGCATCGTCTTACAACACACTCCTTTTAACATTCACCAACAAAGCCGCAAACGAAATGAAAAATCGCATAACTTCATTAACCAAAACTGAACCAGGCTTTGCTGGAACATTTCATTCATTTTGCGTAAGAGTCTTAAGAATCGACGGTGAACAAATTGATATCCCAAAAAATTTTCTTATATATGATGATTACGATCAGAAAGAAATTATAGCTGACATTATTGACGAACTTAATTTAGACAAAGACACTGTAAAACCGGCAGTAATCGCAGCTCAAATTTCTGAAGCAAAATCAAATATGCTAAAGCCCCTCCAATACGCAGAAATCATCAAGGGAGATTTTCAAGAGAAGGTCTTTAAAATTTATCTTGAGTATGAAAAAAAGTTGAAAAATATCGGCGCGCTGGATTTTGACGACTTGCTTCTTAAGGCGGTAGAACTGTTTGAAACACAATCAAACGTATTAGCAAAATGGCAAGGTAGGCTAACCCATGTGCTGGTTGATGAATGGCAAGATACCAACAAAATTCAATATAAGTTAACAAAACAAATTGTGGGTAGCAACAAAAATCTGACAGCAGTTGGGGACGCATCACAATCAATCTACAGCTGGCGCGGTGCTGATTACCGCAACATCAACTATTTAGTCCGCGATTATCCAGACATAAAGGTTGTCAATTTAGAAAGAAATTACCGCTCAACTCAAAACATCTTGGAAGCCGCAAACGCTGTTATTTCTAGAAATACCAGCCACCCAATTCTTTCCCTTTGGACAAACAAAAGGGGTGGAGAAAAAATAAAAATATACAGGGCAGCAAGCGAACTTGATGAGGCAAGCTTTATTGTCACAGAAATCGACAACTTAGTTACCAAAGGACATGAACTTCACGACTTCGCTATTCTTTACCGTACAAACGCACAGTCTCGTGTTTTAGAAGAAGCACTACTGCATACAGGTATTCCCTACACTTTGGTCGGGGGAGTGCGCTTTTACTCAAGAGCTGAAATCAAAGATGTTTTGTCTTACCTAAGAATTCTCTCAAACCCAAAAGACACTGTATCGTTAAAACGCATCAAAAAGTTGGGTAAAAGAAGGTTTGACAAATTCGAGGAGTTTAGAAAATCACTTAAAGATATTGAAAACTTTACCACCTTAGAAACATTAGATTTGGTTCTTCAAAAAACTGGTTATCTTGAAAAATATAGCAGAGAATCAGAAGAAAACTTAATGCGACTCGAAAACATTAAAGAGCTTCGTTCGGTTGCAACCGAGTTCTCAAATCTATCTGACTTTTTAGAAAACGTGGCACTTGTCGAGGCGGAGCAAAATGAAAAGGGCATAGTTAAACCTCAAGAAGATGAAAAAGGCAAGGTAACCTTAATGACACTACACGCCGCCAAAGGGCTTGAATACTCCGTTGTATTTGTGGTTGGTATGGAAGAAGGTCTCTTTCCCCACTCGCGCAGCCTTTTCGATATGAGCCAACTGGAAGAAGAAAGAAGGCTTGCTTATGTGGGAATTACCCGTGCAAGGGAACTTTTATATCTAACTTATGCAGGTAGACGTTTGTATTTTGGTCAACGTACAACCAACCCGCCGTCGAGATTCTTAATTGATATTCCCGAAAATTTACTTGAAGCCCCAGCAGAGAGTCACAACACGCGAGGATTAATCGACACTGATTTCAAAATAGACGAAGATGATATAAATTTCTGACTACTATACAAAAATGTTAAAATCCCTAAGCACACTGATATAATTAGCCAGCGTGATTAAAAAAGTCGACGAAAAATACAAGAGCAGTTTTAACAAAACAGCTGTTCACCCACTCCAGTCGTGGGAGTGGGGGGAGTTTAGACAAGCCCATGGCAACAAAGTAGTAAGACTTGGAGTTTTTAAAGGAAATAAAATAACAGACGCCATTCAAGTCATTTTCAGCAAAATTCCTCACTCTAAATATACAATCGGAACTGTTATAAAAGGCCCAAAACCAACAAAAGAAATGTTGGATGCTTTGAAGGATTTAGCGAAAGAGGAAAATGCACTTTTTATAAAATTGGAACCATCCTTCGCTCAAGTTACAGAAGGGCAAGCCAGATTTCACATACTTACAAAGCTATTAAAAGAAAACGGCTGTGTACCTGGAAAGACTTTATTCACCCCAACCTCATTTTGGATAGACCTAACTAAATCCGAGGATGAACTGATGAGGAGTTTCTCCAGCAAAACTCGCTACAACATCCGTCTTGCGCAAAGAAAAGGTGTCAAAGTTGTTGAGGATAATTCAGACAAAGCGTTCGAGAGATATTTACAGTTAACAAAAGAGACTGTCACCCGCCAAGGGTTTTACGCCCACACCGAAAATTATCATCGCCTGATGTGGAAATATTTACATGAAGATTTAGTAAAGGCAAACAAAAAACCAGTCGCGTACTTATTAACAGCTCGCTTTAAAGGGCAAATTATAACAACTTGGATATTAATCGCCTGGCATCAATTCCTATACTATCCGTACGGGGCATCAACTGTCAAATACAAAGAAGTTATGGCCAACAACTTAATGATGTGGGAAGCAATCCACCTTGGCCAAAAGTTGAGACTCAAAACATTTGATCTTTGGGGGCGCGAAGAAGGTAAAGGTTTTACAAAATTCAAAGAAGGCTACAACCCGCAAGTTGTAGAATTTTTAGGGACTTGGGATTTGGTCACCTCACCACTTTATAAGTTGTATAAAGTAGCAGACTCCGCCCGCTGGAAACTTCTCAAATCAAAAGCAAAACTCGGTCTTATCAAACCTGCTTTCTAAGTATGCAACTAGGAGCAACTTTTTCTCATCCCCACCTAAAGTGGCTTGGCATTAAGCCACAAGATGCAATTAAAGAATATAACAAGTTGGGACTTGAGTGGATTAGGCTGGGGACTTATTGGAATGAAGTTGAGACCAAGGAAGGAAAGTATGACTTTTCGGAACTTGATAATTTAGTTCAGTATTGCGAAAAGAAAAAGATAAAAGTTGTTTTGACAGTCGGCATGAGAGCTCCTCGATGGCCGGAGTATTATCTTCCCAGTTGGCTAACTCAAGAACTAAAGCTGAAATATATAAAAAACTTCAAATTGTCCGATAAGCGAATGACAGAATGTACTTTAAGACTAATAAATAAAACTGTTAACCACTACACAACATCTACAGCAATTAAGGTTTGGCAAGCTGAAAATGAACCGTTCGAGCCGTATCCGTCAAACTTTAAAATGTGGTGGACAATCAATCCACCCCTACTAGAAAAAGAAATAGAAGTAGTAACAAATATAGACAACCAAAGAAGAATATTATTTACTTCAAGCAGTTTTGGCCACGGGGTTAACAAATTAATCAAAAATGATGTAATAGAGAATGTGGACATAGTTGGTCTAGACGTTTACCCCAAACACCCAGTAGTATTACCCATAATTGAAAACTTCCCTATCTACATTAAAAATTTCGTTAAAGAAAATAGTTATAGAAAACTTGTAGGTAAAATAAAAAGACATCAAAAAAAGTTCTGGATTACTGAATTACAAGCAGAACCATGGGAACCTGGAGAGGTTTTAACTAAAAAGAAAAATCCACCTAGTTTCATACTCGAAGATTTTGAGAAAAACTTGAATTTTATCCTCAAACTCAACCCCGAGGTAGTTCTTTTTTGGGGATTTGAATATTGGCTTTATAGAAAACTAAAGAAGAATGACGATAGATACTGGAATGAGGCCAAAAGAGTTATACTGAAGTATTCATGAACAGTAAAAAATTCTTCGGTTGGGTTGTTGTATTCCTTTTTGTGGTCATAGACATTGCAGCTCTTGATGACATAACAACAGGTGGTGAACTAAACCCGTCCTTGGAGTATCTTATACTTGCTGTTACATTTCCATATTTGGGCTATTTTTCAATGCAAATTTTGGCGGTTAAAATTTTTAAGGCGGTTAGGTGGGCTGCCCGTAAAACACCATTTGGCGACTACCACATCCACCACAGCACACTAGGTTTGCTTCTGGTTCTACTTGGGATACTTACTCCCATAACTTTGATTAAAGTCACACTTGTAGGATTTGGACTTGGCATGTTCACTCATCACACACAAACAGAAGGGCTTATCTTTGTTACTAAATATAAAAAAGACAGCTATCATAAAATAGTGAAGCATCCATAATATGACAACAATAGAAAAGAAAGCTTGGCCGGAACTATTCGAAAAAGTCAGAACCGGAAAAAAGACTTTTGATCTCAGACTCGAGGATTTCAAATGCAAACCTGGAGACACTTTGTTCTTGCGGGAGTGGAATCCCAAAAAAGAGATCTATACTGGAAGAGCACTCAAAAGAAAAGTTACTTTTGTCTTTAGATCAAGGGAAATTTTAAAATTTTGGAGTGAAGAAGAAATCGACAAATACGGTTTCCAAGTAATTGGGTTTAGCAATGAAAAGCGACGAGGTCATAAATAAACTGAAAAGCCTTAGTAACAAGAAAAATGTAGAGGGCATGGCAAGGTTTGGTATCAATTCCGAAAACACTCTAGGGGTATCTATCTACATCTTACGACCACTCGCCAAAGAAATCGGCAAAAATCACAAGTTGGCGCTTCAGTTATGGAAATCAAAGATACATGAGGCTAGAATACTCGCAAGCTATATCGACGAA
>Ga0154302_120_pt5 | contig 18335 bp, 25 predicted proteins | sample RifGroA1_FD_105596 | JGI IMG/M metagenome (GOLD analysis project Ga0154302, IMG submission 105596) | Candidatus Woesebacteria bacterium GWA1_41_8
TGGTAGAGCAAGTCATTGGTAATGACTAGGTCGTGGGTCCGATTCCCACCCTCGGCTCCACATTGTTTCTTGGAAAAAACTTGATAAAATAACCAAGTCATGGCCAAAAAGGGAGCAAGAGAAATCGTTGCATTAGTCTGCACGGTCTGCAAGTCACAAAACTACGTGACCACGCGGAATAAGATTAATATGGAAGGGAAACTGGAAATAAACAAGTTTTGCAAAAACTGCAAGGTATATAGACCCCACAAAGAATCAACAAACCTCAAATAAATCGCCTCTTAAGCCAAAAATTGATATAATTCGCATATCTAGGGGCGTAGGTAAATGGTATACCAGGGCTCTCCAAAAGCTCTATTGGGAGTTCGATTCTCTCCGCCCCTGCCCAAAAAGGAAACTTGTATATTCCTAAAGCTCCTGAGATAATTGCCTCAAATACAATGGAAAAAGAGACTTTGTTAGATTTAGTTTGGGTTCCCTCTCCTGAAGAAATTCAACAGGAAAAAGAGTGGATTTTGGCCGAAGCAGAAAGTATTGGTTTAGAAACTTTGCAAGAGTTAGCAAAGAAAGCTTCAGAAGCAAGTAAATTATCCTATTCCCCACAATCACATTATCCTGTTGGTGCAGCAATTCTTAGAACATCAGGTCAAAGCAGCGATGGACAAAATATTGAAATCGCTACATATTCTGAAACGGGTCATGCCGAGGAGCAATCCATCAAAAATGCAGTATCTAGCGGGGCGGTTAGAGACGAAGGGAGAACCTTTCTTAGGGCAATAGCAGTTTCTCACAAAGAAGATACAGCCCCTTGTGGCCGATGTAGACAAATAATTGCAGAATTTAGTGATAACGCTTTAGTTGTCGTTGCCGATATAAACGGCAAAATTAGATCAATAACATCTTCTAGAATACTTTTACCTTATGCATTTACTCTAAGCGATTTAGAAAACGCACAATCAAAATAATTTTAAAGGAGGCACCTTTTGGCTCTACAAATTTATTGTTCGCGCTGGGTTGGGTAGGGCAAGAACAATGTTCTATGTCAGCAGGGCCTAAATCCCGCACAAAAAAGCGGAGGCCAGGCTATCAGTTGGAAGAGAACTTTAAGTCGAGACTATCTGTTTCTCTAATTTCTTTACTCTTTTATCTAAGTTATCAAATTCTCCAATTGTCGGAGCGTCGTCTTCTAGACTTGCGATTTGCAACCCAAGCTTGTCAATTCTTGTACCATTATCCTCTACTTTCTCTTCCACTCTTTTGATGTCTTCGCAAATTGAAGTTTGCCCATCAAGAATCGCCTGCAGTACCTTAAAGTCCGACATAACAACCATATTATGGCAACCCCGAAATAAAAAGCAATAGTAATTGCCGTATCATTCAGGAAGATCAAAAATAAATACAAATAATATTGTTCGCGCTGGGTTGGGTGGGGCAAGAACAATATCTGGCGCAAGCCAGATCAAAATCGCGCGCAAAAAAGCGGAGGCGAAAATTAAGTAGAAATTATATTTTCTTTAAAATCTGGAGATATTGATCAACTGTGATACCTAAAGTTCTTAAATTGTTCCTAATGATAAATATTGGGAGGTTTTTATAAGTCGGCAGAATAATTGGCCTGTTAAGTCCAGATCTCCAATAAACTCTGTGGTCTCCTTTTTGTCTTTGAAATTTGCAACCTGAAAAAAGCAAGAACTTTTCAAATTCTTTCCAATCGACAGGGGCGAGTTTTGGCATTACTGAAAAGCGGGAACTGAGAAGCTCTCTGTTTGCTGCCCGACTATCACGGGAGGAGTATATTTCCTATTTACTTTTTGCCAACCCAATTCTTCTAAAGCCTCATTTAATGTCCCCTTTTCGACAATTTCTTCAAAGAAGATGCCTACTGCCTCATCAAATCTAGCTTTAGCTTTATCAAACGTCTCTCCTACGGTAGACAAGTCCAATGCAGGGCTATAAGCAACAAAGCCGCTTGATTCTTTCATAACTATTACTGGTAAAGAAAATTGAATTTTGTTCATTTGGTTTCTTCATTATATTATATAATTCAAGGGAGTACAAAACACACATAAAATCATTGTTCGCGCTGGGGTGGGAGGGGCAAGAACAATATCTGGCGCTAGCCAGATCAAAAGCGCGCAAAAAAGGCGGAGGCGAGGCCGAAGGCCGAGCCGGAGCTACGACAATAAAAAAGCGGTACGAATTTTTAGGTACAAGTCTGCCCATCCGGGAATTTGCACGTGTGGAGTCGTAGCAAGAACTACACTACTTTTAAAAAGAAGGTTGAGTCTGGATTTTACTGGTTAGCATACTTGTGCAGAATTGATGAAGCGAGAGTTTGGTAAGGAACCCCTTCTTGAGCAGCTTTAGCCTTCAGGCGTGATACAACTCTTTCGGAAAGCCGGATGTTTATGTTCTTTGTCTTGTTTAAAGTATTTTTGGCAATTTTCTCATAAAGCTTCTTTGCTCTTTTAAAATCAGGGGTTGAAACAAGGACTCCTTTCTCAAAATCTCCCAAAATTGATTTTTCCTTTTTTGTTAATTCATAATATTTCATTTTTTATCACCCCCTTTGACTAAATATTTTTCGGTGGCCTTTCTACTTGGAATAATTGTTTTTAAAAATATCTTTTCTTCATCTTCTACAAAAGGTACCAAATATACATAATTATTTATATTCACAACAAAGAATTTCTGATTTGGATATTTCTTTTGATTTGAATGTCTTACTATTTCCAAAAGCCCTCCTGATTCTATTGCTATGAACACTTCTTCAAAAGAAATATCCCGCTCAATTTTTAGTAATTCATTCTTTTCTTTATTCCAGTCGAAATATTTCACTAATTAAATAGTATGACAAATAATACTATTTGTCAATAAAGAAATGCTAGATTTCGCTGTGTAAGAAAGTTCCGCACGCGCAAAAAAGCGGAGGCAAGGCCAAAGGCCGAGCAGGAGCTAAGATATTAGAGGGGTAAGCCTAATTGAGTTCGGATTTTTCGATACAGGTCTGCACACACAGAAATTAAATCCTCTATTTTGATAACTGCTGCCCCAATACTGCTTCGGCTATTTGGCTTAGGCTACCGATTATCCTGACGCTCTGGTTAACCGGTTGATTATGAATCGCCCATAGATTTGTATCTTCGACTAAAAAGCAGTGCCTTACCCCCGCTTCCCATGCAGGATTTATATCTGACCTTGGGCTATCTCCAACAACCGCGCATTCTATCGCCGTTAATCCGAAAAATCGGATTGCCTTCGCCCACGATTCTGAGGTTTTATGGCCATTTTCATCGACTATATAAACTTCGTCCCAGGCAACATACCTTTTAAGGTTAAGCCAATTATATTTTCTTAAGGTCCACTCAGAACCTGCATGAGTTACTATACCAATGGGAACCCCTACTCTTTTAATAAAATCTAACCCCTCCTTAGCGCCTTCCAACATTTCGAGCGGGGTTACATAAATTTGTTGGAATATTTGTTTCATCTTTTGCTTTATTTCTTCCCCCAAGCAATATCTCTCTGCCAACTCGTTAACAGTAAAATTCCATCGCTTTGCGTTAACCCCGTGTTGTTCAAAAAGCCGACTATCGATTGTGTTAATTTGTTCTCTCCATTCATCCCGAGAATTTATCGGAACATCAGTTGCCAAAAGGTTCGCTGCCTGGGACAGGGCTCCGTGTATGACATGCCTTGTGGCACTAATCGTATCATCCAAATCAAAAAGAAACCTTCCGACACCATTTTCTTGCACCCACCGGCCAAAACGAAGCTCCCTTTCGGACAGGTCCAAACTTGGTCTTTCTACTTGCATAGGGGGGATTATAAAACATTTAAGGAGGAACAACCAACTATAATAAAAAGGTTATTTGTGATTATGGGGATACAAATATTCTTTATAAAACTCCCTTAAGCTTAATGGATTCTGCTATCATAAATTGTGGGACGAAAAAGCCTTATATCAGGATTTGCCAGCATTATATTTCTATTAGTTGGGTTAGCGGTATCTTCCATACTCATCTTAATGGGCCTTACCCGTTCTTCCGAAAACATTACAGGAGTAAAAGACGCAATCCAAAAAATTCAGGAAATAAAAAAGGGGCAACTTCCTACCGGGATCCCGGAATCGCTTCTTCCTTCCCCCACAAGCACTCAAAATACCCAAACTTCCCCAAATCCCACCAATCAGTCAACTGGGACAAGCGTCGCAACTCCGACTCCTACCGATACTTCTTCACCCACGCCCACTCCGCCTCCTACAAAGACCCCCACTCCCACCCCTAAACCCGGGGGAGGAAATAACCCGGGAGGCGGAAACGGCTCATTCGTGGGCGGCTAAAAATCTTATCAGCTCTTCGCCATTGACATTAAAATAATCTTGATTTAGTATTCGTCAAAGTGGAAGAAGATTCCCAAACACAAGCTCAAGAGACTCAAGCCTCCCCACAAACGCCAGCCCCTCAAGGCTCCTCTTCGAAAAAAGGACCAATTATTTATGCTGCAATCTTGCTCCTCCTCCTTCTTGGAGCGGCAGCTTTTTATTTCGGTCTAAAATCTAGGAAATCTTCGGAAGGTGCCTCTCCTACTCCAGCCCCTTCCTCAACCTCAACCCCTACTCCAGAAGAAGAAACACAAGAAAGTCCAACTCCTACCCCAACACCTACGGCTACTCCTACCCCAACACCCGTTAGTCAGACAATGACTCTGTCTGCGGCAGCTTCTCTGGACGGCTTCCAGTCAAACAATGGCGGTGGAAATACGGGGATTGAAATTCGCTCGGGAAGAAACTCGAACCTTATAACCCGAGGGTTTGTAAGTTTTGATATATCGGGAATCCCAGCCGGGAAAACCATAGACCTGGCAACTTTAAGGCTTTATCAAACCTCCATTACCGGAAATCCATACGGTGTTGGCGGAAGCCTGAAGGTGGATCATCTTGACTACGGTTCATCCTTTGAAAATGCGGATTATAACGCCTCTTCTCTCTCGTCTAGCTTCGGAACTTTAACAAGCAATGCCGCTATCGAATGGAAGGACCTGGATGTAACGGATAGGCTGAAAGCCGATATTTCATCTGGGCGTACCCGCTCTCAATACAGGGTACATTTTGCTACAGAAACGATAGGTGGAGATGTAACCGGAGACTTTACCAATTTCGAATCTGCAAATAACTCAACTGGTACGGGAAACACACCCCAACTTGTAGTCAAATACCACTAAATACTTCAGAAATCTAAAGGAGATAGCCTTTCTTGTTTGAAGAAGAATTGCTTAGGTGGGGAGGGCGATGAATGAAAAAAATAAGAGCAGATGCCCTCCCCACCCGTCGCACTTGGGATATCGACCGCTTCTCGGTCAGTCTTCGTATGCGTGTGTACGCCCTCCTTCAGGAGTGCGCTGCCCACGAAGGTTTTCGACCGGAAGTTGCCGACCGACCGACTTTCCGTCCTGGATCGGCCCTTCGGGCCCAGTGACAATCGCGCCGAGCGGGATGCAAAGCTGTGCCGTAGGCACAATTCGGCTCCTGCCGCTGGCATCGGTCACCTTGGAAAAACCATCTGGTCTTTGCCAAACCGCGGTCATGGGTTTCCTCCCAATTAAAGTGTGCGAACTAACAGCTATTATAGGTTAACTAATCTCAAATTTCAACTTTTCCTACATTCGCATCCGAAGTGCAACACTGATTAGGTATTTGGAGCCAGATGTATTCTCTCGTAATACTCATTTGGCGTCAAGAAGCCAAGAACTTTTCTGGGGGTATTATTGAATTTATCCTCTAAGGCACTCAGATATTCTTGTGTTAAATTGTCAATGCTTATCCCCTTGGGAACAAACCTCCTCATTCTTTTAATCGTATTTTCAACACTTCCTTTTTCCCAAGAGTGATATGGATTACAAGCATACACAGGAATATTAAGTTTGTCTGAAATAACTTAGAGATTCTAAGAAGACAATGTTAATTGCCCAAGACTTCCGAAGTATTGAATGAAGAAGAATTTCTGGAGAGGTGGGATTAACTTTTGTCAAATAAAAGGCGCTTGTGCCTCTTAAATTGATTTGAGTTGACCCCACCTCTCGAGTCGCTTACTTTTTGGTTTCTGGCGGTGGCTTCGGATCTTCTTAATCCTTCTTTGCGTCTTGCCCTTCAGAAGGCAGATCCAAATCCTCCCTCAAAAAACGGAATGGCGGTTTGACGCCATACGCGCTCTTGCCGACGAGAACCGATGACCCGTCCCTGCGAACCTGGAAGGCGTGCGGCCTTCCCGGAAGGAGATATGTATCTCCTACCTCGAGAAGAAGATTCGCATCCTCCCTACTCATTTCTTGTCTGAGGCCCCCGTTAGAGATTCGAACAGCGTCGTTCGGTCGGAAAACCGTGGTTCCCATCGCCGTCTCTCCTTATTAGAATTTGGTGTGCGACCTACGGGGCATAGTACTAAAAATGGCGATTAAAGTCAATCCTAACTATTTGACTTGGCCTGAAATATGGGATAAAATCGCTAGATTAACCAAATGGCAATAGAGTCATTAAGAACAAGGGAGGGCAGTGCCCGCTATATTTTCGAAGCCTCAAAATCGAATGGCCGGTCATTAATAGGAGAAATCGTAAAAGGCGCGGCAAGTAGGTCCTACTACCTTATTTTGGGAGTAAATGAGTTCGGGCCTTTAGTGGATAGGGGTCTTAAGGCTTACAGCCTTGAACCCTCTTTCCTCGACTCTCCGGGTGAAATAACGATACCCTGGGCGGCAAATCTTATCACCCTTGGGCCTAATGAGAAAAATGCCATAACGGCAAGGCTCAACAAACGAATCGCAAAGATAAGGGAAGAGTACACACTTTCTCCCAGTGATAAAGGAAACCCCCTTTTGGGTTTTTGACATACCTGGTAAAATACAAGTGGTGATAACTATGAGTACTTATCATAAACTTTGGAAGGAGGCGATGAACCCGTGGTGGTTGTCAAAAAACAAAAGGGCGAATCAGAAGACCGGCTTATTGCCCGTTTTAAAAAGAAGGTCCTGGCCGAAGGAATTCTTCTCGATTTAAGGGAAAGGGAGCGTTACAAAAAACCGGCAGAGAGGCGCAAAGAGCAAAAATACCGCATAAAGCACCAGATAGAACTGGAGAAAAAAAGAAACTATTAGGCTCCCCTGTTATATTAGTGCCCCAGTTGAAAGTTTTGTTAAAAAGAAGGTTTCGAACTAACAAAATTTTTTACAAAAGCCTTTCTGTGATATCTGGTAAGCCCGTATTTTTTTATAGCTTGTCGATGTTTCTTCGTTCCGTATCCTTTATTATTCTCCCATCCGTAAATTTTGAATCTCTTGTTTTTTGAAAGATTCTCCATTAGACCGTCGCGGTAAACCTTGGCAATTATTGAAGCTGCCGCAATTGTAAAGGATTTTTCGTCCCCGTTGATTATTGCTTTTTGGTTTTTTCTTCGAAGCCCTTTTACCCAAGGAATATAGAATGCATCTATTAAAAGGTAGTTTATGGTAAGTTTCTTTTGGGCCGCGGCTATTGCCCTTCGAAAAGCGACCTTCGTGGCTTTACCCATTCCTAGCCTATTAATCAAGCTTACTGGAGCCTCCCCTATCCCCCAAGAAGCCGCATTTTGTCTAATCCAGCCGTCCGCCCTTAGTCTTTGCCGAGGAGTCAATTTCTTGGAGTCGTCTATTCTTATTTCCTTATTAGTGAAACGGAATTTTGAGTTTCGGGCAAAGACTACACAGCCTGCCACAACCGGCCCCGCAAAGCACCCCCTTCCTACCTCGTCGACCCCGGCTACTGCCCCAAATCCCTTATTCCAAAGGGGTTTCTCGAAGGAAAAATCTACCCCCATTTTTCCTTATCTAAAAACTGTTGTCTCAAAAAAATCGGGGTTTTGCAAAGCCCCAATCAGCCTTGCATGTGCCTCACCCATCATATTTCGGACACCAACTGTATCTCTTCGTCCTAAGTAATCTTCTGCCGAATGCTGCACCAAAAGGCCTAGCTCTCCTCCTGCTTCCAGAGTTTTGGCAAATCGTTCTTTCTCCTCATCGGTCTTTTTGTTTACCCCCATAAGAAGGGCTTCGGCCGATCTGGCGGGAAAAAGCCAGGGGGCTGCCTGGACCGGCTTAAGGTCGTTTTCAATAACTCCTTTATTTATTTCGCTTATACTAAGCGCCTCCGATCTAGTAAGAGTTGCTATATTTTTTCTGAATGCATAAACGCCTTTGTATTTGCTAAGTCCTGCTATCCTATCCAGAACCTCGGCAGCCTTTCTGAAATGCTCTATAGCTTTTGAGTTTGCTTGCTCAAGGTACTCCTTAACATTTTTTGCCTTCGTTCTGACTCTTCTTGCTTTTTCGCCCACCAAAGAAGCCCTGGTGTATCCCGCCGCCGCAAGATGGAGAGCTCTTGATGGATTCCTTCTCCCTAAAGAATCCTTTTGAAGCGCCCGTCGTACAAAATCCCTAAGGTCCCGCCAAAACGTCCCTGTTGCGGTTAAGATACCTTGTTTTTGAAACATTTCCTCCGTTTCCTTTGCAACCCTTTCCAGGTCTTCGTCGGTTTTTATCCTGCCCTGGGAAAATGCTTCACTAATTCTTTGAATTCCAATAAGCATCGCCTCCACCCTTTGCTGTTCTATGCCTGACGGGGCATAATCGTGCCAGATCTCCTCTTGTTGCCTGCCACCTGCAGTTAGTCCCCCAGGTACCCTTTGTGGAACCAGGCAGGAAACGCTCCAACTTTGGGGTATATTGGAAAGATTAACCCGGCCTCTTACTACCTCTCGGTACTTGTCTCCTCCTATTGCCACATAGTCCTGTGCGGTTTCGGGGGTTATTTTTACTTTATTATTCCACCTTGTGGTATAAACAGTTCCCGTTACCGGGTGTACCCTCGGCACCCAAATTGGCGCATCCCAAGTCTCGCTGTCTAAAACCGGGGCTGCAACATAATCGGCCTTTTCTACCTTTATAACAAACAAGTCCCCCCGCTTATCGGAAAAAACGGCCTGGGCTCTTTGTGACCAAAGTATATGAAGCTCGCTTAGTTTGTAACCTTTGTCAAGCATCCTGGGTATTCGGGATGCGGTGTTCTCTTTTATATATTCAGAGATGTATCCCTCTGTCCAGTCTTCAGACTCTTTGCCTACCATAGGAATACAATTATATCGCAGATAGGCTATTTTCTTGTCCACCGGGCTTTTTTCTGCTACAATTTCATCTCGTGGGAAAGGTTTTAGATTATTTTCGCGAAGTAAGGCTTGAGCTTTCCAAAGTGGTTTGGCCAAAAAGAAGCGAGGTAATTAAATTAACCTCAATCGTTTTCATAATCTCGGCTCTGGTTGGAATTTACGCAGGTGTATTGGACTACCTTTTAACCAAACTTCTGGAAATTATTGTTGCACGCTAATTTATGGATGAACAAACAGACCAGGAGGCAGTTACGGAGCGCGGCGTCGGGAAGAAAAAAATTCCCGGCCATATCGTTATTGGCAAAACCGAGGATCCAAAAGCCTCGTGGTATGTAGTTCATACTGCCTCCGGTCACGAAGTAAGGGTTGCAGAGACTCTTCGCCAAAGGGTCGAGTCGATGGGTCTTACCGAAAAGGTATTTGAGCTTTTGGTTCCTACCCAAGACAGGGTCATTATTCGGGGCGGCAAAAAGGCAACCGTAAAGGAAAAAATCTTCCCAGGATATCTTCTTGTAAAGATGATTTTGGATGACGCGGCATGGCTGGCTGTTAGAACCACTCCCGGAATAACTGGATTTGTGGGAGCCGAAAAATCACCTACCCCACTTTTAGAGTCCGAGGTTGCAAATATTCAGAAGTTTATTTCGGCCCCGGCCCCGAGATTTAAAACTAAGTTTTCCGTAGGAGAGGCTGTAAAAATTACGGACGGGCCATTTGCGGATTTCTTGGGAACCATAAGCGAGATGGACGAAGAGAAAGGCAAGGTTAAAGTTTTGGTCTCAATCTTCGGCCGAGAGACCCCGGTTGAATTGGACTTTCTTCAGATTGCCAAAGTTTAGACCCAATTCATGTCAAAGGTTGAAAACACACCTTCAAAACAAGAGCTCAACCCATTTGATATGTTGGTAGCCAGTTTTAAAAAGGTAACAGAAAGATCAAAACAACAGGGGCGCAGCTCCCTTCCAACACCCGAAATAGACAGATACCTGGAAGAAAAAAGGGGTGAAGCAGGCTCTCCTCCGCCCGAGCAAAGAAGTCGGTAAAACCTTTATTTAAGATTTATTGTTTGCGTGGGATAAATAGCCGTGGGGTCGAAGCCCATCTGTTCGCGTCCCGAGGGCTGCCAGCGTATAGACGTATCTGCCATATTTACACAACCCACCCGCCACTTATTCTCCAAAATATCTCTATTAATGTCTTTAGGAAGAGACGGTTGAGCGGCAAAAATTACCCAGCTTTGACTTTTGTCAATCCTCCTGGATACTCCGTCGGGTCCTAAAATGGAAAAAATATTAAGTCCTTCCTGGCCGGCTGTGGCTTCTTTTAAGTAAAGTAACGGGCTGAAAACCGAAACCGTACTTTGGGTCGAGACGGTTTCAATAAGAGTGTCTCTTATAGTCGGAACTGTTATAATCCCTCCTTCCTCGGTAGGTCTTAACCCCCGAGGCTCCGCGTAAATTTTCGTGCCGTCTTTAAAAAACACTTGACCTCCAAAATAGAAATAATAGCCTGGATAAAGGTCGGGCCCAGGCAAAAACTCCCTAAGATGGCCGGGGTTTCTAAGATCCCATTTTCTATCGGCCGCTTGTTCCACAAGCGCTACCCCTACCACTGCACCCGCTGTAGCAAGTCCAGCCGCCCCTGCAACTTTCATAAAACCTCGTCTTGATAATCCTTCCTGTTTGTCTTGGAACATATCGAATTCATTTTACTATAATTACACTATCCCAAGAAATTGGCTTTATAGATACGATATTTACTTCGTGGCACAACTGACATATAATTAGCTACCTCGCAAATTGTGAGGGAGACGCCGAAGGCGCCGAAAGCTTCTTTTTAAGTTTCCGACCCTTCGTGCTTCTAGAAATACACTATATATGGCAGGCAAAAAAGTAAAAACAGTTATTAAAATTAATTTACAGGCGGGTGAAGCAACTCCAGCTCCCCCCGTGGGAACCGCATTGGGCCCCCATGGAGTTGCAATTATGGATTTCGTTAAGGCTTATAACGAAAAAACTGCCCAAATGAAGGGGGGTGTCGTTCCTGCCGTAATTACCATCTATGAGGACAGAACCTTTGCTTTCGAAATCAAAAAGGCACCCGTTTCCGCAATGATTAAAAAGCAGCTATCCCTTGAAAAGGGATCGGGGGTCACTCCTCGGGAAATGGTCGGAACCCTAACCAAATCCCAGGTTGAGGCTATCGCTAAAGAAAAAATGGATGACTTAAATACTAAGGACATTGAAGCCGCAAAAAAAATTGTAGCCGGCACCGCCCGCTCCATGGGTGTATCCGTTGAGGAGTAAAGATATGGGAAAAACAAAAACAGCATTGGTTGACACGGAAATGGCACAGTTGACCGGTAAAGACGCCTATGAGAAAAGAAAGTCAGACAAGGCCAAAAAGGAAGCCGAGAAACAGGAAAAAATCCATATAGCCGGACTTAAGGGCGGCCAAAGGATTAAAACTATTGAAGCGGAGGTATTGCCTCAAGAAGAGGAAAACCAGGCAAAAAAGAAAAAAGCTGCACTAAGGGTGAGGGGCAAAAAATATAAAGATGCCAAGGCCAAAGTAAACCCCGCACAAAGCTATGGCATTCCCGAGGCGGTAAAGCTGGTAAAAGAAACTTCATATTCTTCCTTTGACGGAAGCGTTGAGCTTCATATAGTTGTCAAAAAGCAAGGAATAAGTGCAAATGTTACCCTTCCCCATGCTGCCGGTAAAGAAAAAGGGGTAGAGGTGGCGTCAGATGAAACTGTCAAAAAACTTCAAAGCGGCAAAATCGACTTTGACGTTCTTCTGGCCACGCCCGATATGATGCCTAAGCTGGTTCCTTTTGCCAAAGTTTTGGGCCCCAAAGGACTGATGCCCAACCCCAAAAACGGCACTTTAATTACCGATATCAAAAGGGCAAAGGATTTCTCGGCAAGTAGCATTACCATAAAAACAGAAAAAGAAGCTCCTTTAGTTCATACCGTGGTCGGAAAAGTCAGCCAGAAAGAAGAAGAAATTACGGATAATATTGAGGTTGTATTAAAAGCCCTGGGAGGATCCCGCCAGATTGTTAAAGCCTTCGCCAAAGCCACAATGGGCCCTGCCATAAAGCTTAATATTGCCTAACTTCCCCACCAAGCGGAAGTATTGGTCCGGGGTAGCCTTGAGGACCCTTTAGAAGAACAAATAACAAAAGCCCCAATCCCAGAAGTATCACCAACCAAATTATGGTAAGAAAAACTGTTATTATCCCCCAGCCGATTCCTTTTTTGACACCAAGATAAATCCCCGGAGCAAAAAGAAATAGAGCATAAACCGCAAAGGAAATTACCACAATAAAAATCATTAAAGGGGCCTGCATATCGTAGGAAATACTTCTTGTAAGGTATGTTGCCGCAACAACCGCCAAAAAAGTATATCCCGAAACCAAAAGTGCAGAGCCGAAACTTACGCCGGAAGAAAGAAGAAGTGCCTTTGAATCTATACCGGTCGAAGCCGCCTCGATCCTCCTCGTCTTTAGCAAAACCCACCTTATAAATGCCGCTACCCCAATAACCACAAGAAGTACTATCCCCAATCCGATAGCAATTTCTTTTCCGTACAGCTTTATCCTGGAGTCCGCGAAACTTGAAGACACCCTATATGATTCCAAAGGGGCAAGGCTTGATGCTATTTTAACCAAAGTTCCGTAGCCTATCTGACTATAGAAGGTGTCGATGGCGGATGATTCCGAGGCAGCCCCACCACCTACTGCCCTTAAAGAAACAGCCGCGTCTTCAAAGCGGTAATTTACCTCCCCTTGTGCTCCTCTTAAGACCAAATCAGAGTCCGTACTTATCCCAACCGTCAAATTTCTAATATCGTCTTCAACCTTTAGGGTCTCAAAGTTGAATTTATATGCCGCAAACAGATTCTTCTTGGCATAGCCCATGGCGCGAAAGTAGACGAAAAAGCTTCCCGACTTATTTGCTGCAATTGCCTGGGGTAAGGAAATTTCCAGGGTATCTCCGCTATAAGTACTTTCCGCCTTTTGGTACCTTGCCTTACTCCAGTAGTAACCGTAATAGTCGGGCTCTTGAGTCTCTGCACAAGAGTTGTCGGTTAAATACCTTATACAGGTAGGTTCTTTCAGGACTTGATAAACAAAAATTTCCCGCGGCTCTACCTTGGGAATTCTTAAGGAAATGTTTTTCAGGGGCTGCTCTGCCTTATTGGATAAAACTACTTTAAGCGAAACCACCGCCTCCCCGTTTCCTCTAAATGTAACAGAATAAGAGTGATCCTGGCCCAAAAATCCCGGCTCAGGGTTAGGGAGAGGAAAAATGTCGGGACGGGCAACTCCCGAGTCTGTCGGCCCCTCTTGGGCAAAAGAAGCAGTTGGGGCAAAAAGAAGAATAAATAGACTTAATATTATGGCAATAAACTTTCTTAACACTTCCTTATTATGCATGCTGGGGCATTTTTTTTCAAATTATTAGAAAAAATTGACTTTGAGTGGGTAGAGCAATAAAATCTGGGTATGGCAGAAATAGCAACTGAAGTATTAACTAGACCTAATTTTATGTTGCGTCTAGACGACGGGTCCCCGGTTACAATCGAATTTAAAACTGGAGCATGGGAAATCAACCCAAGGGCTGGTTTCAAAAGGGACAGCGTAAAACAAGAAGAGGTTGTAACCTATAATCCCAGATTTCGCCAACCGCCACCTTTAAATTCAGTGGTCGAGGTAGATACTGGAGGAGAACCCCAATATTTCTTAGTTGGTGGAGTCAGAAAAGGACAAGAAATACCCGAGTCCGTATATGCGTCACCGGTATCAAAACAGGAATTCGAAGATCTGAGACGGTCGGGGCATCCCGTAGTAATTCCCGACAATCTTCCCGAGACTACAGTAAGGCAGACTCTCACTTAGTTTACTCGGGACATCTTTGTGCGTAAAATCTTATCGTGACAGAAAAATCTGCTTCGGAAAGTTTTAGTGAAAGGGCGACAGCTAAAGGGCTTGACCCCGATAGGCTACAGGCTTCCTTAAGAAGGATAGGAGGTTCATCAATACAGCAAGAGCAGATTAAAGCTCAAAGAGGGGCAGGGCGCTTGAAAAGAGCCCTCGAGGCACAAGGGCCTTCTCCCGCACAAAAGGCAGCTGAGGCAGCTGCTCGGCAAAAAAGGCTAAATACTGTCGCATTTGGCATTGACGACCCGGGAGGCGAACTCCCCTCTCAACGCCCACCCGCACCAAGCGCCCCCGGCTGGTTAAAACACGTACATCAAGAAACCCAAAGCCGAGCACGCGGCCCAACTCCAGAAGAACAAGAGGAGATAGACAGAATAGACAGAGAAAACCTTGAAAAGGCACAGAGGGGTTTTCCTCAGAAAAAGGCAGATGAGCCCGTAAGGTAAGTTTATATTGACCGATCCAAATTCTTCGTCTATAATATTTTTTGTCCTAAGAAAGCACGCACAAAAATAAGTCGTGCCGAGGCAAAAAGCGTATTTGGCGCGCCTCGGGCGCGTTTTTTGATGCAAGAAAGTTTTAAATAAAAAATGAAAAAAGCTGAAAAACCAATCTTTGTAGAAAATTTGGCTGCGGAGCTTGCTTCCGCAAAAACTGTGGTTCTTATTAATTTCGCTGGCCTTTCAGTAAAGTCCCAGCAAGAGCTTAAAAGAAGGCTTTTGGATGTTGATGCAAAGATGATTGTTGTCAAAAACACTCTTCTTAAAAGAGCCGGAGGCGTTGCCAAAATCCCATCCGATACCCTCTCCGATTCTGCCCTTACCGGTCAAACCGCACTTGTAATAGGCGCCTCAGACCCCATTGCCCCGGTTCAGGTATTGGGAAAATTTGCGGCAGAATTCGAAGTCCCCTCTTTTAAGGTAGGCATTATTGAAGGAGCATTCCAGGACACCGATAGCCTTATCAAAATCTCCAAGCTTCCGGCAAAAGACGCGCTTTTGGGCCAGCTTCTGGGCACACTTCTTTCTTCTTCATATGGCCTTGTGGGAACCCTAAACTCAAATATGCAAAGTCTTTTATACATTCTTAAACAGAGGGCGGGGTGATAAATATGCCAGAAGATACAAAAAAGCCAGAAGAGGTAAAACCAGAGGTAAAAGCTGAAGAGCCAAAACCTCAAGCAAGGCAAGAAAAGAAAGAATCCAAAAAAGCTTCTGCCAAGGTGGAAAAACTAACCGACGAAATTTCCCAACTTTCTGTTTTGGAGCTTTCTGATTTGGTAGTTACCCTACAGGATAAACTCGGTGTTTCGGCGGCAGCTCCCGTTATGGCTGCTCCGACAACCGCAACAGCTCCCACGGCGGCAGAAGCCCCGGCGGGCGAAATGGGCGGAGGTGGAGCAAATCAAACGGTAACTATCACCAATGCAGGAGCAAATAAAATTTCCGTAATTAAAGCGCTTCGCGAGATTAATCAAAACTTGACCTTGGTTGATGCCAAGAATATGACCGAGGCGACTCCAGCAGAGGTACTAAAAGACGCAAAGGCTGAAGACGCAAAAAGCGCCGTTGAAAAACTCAAGGCTGCAGGAGCCACAGTTGAAGTTAAGTAACCGCAAAACCCCGTAAATAGACTATCTTACGCGGGGTTTTGTATTGGAAAAGCTTAGAAGCTAAAGAAAAGTTCGTTGGAGTAAGCTTGGCAGGTTGCCCCGGTCCACTCGCAAACCCGGTAGTACCAGCTCGTCCCCGGCTTCATGGGTCCCAGTATTTTTTCGTATCCGAAAAGTGGTTCGTTTGTCCTTTTGTCGCCCGGATATGGTTTGCCCGGGGTCGTAGACCAGACAATTCTGTATCCTTCCTCGGCAAGTCCGTCTGCAGTCCAGCTAAGAGATACCGCTCCTTCAGGAGTCTTTTGGCCGGCAACGGTGACTTCGGAAACCTCACCGGTTGTGGTTTTTAAAAAAGCCTGCTTAAGTAGCTCTTTTTTATCTCCTGCAATTTCCTTAAGGGCCACGATATATGCTTCTTTGCTCTTTTTATCTTCAGGGGTTGTATTTTGAGAAATTATGTCAGCTTCCATTCTTTGGATTTCCTCCTCCAAAGCCCACAGTAAAAAGTTGTCGGAGGAAACCGCTGTTTTATTCAGGTTTACTGAAGCTAACAAGCCCTGATTCCAGCTTTTGTTTTCCTTAACTTCGATCTCCTCCCCTTCGCCCTCCTTGACGCTTACGCTACTTTCAAAAACATTGACCACAACCTCTTCGTCTTTTTGAACCCAAAATGCAGTTCCCAAAGCTTCAACCGAAACCTCCCCCGCCGCAACTGTGAACCTGCCGGTCCCTTTCTCAACATAAACGTAAACATCCCCCGCCTCTTGGGAGAATTTAAGATCCCCCGCCATAAGGCTTGTCAGGGTTACACGGGAGGCTGGGCCAAGTCGAAGAATGCTTCCTCCGTCCATTTCCAAAACAAGCTTTGCGTCTTCTCCGGTTTCGACAAGCTCACCTTCAAAAACCTCAGCCCCCTCATAAAGAGGGTTTTTCAGGTGAGCAGAGAAGCTCCATGCTGCCCCTTCCAAGTAAGATACTTTTGCACTCGCAACTACCACCGGGGCTGGGGTAGAAGTTGCCTCGGGTTCAGGCTGAACTTTTTGGGCAAGTCTTGAAGAAATCCGGGGGGCAAAAAATATTGCGCCTCCGATAACGACAAGAAGGACAACCAAAACCCCTCCGGTTACCAAAACCTTCTTTTTATTTTCTCCGTCTCCGGCACTTTGAGGCTCGGACGACTGGACTTCCACAGTAGGAGGGGTAAAGGCTTCAGGCTGTGGGGTGGAAACCGGGGGCGGCGGAGGAGGCATGTCTACATGAGGATCTGACACAACAGGAAACGAAGAAACAGGGCTTACCGGAGCCTCGGGCAGAGGAGGAAGGCCGGAAGATGCCGGAGTTTGGGGTACTGATGGTTCACTTACCCCTTGCCCCGGAAGTGGTGCAGTTGGATCCATACACAAGATAGTACCAGTATCCAAGCGATTTATTCAATGGGAAAAAGCTTAAGAGCCTCTTTTAATTTTTTCCATAAGAAACGCGTTGGGCGATCCAGAATTTATCAACCTTATTCTTCTCTTCCTCATAACTTGTCCCAAAAGCAAAAGGTTCTTCTTTTAATGCTCTAAGCCTTAGGCTCTTATAATCCCTCCACCTTTGGGTGGGAAGTTTTATTAGTTTTACTTTTAGACTTTTATTCATATCAACGCTTTTCAAAATATCCTGGAACTTTCTTTAAAACTTCGGCCAGGGCGTAAGCTACCAATTGCCTTTTTTCTGGGCTTAGCCTATAGCGGTTTGCTATTTCAAGCTGAATTGTATTAAAGCCTTCACCAAAATCGGGGTGCTGATAAAATTCCGGTTTGGGAGCTTTCCTGAAATGCTTCAGGCTAGGTAGGCCTGAGTAGGCGCTACTCTTTTCATCTTCACGCGTCGCCACAACTACAATGGCTTCAGCTCCTAAAAGTCGTAAGCTTCCCTCCAACTCATGCCTAAACCAGTCGATAAAATCTTTATCAGCCGGTTCTTTTGAGCCAGCGATAGCAAAATCGAAGTAGGGATTATCTTTCATGCCGTGAACGGCTAACCTGCAGAAGGGAGATTTTAGTTTTTCGATTGGGCCTAGGCGCCCTTGTTTTTCAAGAACGCCCCTTATAGCCCAATATAAAGCCGCCCTTGAGCTTCTTGAATATTCTGAAGCTTTGGCAATGGTCACGTCCTCGCTTCCTTCCCCTTCCATCCGAGTTTCCCCCCTTACGTACCAGGCTCTATTAAGGTCCGACTTAATACGGGATCTTTTGGAGATTATTAATGAAGCCCCTGTAAGATCCGCCGCTTTCTTTGCAATATCCACCGTGTCCTCATCGAACCTTTCTGAAACCTGCTTCACAATCTTTGCTGTTTCCGTACCTACTCCATGCTTTCCAGCCAAAAACCTTTCCACTTCTGAGCTTGGCAAATTAATACCGGCACTACCCATACTATTCTCAATTTCTGCTATTGTGGGTCTTTGGGAATGAATAGCGTCAACAAGAATGGGAATTCTAGACAAGCCTTCATAAACTTCAAGGTATTTATTTATTGCAATGTCGGAAACTTCAGAAGATTCCTGACGAATGTCTTTCTTGGAAACCGAGGCAAACAA
>Ga0154302_114_pt4 | contig 17975 bp, 31 predicted proteins | sample RifGroA1_FD_105596 | JGI IMG/M metagenome (GOLD analysis project Ga0154302, IMG submission 105596) | Candidatus Woesebacteria bacterium GWA1_41_8
CAGTTACCCATATTAAGGTTGGTCCTTGTGTTGTAACCCAAGTTAAGGATGAACAAAAAAATGGATATTGGGCAGTTCAACTTGGGTTTGGTGAAAAAAGGATTAAGAATGTTACTAAACCTCTACTTGGTCATCTAAAAGGCGCTGTAAAAGATAAAAAGGCGCCTCGTTTTTTGCGTGAGGTAAGACTATCTGAAAAAACCGATCTTAAAGTTGGTGATGAGATAAAAGTTGGCGATATCTTTAAAAAAGGCGATTTAGTCGCTGTTACTGGGAAATCAAAAGGGAAAGGTTTTGCCGGCGTAGTCAAAAGATGGCACTTTGCTGGTGGACCTAGAACTCATGGTCAAAGTGACAGATTACGTGCTCCAGGTTCTATCGGACAGGGAACCACCCCAGGTAGGGTTTACAAAGGTAAAAAGATGGCAGGTAGGATGGGGAGTGCTACTATTACTATTAAAAACTTGGCGGTAGTTTCTGTGGATGAAGCAAAGAATGAAATTATGCTCTCGGGGCCTGTTCCAGGAATTCCTGGCGGACTTTTAATTATCAAAAAAATTGGCTCGGGCAAGTTGGAAGATTTGATACAAGAAACTCCGCAGATTCAAGTTCAGCAAGAAGAAGCGCCAGAAGGTGAAGGCAAAGAGGAAGCGGAAAAACAGTTAGAAGTTAAGGAGGGAAAAGATGAAGGTTAATATGTATAGTACTAAGGGAGTTAAAAAGGGCAGTTTTGATTTACCTAGAGAGGTCGGGGAAAAGGTTAATTTGCCACTTTTAGCTCAGGCTGTTTATGTTTACCGTGATAATACTCATTTTGGACTTGGGAAAACAAAATCACGCGGTGAGGTGTCTATCTCCACAAGAAAAATTTATAGGCAAAAAGGAACTGGGGGTGCCAGACACGGGGCTAAATCAGCACCCATTTTTGTTGGTGGCGGAACAGCGCATGGCAAGAAGGGAATAAAAAGAAAATTAGTGCTTTCAAAGAAAATGAGATTAAAAGCTTTGAATTCAGCCCTAGCGCTAAAAGCTAGAGAAAACAGTTTGGGGATTGTTGATGGAATTGACAGCATCAAAAAGACAAAAGACGCCAATATGCTTTTGGCAAAAATTGAATCTTCGGAAAAGGTCAACAAGACGCGTAGGTTCAGTCTTGTCGTTGCGGGGAAGGTTGAATTTGCAATAAGGGCGTTTAGAAATATCAAGAATGTTAAAGTTTTGTCTAGGGATAATTTGAATGCGCATGACGTCGTGGTTGGGGGCTTTTTGCTTGTCGACAAAGCTATTTTTGATAAAGTTAAGCCAACCTCAAGTAAAGAAAATACAAAAAAGTCTGTGATAGCACCCGCCAAAGAGAAAACTAAATCAGCAGTCAAACCAACAAAGAAAAGGAGTTCCAAAAAATAAAATATGAGCAAATTAGTACCAATAATTACTGAAAAAACTACCAACGATGCAACCAATGGCCGTTACACTTTCTTGGTAGACAAAAACCTAAACAAGTTCCAAATCAAACAATTGGTTGAAGAAACTTTTGGTGTTCATGTGGTTTCAGTTGCTACGATTAACATGCATGCAGAAAAGAAAAGAACAATTTCCGGAAAAATTAAAAAGATCAAGCCCACCAAAAAGGCAATGGTTACCTTAAAAGAAAAAGAAAAGATAGATGTTTTTGAAACCAAGAAAAAATAAAATGAAAAAACTGAAAAGAATATTACCTAAAAGATCTGGGAGAAATTCTACTGGTAGAATTTCTGTTCGCCACCAGGGCGGACGCGAGAAGCGATTTTATCGTGATATTGATTTCAAACGAGACAAAAAAGATATTTGGGCTAAGGTTGAAAACATTGAATATGATCCAAACCGCAATGTCAACATTGCCCTACTGCTTTACGAAGATGGAGAAAGAAGGTATATTATGCTACCTGCTGGTTTGAAAGTTGGTGGAAAAGTAATTGCGTCTGAAGCTGCACCAATTGAATCTGGGAATTCACTTCCTCTTGCTAAGATTCCTGCTGGAACTCAAATTCATAATATTGAAATTAGACCTGGTAAGGGTGGGCAGCTTGTTCGGGGAGCAGGATCGGTGGCTGTTGTTCAAGGAAGAGAAGAGGATATCGTGTTAGTAAAGTTGCCATCAGCTGAGATTAAGCGATTTTCTCCAGAATTGTGGGCAACTGTTGGCCAAGTGGGGAATTTTGAATATAGAACCAAAAGAACAAAAAATGCAGGTGTTAATAGAAGACGGGGTATCAGGCCGTCAGTTCGAGGTACTGCTCAGCATCCAGGGTCACATCCGCACGGAGGTGGAGAAGGTAGAAGTGGAGTTGGTCTGAAGTATCCCAAAACGCCTTATGGAAAACCTGCAGTTGGCAAGACCAGAAAGAGAAAAAAATACTCTGATGCATTAATTGTTCAACCAAGAAAGAAAGGCAAGCACTCGTAGAAATAATGTCTAGATCAAGTAAAAAAGGGCCATATGTCGATGAAAACTTACTCAAAAAGGTAAGAGGTGGCGATGGTGAAAAAACCAAGCCAATAAAAACTTGGGCGAGAAGTAGCCAAATTCCACCAGAATTTGTGGGTAAGTATTTCAAGGTTCACAACGGTCGGGTTTTTGTGGATGTTTTTGTGACAGAAGATATGGTAGGGCACAGGCTTGGAGAATTTTCATTCACGAGAACCTTTAGAGGTCATGGACAAGTTGTCAAACGTATTATAGAAAAAACTTAATATGGAAATTGTTGCAGTACAAAAATATTTGCGAATGTCACCTACAAAAGTTAGACTTGTGGCTGATTTGGCAAGAGAAATGACGCCTATTGATGCTATTGAAAGGTTGCCTTTCAGTGGAAAACGAGCTGCAAAACCGTTAGTTAAGGTTCTAAAAACTGCCGTGGCAAATGCCAAAAAACAGGGCTTAAATGAGGAAGAACTCTCAATAAAAGAGATCCAGATTAATGAGGGTCCAAAACTAAAACGCTGGCGCGCAGGGGCAAGAGGCAGAGCAAAGCCGTACGCCAGGAGAATGAGTCATATCAGGGTCGTATTAACGACTGAAAATAATCAAGTGGCAAAAAGCAAATTACAAACAAATTCTAAATTGGAAAAAATAGCAAAAGATGGCAGTAATAAGACTAATCCGGAAACCCTAAACCCGAAATCCGAAACAAAAAGCAATTTAAAAAGCGGTAAGCCAAAGGTTAGAAGCCTGGTGAGTAGGTTAAGCAAAAATAAAGAAAGGAGCAAAAAGTAAACTTTCGAGTTTTGATATTCGAATTTAGGACTTATAAACACATGGGACAAAAAATTAACCCTAAAGGATTTAGAATTGGCACTTTTTTGCCTTGGAGTTCTCGGTGGTTTTCCGATGATGCAAAATACAAAGACAGTTTGTTGGAAGATATAAAAATCAGAAAAATGCTGATGGATAAGCTAAAACTTGCAGGTATTAATAGTGTTGAAATCGAGCGTTTACCCAAAAGTATGACAATCATTTTGACCGTATCAAGACCGGGTGTGGTAATAGGGCGAGGAGGAAGCGGCCTTGAGGATGTCAAAAGAAGCATTGTCGAAACTGTAAGTAAAATTAGGGGTAAAAAAATTAAAGATTTGAAAGTTGACCTAAGGGTAAATGAGGTCAAGAATCCAGAGATTTCAGCCTACTTAGTGGCGGGTAGAATTGTGTCAGATTTGGAAAGACGAATGCCCCACAGGAGAGTTGTTGCTAAAACAATTGAACGCGTAATGCAATCTGGAGCATTGGGTGTAAAGATAATTCTTTCAGGAAGAATTGGTGGAGCTGAAATAAGTAGAACTGAAAAGTATCAGAAAGGTTCTGTTCCAACCCAGACACTTCGGGAAAACATTGACTATGCGCAGGTGCCGGCGCTTTTAAAAAGAGGTTATGTTGGAGTTAAAGTTTTTATCCATAAGAAAAAAGAAGAGTAATAGAATTAGTCACTAGTAAATAGGTAATAGGCACTAGTGCTAAACATAAAAACTAATTACTAATTTCTAATGCCTAACTATTATGTTAGAACCTAAAAAAAGAAAATATAGAAAAGATTTCAGGGGTAGAAGAAGAGGTAAAGCTATTCGAGGGTCGTTTTTGTCTTTTGGTGAATACGGACTAAAAGCCCTTGGTAGGGGTTGGTTGTCAAGCAGACAAATCGAGGCTGGAAGACGTGCGATAACTCACAGCATGAAACGCGGCGGTCGTGTTTGGGTGAGGGTTTTCCCTGATAAGCCTGTTACATCACGGCCTGCGGGTCAAAGAATGGGTGGAGGGAAAGGCGACCTTGATAGATATGTGGCTGTAATTACTCCTGGACGTATAATTTATGAAGTTGCAGGTGTAACACACGAGGTTGCAAAAGATGCATTTAACAAAGCTGCAGCTAAAATGCCGTTCGTTTCGAAGTTTGTAAGTAGAGAGGAATAATTTTATGAAAAGGAAAGAAGTAGATACATTAAGAGCTAAGGAAGTGAAAGAGTTAGAGAAGACAGCTGTTGAAAAAAAACGTGAACTTCTCAAGGCAAAAGTGGATATGAGTGTAGCAAAGGAAAAGAACTTAAAAAAGGTTAAAAATTTAAAACACGAGATTGCACAAATTTTAACTATCATCAAAGAGAAGACCTTCACAGTTAATGAAGATGGTCAAGATGAAGCTAAAAAAGCAAAAAAGGAGGTCAAATAAAGTATGCAGATTTTTAGAGGCAAAGTAATACATACAAACATGCAGAAAACGGCAAGGGTTGCAGTAACTCGAATAGTCGCCCATCCTGTATATAAGAAAAGATATAAAAAGGTCAAGCACTATTTAGTTCATGATGAAATCGGAGTGAAGCCCGGCGAGATCGTCCGATTTGTAGCCAGTAAGCCCTTTAGTAAATTAAAAAGATGGAAGATGTTAGAAGTAGTCAAGCCAGATGCGAGTAAAGTTGTTAAAACGAAAGGAGCTAAAAAAGATATTAAGAAAAAATAAGGATTTAAATTCGGAAATTTTTATCTTTTAAAACTAGCATGATTCAACTAAGAAGCATATTAACTCCAGCTGATAATTCTGGAGCAAAAAAATTTAGAGTGATTGGAATTACGCCCAGAATAGGCAAGGTTGCAACCATTGCGGATGTGGTTAGGTGTACCGTTTTTGGGTCAGACCCGAACGGTGCTGTGGCAGACAAGGAAAAGGTTAAGGTGTTGATTGTTAGGACAAAAAAAGAAGTTAGAAGAAAAGATGGTAGCTATGTTAGGTTTGATGATAATGCGGGTGTTGTTATAGATAAACTTGGTTTCCCTAAAGGGACTAGAATTTTGGGTCCAGTTGCCCGCGAAATAAAAGAAGCCGGATATACAAAAATAGCATCTTTAGCTAGGGAGGTAGTATAGCAATGTTGAAATTTAAAGTTGGCGATGCGGTTAAAATCTTGACAGGAAAAGATAAAGGAAGGGAAGGGAAAATCGAAAAGATTTATCCCAAGAAAAAATTGGCCTTAGTTCCTGGTGTAAATATGTTCAAAAAACATGTAAAATCTCAACCTGGACAAAAAGGTGGAATTTATGATATTCCAAGACCCTATGACTTTTCTAAACTTGCCATAATTTGTCCTAGTTGTAAAAAGTTTACAAGAGTTGGTTTTAAGATTGTTGGGAAGGAAAAGGTTCGTTTTTGTAGGAAATGTGGAAAAGAAATAGCAGTAAAAAAGTAAAAAATGACAGGCTTATCAAAAAAACAAAGATTAAAAATTAACTATTTTAAAGAAGTTGCACCTAAATTGGCAGCTGAGTTTGATATTAAAAACAAACTAGCTGTTCCTAGGGTTATAAAAGTGGTGGTAAATATGGGCATTGGAGACACATTGAAGAGCAAAGAGCTGTTGGAGTCTGCAAGAAAAGATATGGCAACAATTACAGGGCAAATTCCTTCAACACGGGCGGCTAGGGTTTCTGTTGCAAGTTTCAGTATAAGACGAGGGATGCCGGTTGGACTGAAAGTTACTTTGAGAGGAGATAGAATGTACGCGTTTTTGGATAGATTGTTTTCAATTGTGCTACCAAGACTTAGGGATTTTCGCGGGTTGACACTTAAGAGTTTTGATAAGTTCGGCAATTATAATTTGGGTGTGAGGGAACACACAGTTTTTCCTGAGGTTTCTCAAGGTAAAAATGTTTCCCGGGGTTTGGAGATTACATTAGTTACCAATTCAAATAACAAAGAAAAGTCAAAAAGGCTTTTAGAGCTTATGGGTATGCCTTTTGAAAAGGTTGAAGATGCTGAAAAAGATACTAAAAAGAATGTTAAGGATGGGAAGTAAAAAAGGAGAATAATTATGGCAAAAACATCTAAAGAAGTAAGAGAACATAAAAAACTTAAATACAAAATCAGGTATACCAACAGGTGTAGAATTTGTGGCAGGTCAAGAGGATACCTAAGGAGGTTTGGTTTGTGCAGGCTTTGTTTTAGAGAGTATGCCCATAAAGGCGAGCTTCCGGGAGTTAGAAAGGCTAGTTGGTAACTATATGACAATGGTAAATTTTCCAGTGGGAGATTTTCTTATACATACGAAAAATGTAGCAATTGCTAGGGGAAAAACTTTGGAAATCAGACATACAAAGCTAATTTTTGCTGTGGCCAAAGCGATGGTGAGGGCAGGTTATCTTAGTGATGTCAAAAAAGTTGATCACAAAATAGAGGCAAAACTTGTCTATAGGAAGAAAGAACCTCTTCTTATGGATGTGAAATTGGTTTCAAAGCCTGGTTTGAGAATTTATATTAGCGTTGATGATTTGAGGAAAGTGAAAACTCCGACTATTTACATTATTTCTACGCCTGGTGGGGTTTTGACATCAAGTGAGGCAATTAAGAAAAATGTTGGTGGTGAGATTCTTGCTGAAATTTTATAGATATGAGTAGAATTGGAAAATTACCAGTTAAAATTGTAGATGGAGTAAAAGTTGAAGTGGATAATCGACTTATCAAAGTTTCCGGCCCTAAGGGAGCTTTGGAGAAGGTTTTACCGAGGGAGATATCGGCCAATGTTGAGAACGGGGAAATAGTAGTTTCTGCACATGGAAAATCCGATAAGTCAAAGGCTTTGCATGGAACATATAGAAGCTTAATTGCAAATATGACTAAAGGTGTAACTGAAGGATGGTCGAAGGCTCTTGAAATGGTGGGAACAGGTTACAGAGCCGAAACAACAGGGAAAAAGCTTACTCTTACCGTTGGTTTTTCGCATCCGGTAATTATTGATGCACCTGACGGAGTTACTTTTAAGGTAGAGAAAAATATAATAACAATTGATGGAATTGACAAAGAGGCTGTAGGTCAGGTGGCGGCAGAGATAAGGTCTGTAAGGCCACCAGAGCCCTATAAAGGCAAGGGTATCAAATATGTAGGGGAATTCATTCGCAGGAAGGCTGGAAAGGCAGCTAAAGCAGCTGGTGCAGCCTAAGGGAGATGCATGAATACGCTTAAAAGACATAAAAAAAGAGCAGTTAGGACAAGGTCAAAAATAAGTGTTACGGGGCAGAGGCCTAGGCTTACTGTTTTTAGGTCTAATAAACAAATTTATGCTCAATTGATTGACGATACAAAAGGTAAAACTTTAGTTGCATTTTCTAGTAAAAATTTGGATGTAAAAACTGTTAAGGGCAAGACCAAGCAAGAAATCTCGATATTGGTGGGAGAGGGTGTTGCAAAGATGGCAAGAACCAAAAAGATATCAAAAATTGTTTTCGATAAAGGACCATACAAGTATCATGGCAGAGTTAAATCTGTTGCTGAAGGTGCAAGAAAAGGAGGACTAATTTTCTAATGGATTATAGAGGTGGTTATCAGGGGGCACAAAAGGAATTTTCCGAGACTGTCGTTGAGATTAAACGGATATCAAAAAAGACTAAAGGTGGAAATACCATAAGATTTTCGGCTTTAGTTGTCGTTGGTGACAAAAAAGGCAAAGTTGCAGTTGGGCTATCAAAGGCACCAGATGTTGCTAGCGCAATACACAAAGCCATAGATCAAGCAAAGCGAAGAATGATTAAAGTACCCATAAAAGGGACAACTCTTCCTTACTCGGTTAACGAGAAATTTTCTGCTGCTAAAATATTACTTAGACCAGCGCCTAAGGGATCTGGTATCATTGCAGGAGGTCCAATGCGAGTAGTATTGGATGCTGCTGGTGTAAGAGACGCAGTGGGAAAAATCTTGGGGACAAAAAACAAGGCATCAAATGTTTATGCTACGCTTAAAGCGCTTAAAACTATAGCTAAGATGGATGACAAAAAATCGAGCATGAAAGGTGGGAAAAAATAATGACAAGATTGCCAAAAGTTGTTGTACGAAAATCAAAAAGGCGAGGAAGAGGTTACGGAAGCGGCAAAGGTGGACATACCACTGGTCGAGGCCAAAAAGGACAAAAATCAAGAGGAAAAATAGGAATACTTTTTGAGGGTGTTAAAATGAAGAAATCTCTTTTAAAAAGAATTCCAGTAAGACGTGGTAAAACGAAATTTAAGGCAGGTGTAAAACCGTTGGTTGTTAACTTGAAGCTTTTGAACTTACTACCTGCCGGTAGTAAAGTTGATATAGACTTTTTGGTAAGCCATAAACTGGTGGATGCTAAAGATGCCAAAAGTGATGGTGTAAAGATATTGGGAAATGGTGAAGTTAAGAAAAAGCTAACTATCGAGCTCCCGATTTCCAAATCCGCTGCAAAGAAAATTGAAAAAGCTGGTGGAAAAGTTTCTGAGGTTTCGGATAAGTAACTGTAGCTTACTTATCGGCCTTTATATTATTAAAATTTAAGAATTTCGATTTATGCTTGCTTCGATTTTTCAATTTTTTGGGAAGACAGTAAAATCACCCGACATTAGGAAGAAATTAATAGTTACGGCTATTGTCCTTGTTATTTATAGGTTTATGGCCCATATTCCGGCAGCTGGTATTAATAGGGCATCTTTACAGGCTTTATTTACCGGCAGTCCACTTCTTTCTCTATTGGACGTGTTCTCTGGAGGAACATTGGCCAATTTTTCGATTCTTGCATTGGGCTTGACGCCATACATTAACGCTTCAATTATTTTTCAATTGTTATCATATGTAGTACCTTCGTTAGAGGAGCTTACAAAGGAAGGCGAATATGGTAAGGAAAAAATTGACCAATATACAAGGATTGTTACTGTTCCTCTTGCAGCATTTCAGGCTTTTGGTATGTATGCTTTGCTTAAAAGCCAAGGTATAATTCCTTCGCTATCTCCCCTTTCTTTAATTGCTTTGGTTGCAACTATGACCGCGGGTTCAATGTTGGCGGTGTGGTTGGGTGAACTTATCACCGAATATGGAGTAAGTAACGGTGTTTCCTTTTTGATTTTTGCCGGAATTATTGCAAGGCTTCCAGTAACGCTTGGTCAATCTGTTGCTGTTATCACCACACAAGATCTTATGCGAGCTGGGGTGTTTGCTGTTTTAGCTATTATCATTGTTGGGGTTATAGTGTTTATGAACGAAGCCACTCGGCAAATCCCCATAAATTATGCACGACGGGTTGGTAGGACCGTCCTTTCGTCTTCGTATATTCCATTAAGGCTAAGTCAAGCTGGAGTAATACCTATAATTTTTGCAGTTTCACTTGTTTTATTACCCTCTCTTGCGGGTCAGTTTTTGGCTAATGTGCCAAACCAACAAGTGGCTCTGTTCGCATCAGAAATTGCCAGGAATTTTAGTCCAACCTCCTTCGTCTACAATTTTGTCTATTTCTGGCTTGTTTTTGGTTTTACTTATTTTTATACAGCTATTGTTTTTAATCCCGAGCAGATTTCTGAAAACTTGCAAAAAAGTGCAGGTTTTATTCCCGGAATTAGACCGGGAACACAAACAACAAAGTACTTGGGGGGTGTGTTAAATAGAATTACCTTAGCAGGTGGTGTCTTTTTGGGACTTGTTGCAATTTTGCCGTCCTTTTTTCAAAACTTTTTAGGTGTTGCTAATTTGGCAGTTGGTGGAACCGGAATTTTGATTGTTGTCCAGGTCGTACTCGAATTCACCCGTGAGTTGGAAGCACAACTTGTTATGAAACGATACGAAACCTTTTTAAGTTGATATGATACTTGTTATTTCTGGTCCCCAGGCTTCAGGTAAAGGAACACAAGGTGATCTGCTTGCAAAAAAGCTTGGTTTATTTCATATGGAAAGTGGAGAAATGTTGCGTGAAATAGCCAAAACAGACAATCGCATAAGAGATATGTTAAACACCGGAACTTTGGTACCAGGAGAAGAAACTATTAAGCTAATGGAAAAGAAAATAAACGATGAAACAGGAGGCTTGGAAAATATTATATTTGATGGATTTCCCAGAACTCCAGAACAATACGAACTTTTTAAGAAATGGTTACAAATTAATAATACTAAATTGGATTGTACAATATACCTGGAAATTAGCGATAAAGAGGCAGAGAAGAGATTGTCGGCAAGAAGAATCGATGAAATAACCGGAGAGGTTTACAATTTAATAACTAATCCACCAGGTACTGATGTAAACCCTGAATATTTAGTTCAACGGGAGGATGATAAACCAGCTGCTATTCGCAAAAGACTTTTCATATTTCATAGCACTACAAAACCAATGTTAGAAGAAATGGAAAAAGATGGACTTCTTGTAAAAGTTAACGGTGAGCAGTCAATTATGGCCATATTTGAGGAAATATTAACTGAACTTAAAAAGAGGGGTTTATATAATGGGTAGCTTCGAAATTAAAACTCCTGAGGATATTAAGAAAATGCAGGAAGGTGGCAAAATTCTTCGTGCTGTCAAAAATGCTGTTGCTAAAAAAGTGAAAACAGGTGTTTCTGCCAAAGATTTGGATGAATTTGCAGAGCAAATGATTTTAGATCTAGGTGGCAAGTCTTCTTTTAAGACAGTGCCAAATTACCGTTGGACCACATGCGTCAATGTTAATGCTGGCATCGTTCACGGAATTCCTACTAAAGATCTGGTTTTTAAAAAGGGTGATGTTGTTAGTATTGACTTGGGAGTTTTATACCAAGGGTTTCACACCGACACCTCAATTACGGTTGCCATTGACCCGTCAGCTCAAGTATCTAAAATGTTGAAAGTGGGTCAAAATGCTTTAGATCTCGCGATTGTTGAGGCTAAGCCCGGCAAAAGGATTTATGATATTTCTGAGGCTATAGAGAAAAAAGTTAAAGCTGGTGGGTTTAATCCTGTGCGCGCATTAGTAGGCCATGGAGTTGGTCGCGAGCTTCACGAGGAACCTCAGATACCCTGTTTTGTGAGTGGAACTCGCAACGAGAGTCCAAAAATTCCTGTCGGTGCAGTAATTGCAATTGAAGTTATGTATACTCAAGGAAAACCCGATTTGGTTTTAGAAGATGACGGGTGGACAATTTCTACCCAGGATGGTAAAATATCAGCGCTTTTCGAAGAGACCGTTGCTGTTACTAGCCACGGTCCTATTGTTCTAACTTAAAGAAAGAATTTTAGCGAAAAAGCTAATGTTGATTGGCTTTTCTTTTTATTGTTAAACAAATTTCGAATAGCTTTAAAATTTATGGCTCAAAGCAGGAATCAAGCAATAGACGGTGTGGTTACGGAAGCTTTGCCCAATACAATGTTCAAGGTTGAACTTTCCGATGGCCGGGAAATTTTGGCAACACTGAAAGGGATTTTAAGAAGAAGGTATGTCAGGATTTTTCCTGGTGACAACGTTAAAGTTGAAATGACGCAATACGACAAAGATAGGGGTAGGATTGTTTTTAAGTACAGAAAATAAAAATATGAAAGTAAATTCATCAGTCAAAAAAAGATGCAAGAATTGCAAGATAGTGAGACGACGTGGGGTTATCTACGTGATTTGCAGCAATCCTAGACATAAGCAGCGTCAAGGATAGCTTGCACACTCCTCTTATGAAAGAGTTTGTGTAAGCAGCGTCAAGGATAAGGACTATGTAATAGTCACCAGTTTAGTATTTTCACTATTGCCTAATAACTAATTAAAATGGCTAGAATTTCAGGAGTAGAACTACAAGACAATTGGAAAGTTGACTATGCCCTTACAAGGATTAAGGGTATTGGTTGGTCTATCGCGGAGCAGATTTTAAAGAAAGCTAACTTACCTTCTTCTAAAAGACTGTCTGAACTGTCTTCAGATGAGGTAGCAAAGTTGGCCTCTGAGGTGGACAAATATCCAACAGAAGGCGAGCTTTTAAGGCAGGTAAAATCCAATGTCACACGGCTTCATGCTATAGGTTCTTACAGAGGCGTTCGCCACTCGCGCGGCTTGCCGGTTCGTGGGCAAAGAACTAGGACGAATGCTAGAACCAAAAGAGGTAAAAGAAGAACAGTAGGAGCATTTAAGAAAGAAGCGCTGACTAAGATGCAACAGACACAGAAGGGGGAAAAGTAAAATGGCCGCAAAGAAAAAAACTGCTGAAAAAGGAAAAATCTACATTTCGGCTTCATTTAATAATTCTTTAGTAACTATTACCGACGACTCTGGTAACACAATTTCTTGGGGTTCATCTGGCGCATCCGGTTTTAAGGGAACACGAAAGTCTACGCCTTATGCGGCAACGGTAGCTGTAGACAAGGTGATTAAAAAAGCACAAGAGGAATACGGTCTCAAAGAAGTAGAGATTTATATTAAAGGTCCAGGTGCAGGAAGAGATGCGGCATTGAGGGCAATAAGGTCCGCTGGTCTTAAAATTTCGTTAATTGCTGATGTGACACCTATTCCGCACAATGGTCCAAGGTCAAAAAAGAAAAGGAGAGTATGATCTTATTCTAACTTTCTTTTCTAAAGAAAGTTAGGCAAAGAAAAACAAAATAATTAAAAATGGGAAGATATACAGGTCCTAAAGATAGATTATCAAGACGAGAAGGGTTTGACCTCTTTGGTAAAGGGGCTAAATTGACTAGACTTACTGTTCCCCCAGGAATCCATGGGCATAAAAGTTTTCGAAAAGTCTCGCAATACGGAAGGCAGCTTAGAGAAAAACAAAAAGTCAAAAGAATGTATGGACTTTTTGAAAAACAATTCAAAAGATATGTTGATAAAGCGTCAAAAACTAGAGGCAATACGGGGGAAATGCTTTTGTCTCTGCTTGAAAGACGGCTTGACAATGTTATTTTTCGACTGGGTTTTGCGCCAACCAGAGCCTCTGCAAGACAATTGGTTTCTCATGGTCATGTGCTGATTGACGGTAAACGTGTCAATATCCCATCTTACCAAGTGAAGTCTGGTGATACTATGACATTGTCCAAAAAAGCTATGGAAATCCCTGCAATCAAAAAATTATTACTAGATAAAGAGTATAAGACTCCTGGGTGGATTGAGAGAAAGGCTGCGGCTGGACATGTTGTAAGAGTTCCCAAAAGGGATGACATTCCAGAACAAGTAGTTGAATCGGATATTGTAGAGTTTTACTCTCGGTAATCCGAGAGTCAAGCCCTGCTTTAGACGTAGTTGCAAAGCATCGCGTACAACGCGAAGTAGTGCCCAGCTTTGCTTACTCACGACAATTGTATGATGATTACTAATAATTTATTTGACTTATTGATTGCCCTAGCTAAATTTGAGGCTAGGTGATACAATCCTTAAGTTGCAAAAAGGAGGTGAGTGATTGATGAACCAACCTATTTTTGAAATTAAAGAAGAAGAAAAAAAGGATAACTATACAAAGTTTGTAATATCTCCTCTTGAGCAGGGGTATGGAAATACATTGGGAAATTCATTAAGAAGAGTATTGTTAGGCAGCCTTCCAGGAGCAGCTGCAACATCAGTTCGAATCTCTAGTGTCAAACATCAATTTTCAACACTAAAAGGGATGAAGGAGGATGTTGTCGAGCTTATTTTGAATCTTAAAAAAGTAAGATTTTCGTATGATGGAGACAAGCCGGCAAAAGGTGCGATATCAGCAACTGGTCCTTCGGTTGTTACAGCGAAGGATATCAAGCTTGATCCCACTGTTTCTGTTGCCAATCCTGATCTTGTTTTGGCAAATTTAGACAAAGGTGCCAAACTAGACGCCAAGCTGGAGATTGAAAAAGGAACTGGTTATTCACCGAGCGAAGATAGGGCGACGGGTGAGATCGGTTTGATTCCCCTTGATGCCTCTTTTTCACCAATTGTAAGAGTTAATTATAAGGTTGAAGAAACACGTGTTGGGCGTCTTACCAACTACGATAAATTAGTTTTGGAGGTTTGGACAGACGGATCAACTGATCCTAAAGAAGCTTTAGTAAATTCCGCCAAAATTTTAGTTTCTTTTTACGACCAGATTGTTAATCCAAAAAAGGTGGAGAAAAAGGTCGAGAAGAAAGATGATGGCTTAGGTCCTATTGGCAAGCTCTCAGTAGAGGAGATTGGTCTTCCGACTAGAGTTGCAAATGCATTGGTAAAAGCAGGTTATGAAACTGTTGAAGATTTGGTAAGCGCAGAAAGAGCAGAATTGGTCAAAGTCCGTAATTTAGGTGAAAAATCTGTGAAAATTATTGATGCAGCACTAGGTGAGAAAGGCTTAGAAATAGCTGGCAAGTAGTCAGTTGGCACTATGAGAAAGAGAGTATTTGGACATAAGTTGTCCAGGAACCGAAATTCGCGAAAAGCGCTTTTTAGATCTCTTGTGAGGTCTTTGGCTATACATGGTTCGATTAAAACCACGAAGGCCAAGGCAAAAGCAGTCCAAGGTCTAATAGATAGGGTAATTAAAAAGGCTCAAAGTAATAACTTGACAACGCGACGTGAAGTGTATTCGATGTTGGGAAACGATCGCGCAACAACTGACAAACTTTTTAAAGAAATTGCTCCCAAGCTTAATAACAGAGCAAGCGGGTTTACAAAAACAATTCCACTTCCCAAAAGAGCTGGAGATAATGCAAGTATGGTAACTCTTGAGTGGGTAGAAAAGATGACTGTGGATGATGCGGTATTAGGAAAAAAGAAGGAGAACAAAAAGGAGAATAAAAAATCTGCCAAAAAAGAAGTAAAAATTGATAAAAAAGTCAAAAAAGCTAAAAAATAAATAAGATGAATACTAAGACATACCAACCAAAACATAAAGATATTGAAAGAGATTGGCATCTCGTAGATGCCGATGGTCAAGTTCTCGGAAGATTGGCAAGTCAAATATCACTTTTTTTGATGGGGAAACATAAAGCAAAATATGCTAGACATATGGATATGGGTGATTATGTGGTTGTTACAAACGCAGCAAAAGTGAAGTTAACTGGCAACAAACTTTCGCAAAAGGTTTATTATAGTCATTCTGGCTATCCAGGTGGTTTTAAGGAGACTAAACTATCCAAACTTATGGTAGATATGCCAGAAAGAGTCATTGAGAAGGCTGTCTACGGTATGCTTCCTGATAATCGTTTAAGAAAAGCGAGAATGAAGAGATTAAAAGTATTTAAAGCAGATACAAGTCGGTACAATGACAAATTTCAGAAAGGTAAGGAAAAATAATGGCAAAGAATAAAAAAATTAATTATGTTTATGCAGTAGGCAGGAGAAAGTCGGCGTCAGCTCGTGTCCGGCTTTATAAGGGAAAAGGTGAAAGCACTGTAAACGGGTTTCCCGTCAAAAAATATTTCGGATACGCAATGGATCAAGCTGCGTGGGCAAAACCATTTGGAGTTCTTGACGTGTCGGATAAATATTATGTTACTGTAAAAGTTGCTGGTGGTGGGAAGAGTGGTCAACTTGAAGCAATTGTTCATGGAATTTCAAGAGCCTTAGCTAAAGAAAATAAAGAAAAATTCAGACCAGCACTTAAAAAAGCAGGCCTTCTTACTCGTGATTCAAGAGTTCGTGAGCGTCGTAAGGTCGGTACCGGCGGTAAAGCAAGAAGAAAGAAACAGAGTCCTAAGCGATAATTTTTCCGACGAAGTCCCACATTTTTGTGATAAGTACATTTTCTTTAAGTAAGCTTATCGATCTTCAGGAGCGCACGGCTTAAATGTTATAATTCATTTTTCATGGATGTAAAAAGCTATCTCAAAGAATATATAAGCCGAGCTGATATTTTTATTTCCTCATATATGGATACAAAAATATTGGAGGTTAAAGATGTTGGCAAAAATAGCAGAGGAGGATTGGTAGCTGTTGATATGCTTGAAAGATACAAGAAGTTTTGTTCCGGTGGAAAAAAACTAAGAGGTGGATTAATACAATTAGGCTTTGAAGTTGCAGGAGGGGAAAAGAGGGCTGTTTTAGGCGCATCAACTGCAATAGAGTTAATTCATGCATTTTTGCTCATGCATGATGATATTCAAGATATGGACGCGCTTCGTAGAGGGCAACCCACCATCCACAAACAATATGAGTCGAAGCATGAAGAAATGAAGTTCAAAAAGGACTTTAAACTTTATGGCACTTCAATGGGAATTAATATGGGGGATCTGGGAGCTTATATGGGAATGGAAGTGATACTTTCTTCAAAAATTGACGAATCGCGGAAATTAGAAGCAGCCATTTATTTTTCAAGGTTATTGCAAAGAGTGGCTTTTGGTCAAGGGCTTGATGTTACTTATGAGCAACTTCCTAAAATTACCGAAGAAGATGTTTTGGAAGTACATCTTCAGAAAACCAGTGTCTATACCGTTGGAGGTCCACTAAAAATTGGTGCCATTTTAGGTGGCATGTCCAAAAAAAATATTGATGCAATAGAAAAGTATGGGGAACCAATTGGTATTGCTTTTCAGCTGCGGGATGACGAACTCGGTCTTTTTTCAAGTGAGAAAGAGTTGGGTAAACCGATAGGAAGTGATATAAGAGAGGGTAAGAATACTATTTTAAAAATCAAAGCAATTGAAAAAGCAAAAGGTAAGGACAAAGCCTTTTTAATAAAAGCCTACGGAGACCGAAAAATAAGCCAAAAATCCGTAGATAAAGTTCGCGATTTGACCATTAAAACTGGTGCTTACGATTATTCTAAAAAATTGGCAAAAAAGCTAGTGACAGACGGCAAGAAATTTATACCTCAAATTACGAAGAATTCATACTTTCAAGATACACTGTCTTCATTTGCCGACTTTATGATAGAGCGAAACTCTTGAGGTGTTATAATACTTAACATGGGTGAAGCAAAAAATATTTCTCTTCCTAAAGGCACGAAAATTCCAAGTCATGTGGTTATAATACCCGATGGCGACAGGCGTTGGGCGAGAGCCCGTGGACTGTCTCCTTCAGAGGGTCATAAAGCCGGAATTGATAACATGATTAAGCTAGCTAGGGTTGCACGCGATTGGGGAATACATACAGTGTCCTCTTGGGGTCTTTCAACTGAAAATTGGATGGAACGACCAAAAGAAGAGGTGGATTTTTTAATGAAGGGCATAAGTCGGTCGCTGGATATTTATTGCAAAGAGATGCAAAAAGACGGTGTGAGATTTGTACATATCGGAAGAAAAGATAGATTGCCGCAGTTTCTGTTAAGAAAAATTGCAGAAGTGGAAGAGCTTACAAGAGATAATGGCAAACACGTTTTTAACGTCGGACTGGATTATAATGGCTGGGACGAGATCGTACGGGCTACGCAAAAAATCGTATCCGATGGTATTTCACCGGAGAAGATAGATAGAAAGACAATCGACACCCACATGGATACGGCAAGTCAACCCTATCCGTATATCGATTTATATATTAGAACCTCAGGCGAACAAAGGACAAGCGGCTTTATGATGTGGCAAGCGGACTATGCTGAATTTTATTGGGAACCCGATTATTTTCCAGCCTTTACTCCAGAAAAATTAAGAGCGGCGATTTTGGACTACTCGAGAAGACGAAGGCGGTTTGGCGGTAATGATGCCGAAGAGCATTTAAAGTTTAAACCTGAACTTGCGGCAAAATTTGAGTTGGGCTGGTGGAGACTTAGAAACATTCCTGAAGGTACAAGATTTAGAGATTTTGCAATTCAACACTTAAAAGAGCAGTTTGGGTTGTCAAAGGCATTAGC
>Ga0154302_111_pt1 | contig 16832 bp, 16 predicted proteins | sample RifGroA1_FD_105596 | JGI IMG/M metagenome (GOLD analysis project Ga0154302, IMG submission 105596) | Candidatus Woesebacteria bacterium GWA1_41_8
CTTTCCGTTTTTTTAGCCTTGGCACTATTTGGGTTTGCTTACCCTGTTAATGCAATTGTTGACCCAACTGCTACTACCAACAATCCAGTTGGAATTCATATTTTAGATGAAAACGATATAGAAGATGCCGCAAATTTGGTAAATTCATCGGGTGGTGATTGGGGTTATGTAACTGTTGTAATCCGTGCCGATGAGCGGAAAATCGACCGCTGGCAACTTTTTTTTGATGAACTCCGCAGAAAACACTTAATTCCAATAGTAAGACTCGCGACAACCCAAGATGGGGATAATTGGAGAAAACCGGCTTATGAGGAAATTGACAGCTGGATCTACTTTTTAAATTCGCTAAATTGGGTGACTGAAAACAGATATATAATAGTGGGTAACGAGCCCAATCACGCAACTGAGTGGGGCGGAGAAGTTAACCCAGAGGAATACGCCAACTACCTCGGAACATTTTCCAAAAAGCTAAAAGAAGCCTCAGATGCATTCTTCATACTCCCAGCGGGTTTTGACGCATCTGCACCAAACAACAAAGTCCATATGAGCGAGCAGAAATACCTTGCCGACATGCTTACCACAAATCCTAATGTCTTTGACCATGTGGATGGTTGGACCAGTCATTCGTATCCAAATCCGAATTTCTCGGGTAGTGAAACCGCAATCGGCCAGGGATCGATTAAAACTTACGCATGGGAACTCTCACTTCTCAAAAGCCTTGGGGTAACTAAAGATTTTCCGGTTTTTATAACAGAAACAGGTTGGGCTCATAAAGTGGATGGAGAAATAAGCAATTATTTGACAGTTGATAAGATTGGCCAAAAATTAACATCTGCCTATGAAACTTCCTGGAATGATTCCAGGGTCGTGGCTGTTACACCGTTTTTATTAAATTACACCGGAGCACCATTTGCCGTTTTCTCTTGGAAAGACATTAATGGCTCATTTTACGACTTTTATAAAACAGTTCAGGATATGGCTAAGACCAAGGGATCACCCGAGCAAATTGTAAGTGGAAAAGTCATCACCATACTACTGCCGGAAGTATTTGATAAAGACGGTATCCTTACCGGTGTTGCCTATGCACAAAATGACGGTCAAGCAATCTGGAATTCATCTGAATTTACAATGCTAACTGCCGGAGACATGGGTTTTGATGTTTCCCCACTAACTTACCAATCCATGGAACCGGGAGACAGGGGGCTGGTTCTTTTTAGGGGAAAAAATGAAACCATTAATCCCAATTCAGAGCCTAACGAGGCAAGCCAATCTGGCGAACTAAGCGCAAGCGTTCCAAAAACAGGACTGGGCGACTTCCTTAAAAACATTAACCAAACGTTAACCACCCAAATTGCTACGATTAAGCTTCTCGGTGCAATTTTAGCCTGGATTTGATAAAATAGCTCAAACTGATTATGAATAATCAGTCGTCTCTTTAGATTTAAAGCACCCGTATCAGTGGTAGAGCAACCGGCTCTAAACTATCGGCCCCGTAGCTCAGTGGTAGAGCAGTCGCCTCTTAAGCGATTGGTCAGAGGTTCGAATCCTCTCGGGGTCACAAATAATTTTAACCTCACTTCTTGAATCCATAACTATAGTAAAATAGAAATGTGATTAAGAAGATCTTTTTTGGAATATTTGGATTGGTAACTGGAGCTGTACTCGGATACTTGCTAATTTTATATCGAGGCTCTGAACATTCTATTCAAGTCACACGAACTCAACCGGCAACCATTTCAGTTAGTGCCACTCCAAAAGTAATCGGTTTTTTACCTTATTGGCTTACATCCAAAGCTCAAGAAGACTATTCAGACTACATAACAAATTTGACAATCTTTGGTCTCACGATTGACTCTGATGGTTCAATTAAAAAATTAACTAAACCTACAGAAGGCGAGCCCGGTTGGGTAGCTTTGAAAAATGGCAGATTCGATGATTCTATAACTACTGCTAAAGCTAAAGGCCTTGAACTATCTTTACTGTTCTTTGCCTCCAACGAAGAAGATATCGGTCAACTTTTATCTCAACCCAAAATTCATGCTCAAACTTTGGCAGACCAAGCCGCACCGATAATGAAGGACTATGGCTTTACCGACTTCAACCTTGATATCGAAAGTATACCTGAAGCTTCGGATGAGGCTAGATTACGCTTTACAGCGTTTACGACAGAACTTAAAAAACAGCTTGCCGCAAACGGTATTAACTCACTAACAGTTGAAGTCACTGGAACTGATTTTGTAAAAAGCAAACTTATCGATGTGGTCGAAGTTTCAAAAATTGCCGACTACCTTGTCATCATGGGTTACGATTATCACTATCCTGGCTCGTATGTTACCGGCCCCGTTGCTCCACTTTATGGCGGAGGGACAGAGTCTGAATACGATGTAGATACTGCCGTAAAACAGGCAATGCGCATTATGCCACCAGGAAAAATTATATTGGGAATCCCATTGTATGGCTATGAATGGGAAAGTCTGCGAAACTTCCCACGGGCCGCAGTAATCCCCGGCGGAGGTGTTACAGCGAGCACTGATAGGGTAAAAGAGTTATTAGTAACATGTACCACCTGCTACCTAGGAAAGGACAGTATTGCAAACGAAGCATTTATCGTTCAAACTGTGGGCTCAATTTATCATCAAATATTTTTTCCAGACAGTACGTCAACCTCGGGAAAAATAGACTACGCGAAAGAAAATAACTTAGGTGGACTTGCTCTTTGGGCATTGGGATATGAGGACTCAAGCGTCTTAGAACCTTTAGTAGGCTACAAATGAAACCACTTAACTTACAGCCCATTTCAAAACTCATATTTTAAAGATGGCTGTGGAAGCGTTTGACAAAGTCAAACTTGATTTCAAAACCCGTAAGGTTTTGAAATAGCTTCTAAGTTACTACAAAACCCTGCCACTTCTTGTCAAATTGCTGAAAAGGAAAACTTCACCAGACGCAAGTTGTTTTTTTACAACCACCCCACTTAAATTATTGTAAGCCAAAGTTGCATCACCTTCCAAAATGCTTACTCTGGTGGTATTAAGCTTAGCGTCTACTTCTATTTCTATAGACGCTTGGGTAAAATCGACAATAAGTCTAAAAATCCTCACAGTCAGTGGTATTTCACTGGTTTTAACGTAGGTTACTTTACCTGTATTTTGGGAAATTACTATGTTGGCGGGAAGCGTTTGAATTAAATCTAGCTGTGTGTCGGTGTCAATGTCAGCTCTCAACATGCCAGAAAATTCTAATTTGGCAGTGCTATCAGTACCAACTACAATACTTTCTCCTTGTTTAATTTCAGTCTTAGCGTCAATTTTTGCTGCTTCAGTAGCTGTCCTTGTGATAATTCCAACATTGCCTGTGACCGGAAAAACCACACCCACTAATGATTTACTTGGTGCTTCATCCAAAGAGAATGTGGGAATTGGAGTAACAGTAGGACTAATAATATTTTCAAATCGTTTCTGATCACCAAGACTAATTTTGCCAAAGTAAAGGATGGTAGAAGTTATACCTATAGTAAAAAATAGGAAAAAGGGTAATAAATTTTTTCTCATACTATTTTCTCTCTAACTATTATACTTTAAACTAACTTAACACGTTTTTCGTACTAACTGTAGAAAAAGTAGTTCATAAGACAAAATTACTCGTAATTTTGAAGAGAAATTAATAAAGCAGTAAACCAAACAATGTTTGGTGATTAGCAAAACTGTTTTCGACGCACCCCCGTAGCTTAATGGACAAAGCATCCTCTTCCGGAGCGGAAAATGCAGGTTCGATTCCTGTCGGGGGTACTTATCGACAGTCATCGAGGAGTGCCAAGTAAAGTTAAGATTTGTACAGCGATTCCTGTCGGAATATCATTTTCACAAACCCCAAGCTTGACTTTAAGTATCAATTTGTGGCATTCTGAGCTAAATAAAAATATAATACTATATTAGGTGATATGGAGTTTTTTGTTGCAAAATACCAAACAAACTAAATGAAACTTCAAAATATTTTACGGACTTATTTCCCAACACTTCAAAAACTTGCAGTTCTTGTAATCTTTTTTATCTTCACACCAGTTACACTTTTTGTTAGTGCTTTTTCCTTGACCTCACTTTCAAAGTATGGTCAAAGTGAAACTTTGGCCAAAAATATCGAGAGTTCTAAAAACTCTGTCTCCCAAATTAACGTCTATTCATCATACGCTCCAGACTTACCCAGCATTTCGGCAGAAATCATAGCCGCCGACGCACGCGAGCAAATTATTATCCAATATCTTGACCGATACAATTCGCCATTGGTACCATACGCAGGTTTTATTGTCCAAAATGCGGATAAGTATGGGATAGATTTCCGCTTGATAACGGCAATAGCTCAACAAGAAAGTAACTTATGCAAAAAAATTCCTGAAGACAGTTTTAATTGTTGGGGATGGGGAATTCACAGTAGGGGTACACTTAGATTTGACTCTTACGAATCAGGTATAGAAACCGTTTCAAAGGGTTTAAAAACTCAATATATCGATAAAGGGTACACAAATCCCAACGAAATAATGTCCAAATATACACCGCTTTCAAACGGTTCGTGGGCAGATGGTGTGAACAAATTTTTAACTGAGTTAAATTAGAAGCTATTTCAAAACCTCGCTTTTAGCTTCGGTTTTGAAATAAATTGTAATCCTAATTCGTTTCCCACGAATATTTTTACTTAGCCTTAAGAGTAATGCCAGCAGCATACGATACATACGACTATCCCGCCTATTGGACCACTAGAGATTATGAACATCTTTCGGAGGTTTATGCCATAAAAGCTCTTCTTACAATGATTAGTAAAATAGACAAAATTGTTGACATTGGAGCAGGTTATGGAAGGCTCACTCCAAGCTACATTTTTAGAGCCAAGCGCCTTATCCTAACTGACCCCTCAGCAAAACTCCTCAAAATAGCAAGAATTAATATCAAAACAAAAAATACAAAATTTATCCAGTCTACACTTGACAATTTACCTAAAAACATCAAATCTAAATCTGTCGATTTGGCCATAATGGTTCGCGTACTTCACCATATCGAAGATCCTAACAAAGCAATTACAATTATCAACAAATTGCTTAAAAAAAACGGTTATTTAATTATAGAGTTTGCAAACAAAGAACACTTAAAAGCTAAAATCACTCAAATGCTCAAGGGCAATATAACATTCCCGTTGGATATTTTTCCTAAGGATAGAAGAAGCCCGCTGTCTGTCAAAAAACAGGTTCTTCCTTTTTTTAATTTCCATCCGGATATAATTAAAAGATACTTGGAAGACAACAACTTTGAAATTATTGAGCAAAGGTCGGTTTCTAATATTAGGAGTCCGCTGGCCAAAAGAATTTTCCCGCTTGATTTTCTTTTATTTTTTGAAAAAAAGCTTCAAAAAGTGCTTGCTAAAATGAGTTTTGGTCCTTCTATATTTATTCTTGCGCGTAAAAAATAATTTACTAAAGACTTATAACATCATTAAGTTATATTTCGTCGTTTGATATATAAACCATAATATAGCTATTTAATGAGTATATAATATTTATAGGCTATTTAGCTTGACAGACTTATAGTTATATGCTATAGTATCACCACGTTCTGAGGCGAACCCGGTTCAACTGGGATGAGCGTTAGAATTTTTCCTGAGACTCTCGAAAGAGAGTCTCTTTTTTTGAGTACCTAATTTCTGTCATCAATAGCACTCAAAAGCTTTGGTGGAGGAGGGTATGAAGCGAGCAAGTTAATTGTAAACGTATGAAAAAATATATTCTTATATCAGTTTTAATTTTAGTAGCCCTTTTAGTTAAGGCAAGTCCTGTTATGGCGAAAAACAATGTTGTAACTTCTTCTGCAAGCTTAAAACAAATAACTATTGAGGACTTAACGCTTGACTATAGAGTGGCAACATTATCTAACTTTCTTGAAAAGTATAATTCACCAATTTCAGATTATGCTGAAAGTTTCATTTATTGGGCTGATTATTATGGCATTGATTGGCGACTCGTGGCCGCCATATCTGGTGTCGAATCAACTTTCGGTAAACGCATACCTCCAAATTCATATAACGCTTATGGTTGGGCAAATGGTAAATATGTTTTTACATCTTGGGATGATTCAATAAGGATTGTATCTAAAACCCTTAAGGAAAAATATTACGACAGGGGAGCCAACACTATCCCAAAAATTGCACGCATTTACGCACCGCCAAGCACCACATGGGCATGGAAAGTTGAGTTTTTTATGAACAAAATCGATCACTTACCTTTGGAATTTGATTTTTAATTTTTTTGTTCTCAAACTATACTTTCAATGCGAAGTAGTGCCAAGCTTTGCTTATGGATAAAATAAACCCCTTGAATCTTAACTTCACCCTAGAGTGAATGCTATAATTGTAGCGTCTTCACAAGATTTTGCTAGAATTCTTGAGAGGAGGAATAATAGCGCGATTGGCCGAGTTTTATTCGGCGGCAAGCAAAACTTATTCCGACGGGCCGGGATGCTGGAATTGGCAGACAGGCACGGCTTAGGACCGTGTGCTTTTTTAAAGCGTGCAGGTTCGACTCCTGTTCCCGGCACCACTTAAACGCGGTTAAATCCAAGTTCAACTTGGCGCCACATTAAACGTATTTTCTCACAGGCTTGCTTTGTATTCTCAGATGGACGTTTGGTGGTATAGTATTTATAGTATGAATACCGACGAACCACTTCACCTTCACACAAGCAAAGCCGAGGGAGATTTTGACACGCTTTTGCTACTCGTGCCTTCCATTATTTTTATCATCATTATTGCCTTTTATTTGTTCTCCGCTGGTAAAAATATTGTCATGCAAAGTCCAAATCTAGCTAACCCGGAAAGTTTTCAGAATAATTAATCTTAAGCTTACTAATCTTGACATTTAGCTTGTTTTGGTTAACAATTAAATTCTTGACGTATGAAAACAAAATTGCTGATTAGTTTGGCATTTCTCCTTCTCATCGCATTCCCAGGCTATACAAAAGCCAAAAATGTTAATGCTCAAAACATGAATAATGCCGAAGTTAATGTCCGTATTAGAACTGAAACACAGAATATAAAGAATCAAATTCAAGCACGGATCCTACAAAAGCGAGCTGAAGTTAAAACTAGGGTTCAAAATCAAATGGAAGAGCGCATGGCTAGCAAGTCGGCAGCTCTTACACAACTTAGGAAAGACCATGTTAAGTATTTCTTTGGCAGAGTAGTAGTTAGATATGCTGCAGCAATTGAACGACTCGATGGGCTAACACAAAGAATTGAAGCAAGAATTGCAGTTATAGAAAATGAAAACCCAGATGTCGACACAACAGCCATTAAAGATCAACTTGGTGAGGCCAAAGTCCTTCTTGGAGACGCTCGTACTAATTTGGCCGCGACAAAAGACAATTTAGACACAATGCTTGAATCCGAAGATCCCCAAATAGCATTTCAGGTGCTTAAAGATAATTTTCAAGCGCTTAAAAATGAGCTAGTTCAAATACACGGGATATTGATAAAAGTAATTACACAAATTAAAGGCTTGAGAATAGGTAATACTCCAGCTCTTTCACCTTCACCTACAATTGAGCCAACCAATGTACCGACAACTGAACCGACCGAAAGTCCTACACCTTCAACATAAAAGGGTGTAACATAAATTATGGAACTAGTATCCAAAAAAAACACACTATTGGCTCTTTCAGCAATCCTTGTAGTAGCTTATGGCTATATGGCGATTAGACTTAATCAAGGTAAACCAAAAGTGCCAAACGACACATTTCAACAAGAGGTAAGTCAAATGCAAAATCAATCAAATTCAACCGAACCGGAGTCTATTGAAAAAGATTTAGATAACACTGACTTTTCTGATCTCGATAAAGAGCTTCAAAATATCGACCAAGAGCTCAACTCAGCCCAGTAACTTTTAAAGTAATGACTCGAAAGTTTGTTTATTTAATATTTATTTTTTTGGGTATTGTTGCAGTCATTTTTTTATTAAGACTTCCCAAAAACAATCCCATCACTCAAACTACAGCCCAAACCCAAACGTATCAGATGAGCGTAGGGAAAACGAATGTGCAGGTTGAGATAGCAGACACAACTGAAAAACGAGCAGAAGGTCTCTCAAATAGAACCAGTCTTAAAGACGACCACGGAATGCTTTTTGTCTTTAATGTCCCGGGCACATATCCCGTTTTTTGGATGAAAGATACACTGATACCTCTTGACTTAATTTGGATTGCAGACAGTAAAATAGTTCAAATAGATTCAGATGTTGCCGTTGCACCACCTGGTACTAATGATTCAGATCTCCCACTCTACAGACCTTCAGTTGGTATCGATTACGTTTTGGAGGTTAATGCCGGTTTTTCACAAAGTCATGGATTAAACGTGGGTGATAGCGTAGTCCTGCCAAATCACTATTAACCAGTCTAAAATTTTACTTAGTCACATCAATCGTAAACTCTTCAAGTTCCTTGATGCCACCAAAAGCAATTCTATCTGGAACAGCGTCCTGTGCTGTCATCATACGTGCGGGAGTTATAACAAAGTTTCCCCACCTTTCATTAACACTATCCACAGCTTCATTTAATTTTCTTTTCTTATCAACATCATCAAAAAGCTCAAGTTGTACGCTATCCAAGCTCCGCAGGTTAAAAACCGATACTGCAAGTTCACGAACTGGTTTTTTGTATGGCGAAGCCGTCAAAATTCTATAAGCTTTCTTATAAATCTCCTGAAAATCAAAAAGGTCTTTGGGGAAAGTCACCCCTTTATGCCAAAAACCCCCATCACGGTAAGCAACCGCAACGTGAACTCCACGAGCCAAGTAATGAGCCCCTCTTAATCTAGTACTTGTTTTAGTAACAAGCTTGGTCAAGATGGGAGCAAGATCAGAAAACTCCACAAAAGGCTTGGGCAAGGCGTACGAATTTCCATAGCTTTTTCGGCCAAATTCGACATCATCGATTTCCCAGCCGCGCAACCTAAGATACCAATAGTAGCCATTAATCGACTCGAACGCCGCCTTAAGCTTCCACAAAGGAGACTGATAAAAGTCGATAACTGTGTAAATACCAAAATTACCAAGTCGCGCGGCGTTATGGAATTTGATATATGGTAAATCTGTAAGTTTTAATTTCAAATAAACATCTCTAAAGTTGGTTATATTTATCTCATCCAATCCATCTGGTTTGCGCAAGCCAGAGGCAACTTTTGCCAAAAATCTATTTGGCGCAATGCCGACAGAAACGGTAAGCCAATCACCAATTTCTTTCCTGATTCTTGCTTTTATTTCTTTTGCCGCTACCCAAATGGGGGACAATGTCACCTTGTAAGTGTAAGGTGGCACCTTTAAAGGTCGCAGACAGGGCATATCGGCCAAATTGAGAACAAACTCATCTATCGACTTAGGCACAAAATCGTTCGTATAGTCAGACAAAATGCGCCGCAGTGCAAGATGGACACTTCGGTATTTCCACGGATCCGGTGGGAGAACTATCAAATTGGGGTAGAGGACTCTGGCATCCTTGACCCGCATGCCCGTTTTAATACCATGCTTTTTAGCCTCAATCGATGGAGCTAGTATGCAGCCTGAGGGAGTAGTGTAGGCAGCGACAGCAATTGGCTTGCCACGCAAGTGCGGATTTGCTTGCTGCTCAATTGTTGCAAAGCAAGAATTGAGATCAATATGCATTATGGCTGGAGGCTTCGAGTTAAACGACAAAGTATCCATAAAGTCAGAAAAAGGCCAAAAAAGACAGTCCCAAGGAAAACACCAAAGCAACGCTAAACACGCTTATTATCTGCAAACTACTACGAAACAATTTTGTCTTATGCATAAATTAGTCAGGCAAACCATCCGATATTTCCTCAAGCCTCCAATGTAAATTGTCGGTATTGAAAACAAGTCGGAAAAACAAAGTTTTGCTGACAACAGAAAAAACATGAAATAACGTTCTGCCTTGGCGAAAAGTGTGATGAAGTCCGACTTTCAAAATGGGGTATGTCCTACCATTCCAAACCAACCATTTTGGAAACACACTCCTTTTAGTACTGTCAAAAGTCAAACTGACCGACACGGGTACGCTTACTTTTTCAATCATGTACTTTATTTCTATCCCGAAATAAACCCGAAGTCAAGTACCTATTTACTTTACAAATGAAACACCCTCGCCTTACGATCTGGGTACTTTCTCCCCACGCTTCGCCAGGAGGATAACACACAGCCCCGCAAATACGCTCCACGAGACCGACCTGACGGGTCGCCGAATTTGACATCGTTAGGTGCTAAAATACCACTAGCTGCCCCAAAACTTAAATGGGTAAATTCGTCAAAACGGGAGTAATTTTAGGACTGCTAATATTTGCCTTCAGTTTAGGCTGGTTATTAAACGGCTTTTCGGGTTCTGAATTAACAACAAGCTTCAAAGCCACTCCCACTCCAAAACCAAGGCCTTTGAAAGAGTACACAATAAGTAAGCTATCAGAAGCAAATGTACAACCCGGCGAGCTTCAGATAGACGCCAACGGTGAAGATAACAAAGACTATAGTTCACGGTCTTTTAAATTTAAATTTGATCCTAACCCATCAAAGAAAGATGAAAAGACCACATCTGGCCAAATTAACTTGCCAAATGATGGTATTGCAAATTATCCTGTGGTTATTATGCTACGGGGTTACGTTGACCCAGAATTGTATAGCACAGGGGTAGGAACTAAAAATGCAGCTTCCTATTTTGCTAGCCAAGGCATGATTACTGTTGCACCAGATTTCTTGGGCTATGCAGACTCAGATAAAGAAGCAGACGACATATTCGAAACACGCTTCCAAACATACGTAACCGTGCTGTCTCTTTTGCAGTCCGTAAATCAGATTCCAGCATGGGACAAAAAACATATATCCATTTGGGCACACTCAAATGGTGGCCAAATTGCGCTAACTGTCTTGGAAATAACCGGCAGCAATTACCCAACAGTTTTATGGGCACCTGTTTCAAAACCCTTTCCTTATTCCATACTTTATTACACTGACGAGCCAGTTGATGGGGGTAAATATCTTAGGCAAAAACTATCAGAATTCGAGGAGCTTTACGACACAGACCAATATTCATTTACTAAGTATCTTGATAAAATTAACGCCCCGCTTTCTGTTCACCAAGGCACCAGCGACGACGCAGTCCCATACATCTGGAGCGACAACTTAGTAGAAACGCTTGAATCGCTAGGAAAAGAAGTAGAATACCACACATACCCAGGTGCCAACCACAACCTTAACCCAGCCTGGAATGCAGCAGTAGAAAGCAGCCTACAATTTTTCAAAAAGCATATAAACAATTGACAAAACTAATGCTATTGTCCATGATATAATAGGGTATGCTAAAAGCAATTATAAAACTGGCACTAAACATTTTTACTCTCTTAATCGTTGCATATCTTGTGCCTGGATTTAGATTCGTCGATTTTTGGGCAGTCGTGGTAGCGGCAGTAGTTATCGGTGTAGTAAATACTTTTATAAGGCCAATTCTTCAAATTATCTTTATTCCTCTAACTATCGTTACACTCGGAATTACCGCTTTTCTTATTAACGTAGTTTTACTTTGGGGAGTCAGTTTCGTAGTGTCCGGATTTTCAATTGACAGCTTTATGACAGCGGTAATTGCCTCCATCGTGCTTGCACTTGTTTCGATGTTTCTTAACAAGCTCTCTGAAAATAAAGACGATAACTAGCTTCACACCAAACACACTTGCACTCTTTTTGTATAATAAGCTATATGAAAAACTATTCTAAGAAAAAGGATGGCACAAACGCAGCAGGTCCTAAGTATCGAACGCCAGATCATTTCCGGGCTGAAAACTTCGGCGGCGGGAGTAAGTTTAGTGGTGGAAAAGCAGCTAACTTTTCAAAACCCGGTTTGAAATTCAATCCTGCTCAATTCAAGACTCAACACAAGGGTTAGAAAACCCTTCGGTAATACAAAAATCCTTATTTTCAAACACAACTTTTTTAGAATATTTTAATTTATGAAATTGACCATTGTTTTGTGCTTCGAATTTCGTACTTCGAATTTCATAGTCACTAGGCTATAATACACACATGTCAAAAAAGCAGACAGATAACTCAAATAAATCAACTTCCACCATGGCTCGAAGCGATGACGGTAATGTCCAGATAACCTTTACGATCCCGTTTGAGGAAATTGATAGCAAAAGACAAGAAGTTGCCTTGAGTATGGGCCAAACCATAACTGTTCCTGGATTTAGGAAAGGCAAGGCTCCACTTGCGAACCTACTTACACACATACCCTCCGACCAGCTACTGGAAAAAACACTTTCTCAAATTTTACCCAAGCTAGTTTCTGATGCAATAACGCAACACAAAATAAAACCTGCAATTTATCCCAAATTTGAACTTGTTAAAGCTCTAGATAATGAACCTTGGCAAATTAGAGCAATAACCTGTGAAATTCCAGAATTTGAACTTGGAGATTATAAAAAGGCAATTGCCAATATTGCTAAGTCCAGCTCAATTTGGACCCCAGAAAAAGGCAACAAACAGGAAAATGAACCCAAGATGACCCGAGAGCTTAAAGAGCAGGAAGTTATAAAAGCATTGATTGAGAGCGTAAAAATAGATATACCCAAAATCCTGGTTGAGGAAGAAGTAAACGCACGCCTTTCACAACTGCTCGAAAAAATTGAGAAATTGGGCCTTAATTTAGACACCTATTTAAAATCTATTGGTAAAACCGCCGAGTCCCTGCGAACTGAATACGAAACTCAAGCTTCCCAGACACTTTCGCTTGATCTTATTCTTTCTAAGATAGCCGAAAAGGAAAATATTAAAGTTGACGAAAAACAAGTTGACGCCGCCATCCAGGTTAGCTCAGCAGACAAAGAACTTTCTGACCAACTCAAGTCTCCGGAGCAACGACGATATGTCGAAGCAATACTTCGGAAACGAGCTGCACTAGACTCATTAACAGCACTTCTTTAGTAACATTCTGTGGGACAAAAAGTTGCAAAAAGCCTCTAAAGTATTGTAAAATTCACCAAAGTCCACATAAAACGTGGCTGGAGGTTGTGTTAAGCACGCTATGAACTGGTTTCAAAACGGTTCATATAACCTCACCGCAAGTGCTCAAAACAATCTTGGAAGGTGAGTTTTGAAACAGGTTCAATTATTTTTTACTTAAATGGACAAAAATCAAAAACAAAAAGCAGCTAAAACTGTACGCGCAAACGTACTCGAACAGCTCAAAGAAATCGGGGCTTCAACTGGCAGGTCATTAAAAGAAGACCTAATTAAGAAAGCGCCTCAGGATTTTATGGATCAAATATTTGGTCCTACTCCAAGAACTTACTCTGGAGAAATTGTTCCTGGTGAAGCTGTTGAAATGAAGGACATCTTCACTGGTCAGCAAGAGGAAAAAACTAAAATTAACAAACAATTTTCATTAGAAAAAAGGCTACGCCAAGAAGAATCGGCAAGAGTAGAAAGAAAGTCTAATGAACTTAGGATTCAATTAAAAGTAATCATGGACGAGCTGATGGTTTTGGCTCAATCTACTCAAGAACTTGCAAAAGAGTCTCAGATTGCAGCTTTCCAGGCACCTATCGAACCTGGAATTTATCATATAATTTTCTTTGAGAAGTTGTTAGAATTCATTAAATCATTCAGGAAAAAGATTGACGAAGCTGTTGTTTGGATGCATGCAACCAATAAACGTGCTGAAAAGAAAAATTATTGGTCACAATTCAAAAAGCACGGTAGCAAATTCCTACTTTCAGGGGAGCATTATCTTCAAAGATCTGCGGGCTAGATGTGAAATGGCTTTATGGATAACCGCAAGCTTCTTAATCCACTAGTACACCTTCTCGAAATTCCTTCTGTTTCAACACAGGTTAAACATCTTACAGACATGACAAGGGCAAGAAATTATCTTGTAGACCTTTTTACCTCGATGGGCTTTACTTCTCAAATCTTAAAAGCCAAAAAACACGATGCCGTATTCAGTCAACTGACCACAGACACCGATAAACCTACAGTTCTTATATATGGCCACTATGACGTCCAACCCCCAGAACCAATTGAGGAGTGGACCACACAACCCTTCAAACCAGTTGTCAAAGCAGGCAAGCTCTATGCCAGAGGTGCAACAGACAACAAAGGCCAACACATGGTTCATGTCTTGGCTATTAAAAACCTTCTAAAAAAATTAAAAGGAAAACTGCCAGTTAACGTTAAATTTATTATCGAAGGTGAAGAAGAGATAGGGTCAATTAGTGTTGAGGCTTTAGCCAAAAAGTATGCAAAAAATCTATTTAAATGCGATTATTTACTAGTGTCCGATACCGAAATGCCCGCACCGGGCCAGCCGTCAATTGATATTAGCCTCCGAGGCCTATTATATGCCGAGCTACAGCTTGAAATAGGAAAACACGACTTACACTCCGGCCAGTTTGGCGGAGTATCTGAAAATCCAACAATTGTATTGGCAAGAATAATAAACAAACTTAAAGATAAGGATAATAAAATTTTAATACCTAACTTTTATACATCTGTTACGACACCTTCAAAACAGGAACTTGAAGACTATAAAAAGATAAAAGCCAGCAAGGAACTAATTAAGCATGAAGGCGAAATTTATACTACCGGTGGCGGAGAAACTAGATATTCGTTAAATGAAAGACGGTGGAGTCGACCAACTTTGGACATAAACGGTATTTGGGGAGGTTATCAGGATGAAGGAAGTAAAACAATTATACCGGCAAAAGCAGGTATGAAATTGAGCATGCGACTCGTTCCAAATCAAAAACCTGACGAAATTTATGCTGACCTTGAAAAATATATCAAAAAACTTGTTCCTAAAGACATAAAGTACAAATTAACTCGCCACGCAGATTGCCTGCCATACAAAGCACCAACCGACCATCCTGTTTTTACTTTAATTAAACAAAGCCTTAAAAAAGCATTTAAAAAAGATCCTGTTTTTACTGGAGTCGGCGGATCAATTGGATTCGTTCCAGTTTTGGCAAATAAATTAAGGGTTCCTTGTATCTTGGTAGGTTTCGGGTTGCCAACAGACAGAATGCATTCGCCAAATGAGAACTTCAGTCTAATAAATTACTACAAGGGAATTGAGGCTATGGAAGATTTCTACACAAAGCTACCTAATTTAAAATCCCGGTCTTGACATCAAATTATATAGTTTATAAAATACATCAAATCATGTTGAATTTAAATCTCACTACCGAGCGAGCCATGCTCCGAGGGAGCCAAGCTTCGCTCATTATCGTTAGCGACCTCCTCTTTGCGAGGGGGGTTTGACGTTGACGAGATAAATTAATTTATCAATTTCAAACCTCTCAAACGAGAGGTTTTTTAGTTTCTAGAGCATTATGCAAAAAGTAAAAATAGGTATATTCGATTCAGGAATAGGGGGAATACCGGTTTACAACAAACTAAAACAAACCCTGCAGTTTAAGGGGTTTGAAAACTACGCTCGGGTGAAATACTTCGGCGACACTAAAAACTTTCCTTATGGCACAAAAAGCGAAAGTGAGCTGAAAAGTATTGTTTCAAAAAATATTACGGACCTACATTTTGAAGGCTGTTCAATAATAGGTATCGCTTGTAACACCGCCTCTATCGTATACAACTCTATCACCCCATACAAAACCAACCCTTTCGTAGTTCCAATACTTAATCTTTCTGCAACCAAAGCAGCAGAAATTTCCAAGGAGAAGGTCTTGGTAATTAGTAGCAACTTTACTGCAAATGCACATGCCTATAAATCGCTCATATATAGCATTAACCATAAGGTAAAAGTGATTGAATCTGGAGAACAGAAACTGATCGGTCATATAGAAAATAACGAGAAAAAAGAAATAATAGAGGAAATAAAAAGAATAGTAAACAGGTCGGGTGAAATCGACACTTTAGTGTTAGGCTGCACCCATTTTTCCCATGTTAAAGAACATATTGAGTATGTGTTCAAACAAAAATATCCCAACATAAGCATCGTTGAGCCCACAAATATATTGGTAGACAAGCTAATGGAAAATTTGAATATAGCTATAAATCACGTAAAAATTTCCCCACAAGAAGAAATTATATTCTCAGGTAATAATCCCACCTTTTTATTTCAAAGTTAAACCATGACAATCGAAAAGGTATCATTAGCAAAGTTAGTAGAAAAAAAGGGAAAACATCCGGGGTTTCCAGAAGGATATTCCTTCTACAATGGCAAATCGCCCCAAGAAACTCAAACAGGGGGTGCTCTTGTTGTTAACCCGGAAGGGTGGCCTGTTGCAATGGTAAAACCACGCCCGCTACGCACGGATCCAGTAAATAATGTCTTAGACTTAGTAGATGTCGTAAATAATGGATTCACGCCAGAGAGTAGAGATGTTCATAAACCCGTACAAGATATTGCGTCCTTAAGTGCTGGAAGTGAAAATGAATTCAGAATTGCTGGTGTGAGGGTTTCAGCAAAACTGCATGTGGAAGCAGCCGCAAGGGCGAATGTAGATGGCGGCGGTTATACCACCTATGAGGTTTCAAACGACCAAATTGAAGCGAATCGACCTGTGGTTAAGTCTGTCTCACTAAAAGCGATAGAAAGCGCAATTGAAAAGCACACTAAGATAGTAGGTGATGTTGTAGAAAACGCTGGAGGTAAACTGATAATTACTTCATCAAGGCCAAATACAGATCATGCAGTTAATACACCAGACGACTTGTATGTTAAAAGCATGGTCGATCTGCTTGCGAGCGGCGGATTTATAAATACAGAAAACCCTGCAGTTTTGGCTTGGATGCAACACACATC
>Ga0154302_122_pt3 | contig 12847 bp, 9 predicted proteins | sample RifGroA1_FD_105596 | JGI IMG/M metagenome (GOLD analysis project Ga0154302, IMG submission 105596) | Candidatus Woesebacteria bacterium GWA1_41_8
ATCCAAAATCCTATTTGCCCGTCTTGCCAAGCCTTTAAGAACCACCATGCCGGGGTGATTCATATCAAGGCTCCCGAGGTGGGCAATTTTATAATACTTATCGCTTTCCCAAAGGGCAAAGGGCCGTTTTTTCTTCATTTGGCTTTTAAAGATCTTCTAAATCGTTTTAGGGGGGTAATCAAAAGTGCTTTAATAAAATATTCGAATGTCATTGCCTCCCAGGCTGAGGCAACCATACTTGGCCGATGTCTAAAAAATGCCTCCGGAAAGAAATAATCAAACGGAAAGCTCTCCCCCAATTCGTACTTAAACTTGCCGATTCTTCCAACTACATCTAAGTTGGAAAAGCTTCTTTTAAGGTGCGTAAGGTGGAGGTAAGAAACGTCTAAAAAGTAAGGATTTTTCTCCTGCAAGGGACTATCCGAGGCGTCACAATACGCCTCTTTGGGATATATCCCGGAAACATGAAGGCCGGTGATCCTTGTGGAAAATGCTCTTAGATTTAAGTGCCCCTTTCTTCCCGAAATCTCATACCCTCCAGCGTCTTGGGGTAAGAAATGGAAAATATCGCCAACGGGGTTTACAGTCCCAACCACAACGGATTCTACCTTAGCTTTCTTTCCGTTAATAAGGCGAGTTAGTTTTAAAATGGAATCGTCCCACCATACTTCGTCTCCGTCTAAGTTAATTACCCAGTCTGCCGAGGTTCCCTTAAGCATTTCGCCCCTTAAGCGTGGTATTTGCTCGGGGGAGGCTTTCCCTTTCTGACTATATTCAATCTTGTTCCCGAAGTATTTTTGGGCCTCACGAATTATTTCGGGAGTCAAGTCAGAGCTTCCCGTATCCCAAATAAGGATTTTGTCTACAAATTCGACAACCGACGAAATGGCGTACCAGATAAACCTTTCTTCATTCTTTACTATCGTGTGGGCCCAAATTTTCATTGTCTACTTTTAATCTTTTTTAATACCCAGATAACAGGAACCAGCAAATTAAATATGGATCCTAAAAGAACCGCAAACGCAGCACCCATTGCGCCGAATTGGGAGATAAGAACCCAGCCTCCTGCACCGGTAATTGTCAGGTGTCCCAAAGATACCCAGAAGAATAACTTGGGGTAGGAAAAATAATAAAAGACAGACATGTGGATAGGCATGGAGGCCAGGTATACAAGCTGTCCGAAAAGAAGAACTATAAAAATGGGCCCCGCCGCTGCATAGCTTTGCCCAAAAATAACTGGAATTAAAGATAGCACCAGAGGAATTGCTAATATTCCCAGGGCACAAAGGCCTAAAACCAGAGCCTGGGTCTTTTTCAAATATCCGACCAGGTCCCCAATACCCCCCATCGAGGCCATTTTCGGGGCAATTACCGTAGACAAGGCAGAAACTATCTGAGGAACGACATAAACAATTTGCAAAGCTACTCCATAGATTCCCACCTGGGCGAGAGGAAGAAGCCTGGCTGATATAAAAGTATCCATTCTGGAGGAAAAAGCCGCAACCAAGATAAATGCCGCAACCCACTTGTTGTATTCGAAAAACTCCTTTTTAACCGAAGCCTCACCCTTAACCTTAAGAGTTCCTTTGGGCAAAAATATCATACCCAGCAAAAATCCGGCAAAAAGCGATGCGGCGTGCACCCAAAGAGCATTCTCTACTGAAAGGACGGCTAAAAACCAGATGCCTAGAAGAAGGCCCAGCCTTAAGAAATTGGCACCTATTTGCACTCCGCTCCACAGCCCGAATCTTTGAATCCCCTGAAGGGAAGTTATGGTATAGGAAAAAAGAAGGGTTGCTCCTACCCCGATAAGCGAAACCCTAAGCGGGGCAGTAAGCTCTGGCCTTGAAAAAAAGAACGATGATATAAAAGGGATAACCCACCATCCCAAGGCAACAACAGCAAGCGAAACAAATACTTTTATCTCCAGGCCGAATTTCAAAAAACGCTTGGCTTTTTCTACATCGCGCTTAAAATACTTTCCGACAAACCTGACAAGGCCTGTATTGATTCCAAAGTCGAATACTCCGGAAAGAAGAGTCAGAAAAGCCATGGATACAGTTAAAATCCCAAAATACTCCGGGCCCAAAAGTCTTGCCGCAAGAATATAAAATACAGCCGCCAATGCACCGTTTGCCATGATGCCGGAAAAAGTGACCAGGGACTGCTTAAAAGTTGCTGTGGCCAGAACCCCTTTAATGGAGTTTCTCGAAAGAAGTTTTTTGAACATAAGAGGCAGCTTTCTTACCTAATTCTACCGCATAATTGGTTCCCCTGTCCCATGGATAGACTTGTTGGATATTTGCAAGAAAAAGCCCTTCAATGGGTGTTTGCATGGTAGGCAGAATCCTGGAATAGTTTAGCGGAATAACCGGTTGGGCAAATGCGGCTTTTGAGATAAAGGTCCTTATTACCCAAGACCTTGAAAACTTGGGGTTAATCCTTATTAGGAAGGGCATAAACTCCTCAAGAAGCCTATCTGGAGTATAAGAGAAATATTTATGGGTGGGCTCCAAATAATTTCCCACGTAAATTATTCTTTCGTTAGCGTAGTATTTTGGATTAATCATATTGGTGTGCTCGATAACCCCAAGAAAGGGGAAATTCGGCTCATTTATGTTGAGCCAATATTCGCGCCCAGGCAGAAAATGTTCTTTGAGGCAAACTATTAGATTTACGGCCCCCAGACCGTGTAGGGGACCCAACTTCTCTACGTACCATTCGGGAAGCCCTTTGGTAATTTTCAAAAATAGGGGAGTGGGTAGGGTACAAATTACCCCGTCGAAGATATCGGTTTTGCCGTCTACTTTTAAACTGAAGTTTTCTGCCTTTTTGGAAATCTGGGAAACCTGGGCTCCGAAAACAAACTTCCCTCCGGCTTTTTGGGTAGCCGTTTGTAATGTTTCCGCAAGGGCCTGATATCCCCCTCTGGGATAACCAAAAGAAGCGCTTCTTTTGTTTATACGGGTCCAAAACCAAGAGGCTGGGACGCTTTCGGCAAATCGTCCAAATTTCTTTTCAAAAAGGGGCTGCCATAGTACCCTCCATGAAGCCTCCCCCATCCGGGTTTTTATAAAATCCCTGGCCGTAGTTCCTTCTAGATATTTCCAATAGGGGGTTACTTTAAGATAAAAAAGGGCCAGTCCGGTTCTTATTCTATCCATTAACGAAATCTTGGGAAACCCAAGAAGGTTTAGCGGGGAGTCGAGCTGATAGATATCACCGCCAATATAAACCGATGTTTTCGGTCTTACAAAGTCGATCTTATGCCCCACTTCTTCGGCCAACTTTCTAATAGCCCAATCGGAGACAAAAAAATGGTGGTAGTGTTTTTCAAGCCTCCAGGACCAGCCCGGAGCGGAAAATCCGATAGCAAGCCCTCCTGGTACGGTTTCTTTTTCGAAAACCGAAACACTATGGCCTTTTTTAGAAAGCTCATATGCTGCTGCCAAACCAGCGAATCCTGCGCCTATTACAGCAATTTTCATTTCTTAAGTTTAAGAAAAAGTAGTGTCGAAGAAAGAAAAACAATCGATATCAAAAGCCCCGGCAAAACATACTTCTGTGGTTCAAAAAACACCCGATACTCCCCGTCCGAAAAAACCAAAAATCCATTCAAAAATCCATAAACGGGAAAACTTTCCTCTTGTTCCATCTTCCAAAAAGGATGATACGTAGAGGAAAACACCAGGACGGACGGCCTTTGTGGATCGACCCCGGAAACCGTTACCTTATACTCGGTTGGACTTATCTCCTCATAAATTACTTCTGCCTGGGATTTAACCACGAATGCTTTCTCTAAATTAGGAGTTTGGCTCTTAGGTAAATCTATCTCCTGGCCATAAAGAGGCTTCTGTCTGGTATCGAACCAGATATTTGTAGGAGCAGAAATAAGAGCGTTAATAACGTTTATTTCCCCATTGGACTTTACTTCCAGTGGTTCATCCGAAATTAATCTTCCCACCTCAAGCCAAAGAAAATTGGCCTTTTCAAAGGTTTTTGTCTCAAGGCCCTCCTCTTCCCATACAACTTTTTCTGGAGTTTCAACTACCGTATTTACTAACCCTACTAAATCTCCATTCTGGTAAAAACTTAGGGCGCCTGCCTTTGAACTTACCATTACTCGAGCCAGAAGAACTCTGTCCTTTTTTAATTTATCATCTGAAATGAGTAATCTTGCGTTCCCTTCGCTTATCGCCCATCCCCCGCCGTAGTCAAAATCGGAATTGTCCAGGGAATATTTATCCTGCAAAAACCCCCTCCAGGAAATAATGTCTGACCCTTCCCTCTTCCACCAGCCAGAATCGTCTAGGGAATAATTTAAATTACCTGCCGGAAAGACAAAATATTCTGGTGAGGTAATACTTGACCAAAAATCCATTAAACTTTTGTAATTGAATATAGTTCCGGCAAATTGGGTAGATTTTGAGGCGTCGGTATGTAATAACCCACCCGGCTTTTCCTCCGCAAAGATAAGGGCGTTATCCGAAAGCCTAAAGTTGGGTATTTTTGAAAGTTGGGAATAAAGCTCGTCCGAGCCGACAACGTACCAGGCATTTTCCGCAACGAAAAATTTATCCTGGTGCGTCTTTGTTTTGATAAGAGGAAGAGGGCTTTGACTGCTTCCGAAATCCATAACCCCATCCACCCAGGAATAACCCGATAATTTGTTATCAAACCAACGGTAGTAGTCAATGTTATCTTGTTTTAAATCTTCCCGACTTGTATCTGGATAAGGATATGAGATATAGGAAATGCCTGCTATATCAAGAATTTGACCAACATAGGCGGCTCTTAAGAAATTGGAAGTTTCGTATGTGCCCCTGACTGCCGCGGCAAATGGCCTAACATTAAGAAGCCGTAAAGTCTCTAGGGTGGGGTGAATAGGAGACGAAAAACCCAGGGGGGGCTTTGAAGGAACCCAAAGAATTCGACCAAATGAGGGGTCTTTTTGAATAACTTCCGCCAATGAAAAAAACTGGACCTTATTCCGAGGTTCCGAGAAAGTTCCTGTCATTTTTCCCGCGTAGACCGGAAAGGCGAGGAGTAATAAATATAATATGAGAAAAAGAGGGATAACAAAATGCCCCTTTTTAAATCTCCTGGAAAGCTCGTAAGTGGCCGTTCCTATTAGAACCGAAAAAGAAAGCGCTGTAAGAAAGTAGAATTTGGAAGAGTCACGAAAGATTGAAAATCCTGGGATTTTTACCGAAAGGAAATTATAAACTTCTCCAAAGGGAGGGTTAATCCCTTTTGTAAGAAAAACCCCGAGAATTGCGATTACAAGCCAAAACCCGACGTCTTTACTTTTCTTTTTAAGAACTGCTGCTAGAAAAGCCAGAAGGGGGATTAAAATAAATTCTGGCCTAAGTTCTGTAACTTTTCCAAATACATTTTTATACCAGTGGGGCTGCAGTAAAAAAAGCGAATGGCCCAAGGTTGTAAAGCTGAATGATGAAGCTTCCAAGGCTCTTTGAAGAGCAACGGGAAGAGCAAAGCTACCTGAAATAATTAGCGGAAAAACCCAGAAGGCATTTAGGCCTATAAAAACCAGGAAACTAACTCCCCCACTTTTGGCCCATTCAAAAATCCACCCTGCAACTTCTTTTCTTTTGAGAAAAAGCAGTTCATAAATAAAACGAACAAATAGAACAATGCCAAGTACGTAGACAAACCTAATATCAAAAAGCCCCAATAGACCAATCGCCAGAGCAGCAAGAATTCTTTTTTTGAGGCTTCCGCTTATTGAATCCTCAAAAAAAAGATACGCCGTTGGAAACCAGGCATAAGCAAGGGCAATTGAGAGCTGGCCCCCGTCTACAAGAAGAAGGATGTAGGAATTGACCAAATAAAATAGGCAGGCGGCTAAATTCGGCCAGCCCGATACATTGAAACGCCTAAGAAATCTTCTTATCCCCCAAATCCCCAAAATTAGAAACGGCATTGCCCCAAAAACCCTTTCCAAAACCCCAAAACTCAAACCAAACTTTGCACCTAATCCATATACAAAATCGACTGGCCAAGCCCACAGGGTGGATATCGTATATTCCCCCAACCCCTCGGCTGTTCTTATCGACCAAAGCTGGGGCAAATCGAATGATGCCTTACCAATTTCAGGGAAAATGTAAGGATAGTCGTTTGCCACACGTATCCCTGGAGATAACAATCCCCAATAAACAAAGGCTAAGACCACTCCAAATAGTAATAACTTCTTCATAACTTACGAATTTTCTTGACAAAAAAAAGTATTCCCAGCACTAAGAGCCAATATGAAACTTCAATTAATCTATCTGCAATACCTGTTCGACCCCAAACAAGAAAGGCCGAAGTTAAAGGCAAAATAAATAATCCCCCTATAATGAGTGGTTTATCCATTCTTATCTTTTTTGTAACTCAAGAATGATTGCAAAACACCCAGAATCCAAATTGTAAGGGCCAATCTTAACAAAAACTCCCCGAACAATATTCCAATTACAAAAAGCAACAGCGCTGTGTGCAAAGATATTGAAACATTTAGGTGATAGAAGAAAATAAGGTACAGCCAAAATACGAAGCCTAGCCACAAGAAATAATTTTCCATCGACAAGCTCAAACCGGAAGCTAAAATTACCAATTCCAAAAAAGTAAGCAGTAAAAAGATCAAAAGAAACAATGCTATTGCCGCTACCTTAATTGTTCTCATGCTTTTTGAAAGATAATACTAATACGGAAAATATGCCTATACTTATTGAAACAATTGAAACCATTGTTCCCAAATTGAAAAGTCGTTGTGGGGCAAATTTTATGTTAACGGTGTAATCACCACTTTTTTCAACTAACCACCCATTTGCATATCCATTCACCAACAAATGAGATTCTTTCGGGATGGTCCTCCCATCTTCAAAGCTGGCCTCCCATGCCGAATTAAACAACTCTGAAAATACCAACATCTCGGGTTTGTTAGATTTCTTTTTTATTCTAGCCTCATAACTGGTTGGGTTAATTCGGACAAAGTCCATATATGTGCTCTGAGCTTCGGCCTGAGGCATCTGACTTTTTGTCAATGTAACCTTTGGGTAATTTATTTCTGAGAGTACAAAGTTTCTCAATTCGAGAGTATAGTCGTGATCCATCTCTTCGCATTTCTCAAAGAATAAAATCGCTCTTTGGCACACTTTTCGCTTTACCGGATCAAAAATTAATTTTGCCCCTACCACTCCATTAGACGAAGTAAATCGTTCTGAAAAATTCCTCCAGTCGTGATAATCGAGATCCTTTTTCACCCTAAAGATATTTCCCGGCTCCTCAGAAGGATCTACGTTTTGGGAAACAGAAAGAAAAGATTCGTCTCCGAAAAGATATTTAAACTCAAATTCCAGGAAATAGTTTTTTACTTCATTCGGAACTACAAAGTCTTTTTCCCAATTTGACTTACCGGTAATTTGTTCATTGTCAAAATGCAAAATTTCTTTCAGGAAATCTTTCTTTTCCACCGGTAAACCAATCTCGTGAACCCCTTTGGATAAGAAGAGCTCCGGTTGGGAATTGCTAACTTCGATAGGCTGGCCATCTAAATAAATGGCTTTTTGTGGTATATCCACTCTCAAAAAGTATTTATTTTCAGATTCTACTTTAAAACGGTAGATTAAATAATTTTTAATCTCGTAAGGGAGGGGAAACTCGGGCTCGACTCGCCATTCTATCAATCGGTCCAAAACCAAGTCCCCGAGCTTTGAATCTACTCTCTGCAAAAGTTCGCGCTGGTATAAAATTGAATCACGCACGCGAGTTGGCACCTCATTACCATCTTTTATATAAGGCTTAATAAGAGAAGAAATCTCGTCTAAAAGTTGTATATACTCATCCTCCAGCCGTGGGGAGTTTTTTAGTCTGTATATTTCTATTGCTCTTTTACCTAGAATTCCAGTTTTGTATTCCAAAAATTCGTGGAATTCCTCTTGCAATGGTACCTCTAATTTCTCTTTTATTCGGATTAATGGGTATAGAGGGTCACCGGGCAAATGCTTTGTATAAAAAAGATTGTCGATCAATTCCTGGTCTGAAAAATCTTTAAAGCCACCTTCCAAAAAGGGGCTGAAGATAACCTGGGGAACAATATGTGTACTGCCCGCAAGATTTACTTTTTGCTCATCTTCCAGACCAAGTAAGCTTAATTTTTTGTTGGGGAAGCCATCCGGCGCCAGAATACTAGGTAAATTCCGTTCGTTGGTAAATAGGACATTATCGCTCACATATATTTTTGGCCAAATATACTCTGGGCGTAATTCATAAATTGAAAGATCCCCTTCGGCGAGGCGTTTCGTAACTAAACCTTCTTTTTCCCACTGGCCAACTGACGCTTTGACATCGCTTGGATTTGGCATTCTTCTTTCTTTGTAATCAATATCTTCTCTTAGCAAAATATACTTTGTATTTAAAAATGGTAGAAAGGTAAGAAAGTCTCTATTTAACTGATATTTAGACATCTCTGTCACGACCGAATGATAAAAGGGGACGGAAGTATTAAAAGAGATGCCAGGTTTTTCCAAAAGAGTGTTTGTAAGCTCAACTCCAGAATAAGGTGTGCCCCAACTGTATGTAATCCCTTCTCCCCCTATCGGCAATGTTACAAACCTAAAGACGCTTTCATCTTTATTAAGCCATTGGTTAGCAAATCTGTAATAGGATGGTACATTAACCTTATAAGAGCCTTGTTCCTCGATCGAAAAAACTAGCCCAGAAAAATAAGGGTAGCCCCACAAAGCCAAAATATAAAAGAGGGCAAAAGCCAAAACTTTATTGCCGAACTTCGAAAGACCGACGACAAAAAGTGGAGTTAAAGCTAAAACGAATACAAATCCAAACTTTTCAAAGGGGTTTCTGAATACCTGAAAGAATGAGAATCTTTCAAATAAGAATGTATATAATTCGCCAAGCGGGGGAGAATTTCCTTTCATCAAAAAAATTGCGATGGTCAAAAGAATTCCCAGATATAAAACCTTTTTTCTTTTTCTATCTTTCAAAAACGCCAGAAGACCAATCATAAGAAAACTAAAGTTGACCACGCGTACTATTGGATTATTATAAAGAGCCGCCCATCTGGGTCCGCTTTCAACAAACGATTTATGAGAAAAGCTCAAAATTGACGACAGGCCTCCCAGCCTCTTACTAATATTATTTAAAATATCCAAATTCCCTTTTGAAGAGAAAAATTCTTCAATAGTCTCGCTATACGCGCTAGTACTTAAAAAGTTTAAGCTTTGGGTTATCCACCAAAAATTAAACAAAAAAAATGTTGAAAAAAGCACAAGAGAATACTTAAAAAGAAAAGTTTTGTCGCGTGTTAATAAGAAAAAAAATATTATTGTATAAAAAAATATTCCTGAAAGGATTATGACGAAAGCGTAAGACGTCATGGCATAAGAAAAAGGGACAGATAATAGTGCAGAAAATATTGCATATTTCAACTCCCTCCTTTGAATCCCTCTATAAAGTAAGTACATTGTGGGCGGCAAAAATGCCCAGAAAAACATGAAGTTATATAAAAATCTACTCCATACATTTACCGTGAATATGGGATTGAATAAGTAAAAGACAACCCCTGCCATCAAATATCTGTAATTAAGCTTAGGAAATAGATCTCTAATCCATAAATAGGTAAAAACACCCGAGGTTGAGAATAATATCCAAAATACGCCTGCATGAATCGAAACCGCACTAATACCAAGTTCCTGGACTTTTGAAAGTACTAGGTAAGTTAAGGATGAAGCTGTAATTATACCAGTGATATTGCCCAGAGCTGGATAAGCCCATGCCCAGCGAGTAATTTCGTACTGCGTGCCCAGACTATAAAAGGGGAGGCCTGACTCCGCGGCACCCAAAAGCAGGCCGTCTTTAAACCACAGGATAACCAGAACCGAAGAAAGCAGTAAAATAGGCGCAATTTTTTTCATTCACCTAACCGACTTTAGAAACTAGATAATTCTCTAACGCTAAATATTCTAGCCCAGAATTTTCAAAAACATAGAGAGCGTCTAACGGTGTACAAACAATAGGAAATCCATGTAGGTTAAAAGACGTATTAAGTACGGCACCTATCCCAGTCATCTTTTCAAACTCTTTTATCAATCTGTAATATCTAGGATTAAAACTTTCAATTACTTCTTGAGGCCTGGCCGAAAAATCATACTGGTGGATGGCGGCCCGGAGTTTTTCTGACCCCTCTTTAGTCGTGTCATATGCAAGAATCATATAAGGGCCTAGAATACGTTTAGGGTTTATCACGTATTTGTCCATAGCTTTGGAAATAATTGAGGGGGCAAAAGGCATCCAGAAATCCCTGCTTTTAATTTGTTCGTTTATGTCTCTTACTCCTTCTAAATTCTGTGGGTGGGTTAGGATAGAGCGATTTCCCAAAGCTCTGGCCCCCCACTCCATTCGACCTGCAAACCTGGCTATAATTTTTCTTTGGGAAAGTAGTCTCGCAATTTCTTTCTCAATATCGACAATTTTTCTTATTTTGTATTTCGCGTATTTTGCCTTTTTAAGCTCTTTTACAATCTCTGTATTTGTAAATTCAGGCCCGAAATATAATCCCTCAATTGGATTTATCCTGGAAATACCGGAGTTTTGCCCCCGTAACTTGCTATAGGTATAATAGGCTGCGCCGATTGCCGTAGATTCGTCGCCCGAGCTGGGGAAAACAAAAAAACTTTTCACTTCGGGAAGCTCAGCAATTTTCTGATTTGCCTTTACGTTCATAAAAACTCCGCCCGCGCAAACGACGTCAGAAATTCCTGTTTTGGTAATACAAGCTTTAACCCAGTCAACAATAAGCTCCTCGGTTAACTTTTGAATTGCTCCCGCTATACTGTCGAATCTTTCATTTTTGAAAGGCTGGGCCAGGAGGCGGTAAAAAACATGGGAAAAAACCTTTGATTTAAAACCCAAACTCTTTTTATCAACCCATATCCAATCTTTAATTTTTTGATAAACCCTTTCTACGTGTTTTTGGTTTGCATAGGGCGCCAGACCCATCACTTTGTATTCATGCTCCCCCATCTTCATCCCCAAATAACCAGTAACGTAGGCGTAAAGGTCTCCTATGGAATTGCCGAAAGGAGTCTTGGCTATTCTTTTTATTTTTTCGCCCCTTCCAACGCTGACCGTAGCACAGATCCCATCGCCCATAGCGTCCAGTGTAAGGATAAGTCTTTTGCCCTGCCAATATTCTGGGGACCCGAAAAATGCGGAGTACGCGTGTGCAGTGTGGTGATCAACAAACTCAACCTTCGACCTGTCAATTTTAGTTTTTGCTTCAAATTCTAAAAGGATTGATTTTTTAAGCTTTGGAAAAAGGAAGTTCTTGTAAAATATATCCTGTAAGGGAACATAAACGCTTCTAGTTGAGGGAATTTTTGCCAAAAGCCATTCCTTAACTTTCCAAAGATACGGATAAATGGGGTTCCAATGTTTACTGCCGCTTAAATCTTCACCACCCAGAACCCCAAAACCGCTATTTATCGCCATATCCTCAAAACTAAAGGCAACCCTGTTGATATCTTTGGGACTATGCCCGCCCATTTCTAGAACCTTTTTGATGGCCAATAAGGGTATCCCCGACTGATTTTTGACACCGGTCAGCCTTTCTTCGCTTACACAGGCAATAATGTTCCCATCTTTAAAAAGACAGGCTGTAGCCAGATGGGACGCATTAACACCTAAAATAAGCATTCTATTTTTTTTACCTAATAGCGATTAAATAAATATATCTTCCAGGAAGTATTGTCTATTGCATATCTTTTTGCAATTTTACCTTGCCTAAATGCGGTCATTATATTCGCCGGGTCGACCCAAACGGCCCCTTCCTCGGAGGTTGATATAACAAAAAGATTGTCAGTAATATCATATTGATAATCAGCAAGAAGACTTATTCCTTTAATCTCAAGAACGTGCCGATATATTATCCCTAATGGATCCCTATCGGGACTTGCAAGAACCGCAACGTTTACATTCTTTCTCTCGTCTTGGTCAACTACATCTTTAATATAGGTAGTTATCAGCCTGATAGATTTAGTATCGGGAACTCTTATTGGCTCGGTCAATTGTTTTTTGACGCTAAACAAGCTTCCGATAATCATAATAAGCACCGCCGCTTTTGACAGAACGCTTCCCCAATTTTTTCGAGGATAGCAAAGCCACACTACAAAAAAAGGTAGCCCAAGATAAAAATAACGGTTCTCATAAAAAGGGAGAAACGAAATTATTGCAATCTGCCCAATAACCGGGGCCAACCAGAGGAACGACTGCCTGTTCTTCCTCAAATCAAAAACCAAAATCCCTGCAAATAATACCCCCAAAATCGTAGCCAGGAATTTCGATTGGACAATAAGAACAAGTACGTTATAAATGTTGTCGACGAAAGTTTTGGGGAAAACGGCAAGCTCGCTGCCAGCTCCGGCCGAAACCAGGTTATTCTTTACATAGTGGGTAAAAAAAAGTCCTGGGGGGTTTCTCAAATCAAAAATCACGAAGGGGACCATTGCTACCAGAAATCCCAGCCAAAGAACTAGACTATCCTTGAATTTTTTCTCTTTAACTGAGGAAACGAAACTAATAAGTGCAAAGGTGGAAAACGAAACTACGGTTAAATAGTGTAAATGAAACGAAAGTCCAAAGAAAAACCCTGCTAGAAAACGGAGAGCGGGTCTTTTTTGAAAAAACAGAAAAATAGCTGCGAAGGTCGTAAAAGGAACAAGGTGGGGATTCCACGCCCAACGCGAAGTCTCAAGTAGAGGAAACCAAATCAGACAAAGAAGCGCTACGGGCAAAACAAGCTTTTCATTTATTTTTTTAACTACCAAAAGAA
>Ga0154302_120_pt6 | contig 12469 bp, 12 predicted proteins | sample RifGroA1_FD_105596 | JGI IMG/M metagenome (GOLD analysis project Ga0154302, IMG submission 105596) | Candidatus Woesebacteria bacterium GWA1_41_8
CTGTATCTATCAAGGCCGGGTGTTTCTTCAACCATTTATATTTTATATTGAGTTTTAATAATTTAAACTTCAGCCAAAAAAAGATTTCTGTGGTTTTTAACAACCTCATCCGGATTCAAAATTTCCATTTGTAAGCCTTGCGGAAGGTAAATCCCCAAATCCTTTTCGCTTTTGGGAGTAACCGCTGTTAGCCTTAAGGCTCCCTTAGGGTTTTGGTTAAAGAAAAAAACTCCATCTGGGAATTTAGCGTAATTTAATAAATAGGTAGTTTCGAAGTACGTTTTATTGGCTGCCTTGGGTATGAACCCGAGTTTGGCCTTATAAGAAATAAGCCCCACAGATAGGTCGTGGCCATAAAAATTCGTGTCCTGGCCAAAAGAAATTTCTTTATAGCCCATCTTTTGAGCGTATTTCATAAAATGAAAATCCAAAAGAAGCCCCAGCCCCCCGGAAAGCCCTGAAATCCTTTCCGCAACTCCGAACCCCACTCCTAGAATCCCGCCAATCTCTGAAAAAATGTTTCCTCCCAAAACCACACCGTTTTTAGTAGCAAGAATTGCCCCAACTTTTTTACCCAGAGTCTTCTTTTTCCTAAGCCAGCTCTTATCGATTAAAATGTCTGCTTTTGACTTTTCAGAAATAATTTTTCTGTACAGGTCTAACCAGTCTTCAAATAATTTAGGGGCCAAATCCTCATAAACCTTAATACCTATCCCAAATTCCTTCAATTTTTTCTCATCGGACCTGATGTGTTTTCTTGTTCTTTTCGAAGGGATTTGGTCTAATATGTGATCCCCAGAGAGTTGTTTTCTCCAGGCTATTTTTGCCGGCCTATAGAAACCATTATTTGTTTTTGACATAACGTTAACTACGTCCACTACACCCAACTCTTTGTGGGTTTTGGCTGTTAGAAGTTTTGTGGAAAACAAAAAATTCGCCCCATGGTCTTCACTAATGCCCTCCGCAGCTTCCACAAGCTTAAGCTCCCTATATACAAACTCTATTGCCCTTTTAACCTCTTTTCTAAGGCCACCCCCGGCCAATAACATCGGGCCTTTTCTTATCATCCGAAATAGTCGGGAATGAGAAACAAAGGCCCTGCCCGGATATTTGGGCACGTTTTCGGTAAAAAGAAATTCGTTTTTGTCACTAAGCTCCGCCAATCTAAAGCCCGGCCTTGCGTAGGTAAGCCCGTTCTTACCCAATTTATATACTCCTGCTTGAAACGCGTTTCTTGCCACGACCGCCGTATCTTCCCGATTGTGCAAAATTATCTGACTTGCTTCAAAAGGAGTTCTTTTATAGCCGGCATTTACCTTTTCAAAATCAAAATCGTATTTAACTGCTATATGCTCTAGGTTATGAAAGACCTCCAATGGAATACTACCTGTGTCCATCATCAACATTGAAACAACCGGAAAAGCATCGGTATCCCTGGGATTGCACTCAACGGGCCAAACCTTTCCCGATTTTTCTACCAAAAGATCTATTCCAAAAATGCCTTTGTAACCGTTTTTGTACATATACTCTCCTACTCCTTGGGCAATTTGGTCTGCCTGATATTGGGAATTTTCGGTAAAGTGCATAAAACTCCAGTCGCTCCCTGCGTAATTACCGGACCTTCCTTTCATGCGGGTTCCCACCTCCTTAATATCGATAATCTGGGTTTGAATAGGGCCGGTTAAAACCCCTTTTTGGGTAGCGCAACAGGAAATGCTTGAGGATATGCCTTCGATGTAGGCAGTCACATTTACTGTTTCTATTTTTTTCTTTTTGCCTTCGAAATTATTTCTAATCTCCATAACTTTATCGTAAAAAATGGGAAGGCCATTTGGGCTATCCAAAAAAAGCGTTCCGTTCCCTCCTCCTGAAGTAACTTCCGCCAACTGTAGAACAAGCTTTTCTTTGCCGAAAAGCCTCTGAAAATAAACAAACTTATCTACATTCATTTCTTCTATGGCAATATTTTCTCCGGGAATCGGCTCAAGCCCGACTTTTTGTACAATTTCCCTAAAATTTTTTTTGTTTTCGAAAGTTTCGGTTAACCGTTTTGGGTTTCCAATAAAGCGCCAGCCGTTTTCCTCACAGGCTTTTTCAAGTATGTGGGAGGACTTGTAAACCAGAAAAATAAAGTCCTTTTTAAACCCTTTAAGATATTTCTTTGCAAGATCCGTCTGTAGAATTTGGCCGGGTGTTTCGGGTGAAATTTCAAGGTCGGGTTCTTTTTCTTTTAAAGAATAAACGTCCATCCCGAAATCTCTGATAATCTCGTTATCATGACAATCATTGTAGGCAACTATCTTAAACTTGGGGAAATAAAAACCGGTGATTACTCTTGGCCAAGCGCTAGGACCCAAACCTACAATAAGAGGCGATTTTCGAATCGCAGCGGCCATCGACGGATAGGCTTTAAGGCTTTTTAGGTTGGAGCTTACCATTTGGTCGCAGTCTGAAACTGTTCTTCCTCAATTTCGGGATTAACAAGAAATCCCGTTAGATCTATCCTGCCCACAAGCAGTTTATGGGTAAGGTCGCTTCTGTCTGATACGCTTACCCTCGTTCTAATCTTTCTTCCAGCTAACCAAAACGTAAGAGGAATAACTGCTCTTCTTTCTTTGCCAAAAGAGCTAATCTTTCGCCTATACAAAAGAATGTTGGTTTTTTTAAGTAGTCCCAGCTGTTTAGCTAAATTTCTATCTATCGTACTACTCCACGCTCCGGTATCTATTTTGGCCAAAGCACCCACTTTATTGCCCTTGTAATCGCGGATTTTAACCTCCTCTACTGCTTTTACGGTTTTTAGGCCGGCCTCTGCTTTAACCCTGTCCGCAAATCTTTCTGCAAAAAGGGCTTTTGCTACTTTGACCCCGTGTTCGGAGTCGATAATCTCCAAATCTTCTACCCTTTCCAGTCTTTTTTTAAGTCCTGCTTCGTTCGCCAGCTGAATTTGCAGACCCGGCTGGGCATTGAGTTCCAAAACCATAGGCCCTTTTTCGGGATGCAAAACAACGTCTACACCCAAATAGCCCATACCAGAGGCAATTTGTGCCCTTGAGGCCATCTCTAAAACAGCTGTCCAGTCGGGTATTTTTATTCCTCTAAGTTTTCTATTAGTACCTGGTTTAAGACTCAACTGACTATCGTGCCAAATGGCCTTAGTAGTTATCCCTGTGGCAATATCTACTCCTACTCCGATTGCGCCCTGATGCAGGTTTGCCCGGCCTGCCGACTCTTTGGTCGGAAGCCTAAGCATCGCCATTACAGGAACTTTATTAAAAACAATTATTCTTATATCCGGAGTTCCCCTGTAAGCGTATTTTCTAAAGGTTTTGTGCCGCCCCACGTATTCCTGAATGAAGGCAACGTCTGGTACATTACCCATCGAATATGCCCCCTCCAAGATATCAAGAATTTGAAGTTTTAAGTCTTCAATGGTTACCCTATCTCTTTGTGTAGTAATCCAGCCCTTGCCATCTTTAGTTTTTCTTTTGACAACAACTATCCCTTCTCCCCCAAGACCCCTACTGGGTTTTAGGGCAAAAGACGAAGGCAGGCTCTCCCAGTCAAAAGAACTAATGTCTTGAGGCCTTCGAAACTTTGCGTAAATTTCCGGATGGGCAATATCCTGCCTCTTAAATACTTTTGCGCTCTGAAGCTTAGAATCCGCAATCTTTTTCCCTATTCGGCTATTGTATTTATATGCGTAGAGCCGTGTGCGAGCGTTTAGGCCAAGAACAGTTGCAAGTTTCATAATTTATTAGGCTACGATTAGTTTCCTGAAGCGCCAAATTTCCATTAACCTAAGTCCTACGTATCTTCCGATTACAAAGTCAAAGACAAAGACGCTTCCCAAAAATACTTCAGGGTTAAGAAGAGCAAATTCCTGAATTGCCTTAAGAGTCAGAAAGATGAAAGAAACCAAAGCCAAAATTACGGTTTCGGTGGTTAAGTTTAGGGCTGTTTTGAAAGACTTTCCCAGCTGCACCCTTATAAAGTCTTCTGCCAAAAGGGCAAGAACTAAAACCGCAAAAATAGATACATTGATAAGCTCCGGCCTTTTTATAATTGGAGCCATAAATAAAACCCCCAAAACAGAAAAGGAAACTACCCAAAGGATTAAGGCCATTCTGGGAAGATACTGAAGCTTTATTTTAAGGCTCCTCAAAATAAGCCTGGTAAGGGTGGAGACAATTACAATTATCAGAAAAAGTCCTATTCCAACAACCGGGCCTGTTGCCACAAAAACAACGGATAAGGCTGCGGGTAAAAATATACCAAAACCTCGAATTCCAATTAAATGACGGGCTGCGGCGATAATTGCGGCAACCGCAGGAAGAAGAAGCAGCAGAACTATGGTATTTGCGGGAACTCCTGCGGAAATCGCTTCTCTTATCGCATACTTAACTGGGTTTGTCGGCCAAACGGGTCCCAACTCCTGCTTTCTTAAAAGAGCCTCAAGATGTCCTAAAGTCTCTTCTGTCTTTTGGGTGATATCAGGCTTTGGAACTAAAAGCGTAGGCGATGGAGTCAAGGTGGCAGTAGGAGTCGGCGTCGAAGTTGGGGTAAGCCTTCTTTGGGCCAATACCGAAGGGGCCGAGAAACTTGCGGCCAAAAACATTCCCACAAAAATAAGCAAGGCTAAAATATTTCGCATGGGAAATTAAAAGTGTAGCTTGAATTATACTCTGTGAGAGTGTCAAATATCCACTTTTTTACCTATTTTTCGATTAGCTTCTAAAATAGGGTCTGTGGTAATAAAAGACAAATTAAATTGGTTTGGAAAAGTTTTTGAACTCGTTTGGAGCGACCTAGACACATTTGACGGACTTGAGCCAAAAAAGATGCGCCAGATTTACGGGGTTTGTTTTTATAACGACAAAATTGTGGTCGGAAAAGGAAGCAGAAGAGGTAAATGGAACCTTATAGGCGGAACAATTGAAGAGGCTGAAACGTCCCAAGAAGCATTGAAAAGGGAAATTCAGGAAGAAAGTAACATGAGGCTATTAAGCTGGAGGCCTATCGGAAATCAGGAGGTTGTTCCCCCCAAAGGAGAATCGTTCCATCAATTAAGAACGGTTTGTTTAGTTGAACCCATTGGGAAATTCGAGAAAGACCCTGCCGGAAGTGTAATAGAAATTAAGATGATAAACCCTAAAAACTTTAAAAATATATCGACTGGGGAAAGATCGGAGAAAGAATTATCACTCGTGCACTAGAACTCAAGCCTTCTTTATGACAAAGGCTGTACAATTCTCTATAGCTAGTTTGTGGTAAAATCCAGGCAGCAGTATGGATAAGAAATACCCCTTCCAAAAGTTCACGCTTCCCAATGGCCTTACCGTTCTCCTCTATAAAATGGATTCGATAATGAGCACCTACGCTGTTCTCTATGTACGGGTGGGGGCAATTTACGAAAAACAAAAAGAACGAGGGCTTTCTCATCTGACAGAGCATCTTGCTTTTTTGGGTACCGACAAATATCCTTCTCCAACGCTAATCTCTCAGGAAGCTGAGCAGAGAGGAATGCTGTATAACGGAGGCACTTCCCAAACGTCTACTTATTATTCTGTTCATTTGCCGCATAACTTTATAAATTATGGGCTCGAAATGCTCCACCAATTTGTCTTTAAGCCTAAAAATACTACGACGAATTCAGAGAAAGAAAAAGAAGTTGTAATTTCGGAGTATCAGGATTTTTGGCATAACCCAGAAAGACATTTTTACCATAAAATTTGGAGAAAAAGATTTCGGCAAAAAGAACATCCATATAGTTTTAGGCCTATGGGAATACCAGCAAGCATAAATAAGCTCGATATATCCGAAGTTAAGAAGTGGAGAGATAACTTTTATAACCCCTCCAACATGGTTCTCTCGATCGCGGGCAATATTAATACTAATGACCTAGAAAAGAGGCTAAAAGAAACATTTGGAAAGGAAAAGTCAGGAAAAATAGCGGAAGAACCGGTCTTCGCGAATGATGACTACTCAGGCTTTACCTCCTACCTCCAAAAAGATCCAAGACCCCAAATAATTTTTATTCTTACATTCCCAGTTTTTGGATGGAGAGAAAATAAAAGAATAGATAGGCAAAAACTACGAATATTAAATAGAATTCTCGGGGGCGGCCAATCTTCTCGACTATACGAAAGACTCAGAAGAAAAGAGCGACTTGTCTACCGAGTCGGAAGCAACTACAGTCTTCATTCATGGATGGGCGGACTTGAAATACAAGGCTCAGTACCTGTCGAAAAACTAACAATAACTCTTAAGAATATTAAAGAAGAACTAGATAAAGTAATTAATTTAGGTATAAGCAAAAATGAGCTTATACGCGCCAAGGGCTTTCTTTCGGCCTCTATTCAAATGCAATTCGATAATCCGCCAACCGTTGCAAGTTTTCTGGGATCACAAGAGTTTGATAAGGAAGAAATTTGGTTTCCAGACGATTATATTCGGGCGGGCGAAAGGGTTACGAGGGAAGATATACATAAAATGGCCAAAAATATCTTTGACTATCCCCGCCTAAATTTAGGACTCTTAGGAAATGTCCCTAATAAAACCGTAAGGGAAATCGAAAAAATATTTCATTAAAAAACGGGGGTTGTTCATTTTACTTTTCATGGTTAATTGAACAACCCCCTGGTTGTAGAACGAGCTAAATCACCCGTCGTCGCCTTCGGCAGCAGCGTCCGACCATGCCTCGTCGACCTCTCCCGGATCGCTGTTCGTATCAATAGCAGCATCCTCCTTGTCGTACTGGGACAACAGATCGCCTCGCTGATCAAGGCCCTCCTGCGACTTGTCGCCACCGTAGCCATACTGATCTTCTTGGCCTTTGTCTGGCTTGGCCACACATCACCTCCACTACCGTTGCAAAGTAACGGATTGTCGAAGCGACCCCTTCGACACTGGGAGGGCGACCAGCCCTGGATTTCGGCTATTCCTCCTTTAAGGTGCGACTCTTATCTAATTAGAATAAATATCATATGATTAGAGTCTTGTCAAGTCCCCATGGCTAATTGTTGACCAGAGTATCTAATTAAGATAGAATATACTTTGTGGAAGAGCCTTTTATTCTCTTTAAGAATATTAAAAGGGCTCGAACCTCTTCAGGTCTTTCCCAGAAAGAACTTGCAAGGAGGCTCGGAGTCTCTGATAAAACCGTCTCGGCATACGAGACGGGCCGCGCTATTCCCCCAACTCTTACCCTGGCTAAAATTGCAGAAATCACAAATGTCTCACTGTCGAATATGATAGGAGAAGAGGCTGATGAAAAAACCGAAATCTCAAAAAGATTAGAAAAAATAGAAGCCCATGTGGCAAACCAGAAGTCGCATACTCAACGTTCACCTCGAATAAAAGTCGATGCTTTTGTTGGTGTGGTGTTATTGGATAAAGCGGGGCGAATATATCTAATTAAAGAAGAAGATAAGTATCACATTTCCCTCGGCAGATGGAATTTACCAGGCGGCTCGGTTGACGGAAACGAAAGCCTCTCTGCTGCTGCGAAAAGGGAAACGGAAGAGGAAACAGGACATGAGGCTGAAATTACGGAACTTTTGGGGGTATATAAATGCAAAAAGGGGGAAAATTCTTGGATTTATACCGTATTTAAGGGGATACTTATCCACGACGGCAAAAAAGCAGTTGATCCTGGTGTAAAAGAAGGACGTTGGTTTTCAAAAGACGAATTTTTGAAACTCCCCCAAGCAAGGATAGTCCACTCGGATATGAAACTTGTATATAAAATTGCATTAAAAAATCGGGGCCTTGCTGTAAAAAGTGTAAAATACATAGATTACGATAAGCAGTAAGTGAAAATTTGAGTAGCCGGAGTCTTAAAAAATCTTCTGATCCGCTTGACGCCCTTAAACTACAGCCGCAGTTGTTAACAACTAATATTTATCGACGTTTATTTCGAAAAAATCGAAGCTCAGTAAATTGTTTTTTAGATAGCAACGTCCCTTAAGTGTAAGTAGTTATTGATGTAAATGACTTCCCAACGGTTCACGTCTTCATCAAACCTAAGAAGTGTAACTCCGGTGTTGTGAATATTCAGCGCCCCAAAAAGGTTTGCGAAAGATTCATCGTCGTAGTTTTCTCCCAGTATACAGGCTGTCAAAAATACCCTTATAAATAGCCCGTGGCTTACAACCAAAATATCCTGGCCTTGGTGTTTTTCCTCAAGGTGTTTTTTGAATTCGGTTGCTCTAACAATAACGTCCCTTATGCTTTCACCCTGTCCCCTAAATTTATAGTCCAAATTATTCAGGTTTTTCCTGTACTGTCTTACATTGTCTTTATGGATTTTACTTGTAACCTCTACCCCATAAAGGCCCGGATGTTGTTCCCTTTCGTGAATCCCTTCGAAGACTTCCAATTTCACCCCTAAGGACTTGGCTACTATCTCAGCCGTCTGCCTTGCCCTGGGAAGTTTACTTGAAAATACCTTGTCGAATGAAACTTGCCACCGTTTTATTCTTCTCCCCAATGCAAGGGCTTCCCTTCTACCCAAATCGCTTAAGGGTGAATCGGGAGACTGTCTTATGCCCTTCCCTCTGGCAGCACTTTGTCCATGTCTAACCAGAAAAACTCTCATGTTAGCGAAATAATAACACAGACGATTGAATTGAGTACGTAGAAAAAGGAATATGGATCAACCTGCCCGGTTGTTAAGACGAGAGGTCTAAGCTAAGGGACGAACCTTGTCTACTCTCCCTTTAAGCTCAGCAAATTCTCTTCTTGAGGGCGTATCGGAAAGCTCAGCCTTTATATCTCTTATATCTCTTTTAATAAATATTATATCTGTTTCAACGCTACCAAGCCTACCCTCAACATTGTCGAACCTTGAATTCATCTCTTTCTTTAGTCCGCCAAATAATTTGTCCACGCCTTTAAGAATAGCTTCTACAGCCTGATCCAACATACCTCTTGTAACAAGTTCGTCTTTCGGATTCTTTGACACAGTAAATTGATAATAACATACAATTCAAGTTGATAAATAGTTATTTGTTGAGGGTTATTTGCCGCCACGGGCCCGTGAGGTGGATAACCCGGACGGAAAGTTATTACTAGGGCGTCACTTCCTTCCAGCGCGTGCGCTTTAGGGTTAAGGAAGTAGGATAGTTAAATAAAAGATCCGGCGCATAAGTAAAAACCTCGGCTGGATTTTGAGTATTGTCGGAAAGATTCCTGTTAAGAATTACCTGGCCGTAGGCAGTAACCATTCCCCTTATCGAAAGCTCATCCGTCCCTCCGGCTGTTATAAAGTTATTATCAGCTACAAATAACCCCTCAAGTTCGGGCTCCCCCGCTGTTGGGTGTCGTACCCCGGGATTAACGGTTATGTTTCCGGAGGAGACTGCCATGAAAAATCCCAAGCCGCGGGTAAGGTCGATAGTTCCGTCAATAATTAGGTCTCCGTCTACAAAAAGGATAACCCTGTCGCTGCCCAAAGTCGGCTCCCCTCGCATAGTCAGGTCCCCTGTTCTGAAATACCATTTGTATCTGTCGGGAGAGACCGCACCTTGGTTTTTGAGATAATTTGGCGTAATTGAGGCGGTTGAAATCATGCTTCGGATTGCGTCTCCCGGAACCAGTCTTAAGAAGAAGGGGTAAGTGTATTGGGTCAGGGAAACGTATCTTGCATCTGCCAGCCAGCCGGTAGATGAAACCGTCCCTGGCCCAACCCCGGAGGAAAAGTCAAAGTTTCCCGAAAACATAGGAACGCCGGGAAATGCCGCCGGGCCGTCAACGTCAAAAACCGGGTCGCATAAAGGAAGTGAGCAGGTCCCCGGAATTGGAGAAATAATGTCTCCCGATACAACCGTCACGTCCGAGTCAACTACCTGCCACCAGGCTGCAGGGCTGGTAACATTAACTGGGGCAGTTGCCGAACAGCGGGTAATTCTACCCATTATTACATTTGCCGAAACGGAGGTAACGCCTACCGAGGCTGCATCTACCGCGGTTTGATATGGGCTTGTTGGGTCGGAGGAAGGAGCCACAGTTGCAACTGCGCCATCGGCGCTTGAGAAATTTACCCTATCAACCGTCCCGTTTTGAAAAGTTACGTTGGCAACAAGGTTTGCGGAAGAACCGGCCGTAAGAGAAAATGACGACGGGCTTAAAGAGACAGTGCAAGAAGGGGGCGGAGGAGGCAGGGTTGGTGTGGGAGTCGGAGGAGGGGTAGGCGTCGGCGGCGTAGTAGGCGTTGGGGTCGCCCCTCCTGCTCCGCAACAGCCTTCTTTAAGACACGCCCCACACCATGACCCAGTACATCCTGAGTTCCACCACGAACAGGTCCCATAAACTGGGTCGGGTAAACACCGGTCATCCGCCTGGCTACAGGTACCCCTTATGGTCTCGCAATTTACACTGGTGCAATCTTCTTTGTGCGAACCCGGGGGCCAGTAGGCAGAATTAAACACAACCTTACAGTTAAAAGGCGACTGGGTGGTACAAAAGAAAGGGTCAATGTTTCTTTGGGGGAAACAACATTGCCCCCCTGGGCACGATGCGTTTGGCGCAGGACAAAACTGGGCGGAGGAAGTCCTCCCAAGGACAAGAAACAAAACCCCACCTATAAAAAGTCCCAAGAAAAAAAGTAATCTTTTTAACATGCTTGCTATTTAGCCTTGACGGGGCTGACAACTACCCCCGTTACCACAACTTGACTGGAATCCATCATCCCCTCGACTTCGTATACCTGTCTAAAATATTCGTCAAAAATTATCGGATTTTGCCCAAATCCGAAAGAGGGATGGGTCTTGCAAACAGGATACTGGCTTTGGCCACAGTATTTAGTAAATTCTTCTATCTTCCCCCCTTGCGGAATATAGGCAACCGACAGGGTAATAACACTTCCCATTCCAAAGGCAATTTCGGAAGCAGACGTTAGGCCTCTATCTTCATAAGCGGCTTCCCCACCCGACAAAATCAGCTCGCCGAAATATACTTCGCCCAAGATGGGAATTGTCAGCTTTCTTTTAAGGCCCCCCTCATCAAATCCGATTGTAAGCTCTACCCGCTCTATCTGCCTTCCGTCAACCTCTACTTTTGAAGTCTTGGAATCTTCCACCCAAATCTTGTTCAGAACGGCTTCTTTAAATGGGACCTTTTGGCCTTCCCCTCTTTCGGTTTCGGATATATCAATCTGCCCCGTAGTTTCGGGTCGGCCGGAAGGTTCCTTCTCTGGCTGCCCCCTGGGGCGAAGATAATTTAGATATAATGATAACCCTATCCCCAGAAGAAAAACGCAAACCACCCCGACCAAAATGGACAGATTCTTCTTCATCAATTCATTTTAAGCCAAAAGATTGGGGCTCGTCAAAAGGAATAAATTTAAGGCGAAAGCTTAGCCGTCGGTCAAAATCACAACAACCGCCGAGGCGATGAGCTCCTCTGGAAAGGGCTTAAAAAGATAATCATCCCACCAAACTGCCTCTTCCCTTACCTGGTCTTGCCGGGGCCAGAACTCATAATTCTCAACCAGTCTGTCCATCTCCTGCCGACTTTCCACCAACCTGTCTTGATTTTGAGCCAGCTGTCTACACAATTGGTCAAATCTTTCGCCATTAAGCCGACAAATTGACTCCACCTCGGGGTAACTTGCTCCCCCAACCAAAGAATTTAGCATAATGCTAAAATATGCATTCCCCTTAGGATAACGTGTGCTCAAAAACCCTAGCATTGTGGCAACGGATTGCACATCTAAATTCTCGATGTCGTACTCGGTTCTTTCTGTCCCATTTCTGGCACCAACCACAAAAACGTCGGGTTTTATCTTAAAAACTCTACCGTCAGATGCAAGTATCCAGGTCAGCTCTACTCGATTTGCCGCATTTATATCTAACTTTACTCCAACAAGTTCCCCCGTAATTATGCTATATACCAAAGAATTTTTGACAACCCCACTATCCAAGCCATACAAGAAGTTGTCATGGGTATGGGATTTTAGTACTTGCAACATATTCTCCGGGTCCAGCCTAAATGAAAAAGGCATAAGCCTCCATTCTCCGTATCTTCTCTCAGCTATAACAATTTTCCCGTCAACCGATCCATATTCAGCCGGCAAGCCAACGGCCAACTGCGGATAGCCCGCTTCGCCAATTACAACTTCTCCTCTTACCCCGTAAGGTTTTGACACCTGAAGTTCAGCGTATCCTGGAGTGGACGTGGCCGGGACGAAAGCCGTAACCGTCTTGCCGGGAGTTGGCATCCAAGTCTCAGTCGGGAAAAAAGTCGATGTGGAATCAAGGATGGGGGTGGGAGTGTCTCTGGTGTCTGCCAGAGAGCTACAGGCTCCAAGAGCACCCGCAACAATGATGTTAGCAACAGATTTTAGACGAGAAATCTTTCTTTCGCCCCTCACTTTATGGGGCATTATAACATACCACGATAAGGTACCCACTTCTCGTAAGTTCTAGAAACGATCGCAACCCCCTAATAGGTTGCTGACAGGTTAAAT
>Ga0154302_114_pt3 | contig 12286 bp, 12 predicted proteins | sample RifGroA1_FD_105596 | JGI IMG/M metagenome (GOLD analysis project Ga0154302, IMG submission 105596) | Candidatus Woesebacteria bacterium GWA1_41_8
GATTTGCAACAAGTGATTTAAATGATCTTTACAGAAGGGTTATTAACAGAAACAACAGACTAAAACATTTAATTGAACTTGGCGCTCCAGAAATAATCCTAAGAAACGAAAAAAGGATGCTTCAAGAGTCTGTTGATTCGCTTATTGATGCGTCTCAAAGGAAGGCAACTCGAAGGGGTCGTGGAAGACAGCCTTTGAGGTCACTTTCTGATATGTTAAAGGGTAAACAGGGTAGATTTCGACAAAACCTTCTGGGTAAGCGTGTAGATTATTCAGGAAGATCTGTAATCATAGTTGGACCTGATTTGAAATTGAACCAATGTGGACTTCCGAAAGATATGGCCTTGGAAATCTTTAAACCGTTTGTCTTACGGGAAATGATAGCCCGCGGTATAGCTCCCAATGTTAAGTCTGCCAAAAATATGCTGGATAGGCGACCTCCGGAAATTTTTGACATATTGGATGAGATTACTAAAAATCATCCGGTGTTATTAAATCGTGCACCGACGCTTCACAAATTAAGTATCCAGGCGTTCTTCCCCGTACTTATCGAAGGTAGTGCTATTAGGATTCACCCTGCGGTGTGTTCTGGATTTAATGCAGACTTTGATGGCGACCAAATGGCAGTTCATATTCCACTTTCCAAAAAGGCAATTGAGGAAGCTAGTACGCAAATGCTTCCACAAAACAATCTATTAAGACCAGCAGACGGTAGTCCAATAACTACTCCTGCGAGCAAAGAAATGGCATTGGGAGTTTATTATCTAACTGATATAGATCCAAGAATTGAAGAATCTAAAACTATTTTTGCAGACAAAAACGAAGCCATTTTGGCCTATCAAACGGGTAAAATTAAGTTACGACAAAAAATTACAGTTAGACTAAATAACACCAACATTGAAACCGGCGTTGGACGGATAATCTTTAATGAAGTTTTGCCTGAATCTTTTGATTTTATCAATGAATCAGTAACTTCAACAACAATAAAGATGCTTTTCACCAAAGCGTTTAATGAGGTTGAGAGGGAAAGAGTAGTCCTGATGATCGATGCTATTAAGGACCTGGGTTTTATGGGAGGAACCTTGTCTGGTTTGTCATTTGGTGTTTTTGATTCTAAAGTTTATCCGGGAAAGGGTAAAATTCTTAAAGCTGCTGACGAAAAAGTTGCAGAAATAGAGAAAAATTTCGCGCAAGGACTTATAACTGCAGAAGAAAAGCGAAGACTAAGTCAAGAAATTTGGATAGAAACAACCGAAGAGCTAGCTGATAAGACCTGGGATCTTTTAGACGCAACTAGTCCGATAAGAACAGTTATTGATGCTAAGGTCGGACGTGCCTCAAGAGATCAAGTTAAACAGCTTGCTGCAATTCGTGGATTGGTTGTTGATCCATTGGGTAAAATTGTGGAATTACCAATTAAGTCAAACTTTAGAGAAGGGCTGTCAGTTTTCGAATACGTTACATCTTCACGAGGCTCTAGGAAAGGACTTACTGATACCGCACTTAAAACAGCGGACGCAGGTTATTTGACCAGACGGCTGGTAGATGTTGCCCACGATGTGATTGTCCGGCTTGATGATTGTGGTACCAAGGAAGGGCTAATAATCAAAAAGAGCACTAGGCCGAAAGTATTTGCTGCAAGGATAATCGGTAGATACGCAGCAGAAGACATTAAATCAGGTAAGGGAAAATCCGAAAAGATTTTGATTGCAAAAGGTGATCTGATTGGCGAGGCCGGGGCTGATGCGGTTAACGAAGATCAAAATATACAGGAAGTTCTTGTTCGTTCGCCATTGGCTTGTGAGGCAAGATATGGTATGTGCACGAAGTGTTACGGGCTGGATCTAGGCAACAAGAAGGTGGTTGAAATGGGAATGCCGGTTGGGGTTGTGGCAGCTCAGTCAATTGGTGAGCCTGGAACACAATTGACACTTAAAACTAAACACGCTGCAGGAATAGTTGGTATCGACGTTACGCAGGGGCTTCCAAGGGTGGAGGAACTTATTGAGGCAAGAACTCCAAAAATTCTGGCTCCACTTTCAGAAATACCAGGCAAGGTAAGAATTGCCGATACCGAGGAAGGGTGGAAAGTTACAGTTGTTTCTACCAAATCAAAGCCGAGAGAAGAACGAGAATACATTATTCCCAAGACGATAGAATTGGCAGTCGTGGATGGTCAATTGGTGGATTCCGGAACGCCTTTGGCAACCGGAGCTTTGGACATTCGAGAAATTCTGTCAATTAGGGGTCTTCGAGCAGCTCAAGAATACCTTGTAAATGAAGTTCAAAAAGTTTACGAAAGCCAGGGAATACCAATAAATGATAGACATTTTGAAGTTATTGTTCGCAAGATGAGTGACGAAGTTCGAATTGTGACACCGGGGGACACTCCCCTTTTGCCTGGCGAGATAGTAGATAAGGCCACTTTTGAGGAAGAGAATGAGAAAGTTTTGGCTGCCGGCGGAGAGCCCGCATCTGCACAGCAGGTTATTTTGGGAATTACCAGACGAGCGCTATTTACCGAATCTTGGCTTTCAGCTGCTTCGTTCCAGCAAACGACCGACATTCTTACTAACGCCGCCTTGGCTGGGAAGGAAGATTTTCTTCATGGCTTAAAGGAGAATGTTATTATCGGGAGGCTAATTCCTGTTACGCCTGATAGAGCTGCCTTGCTTCAGGATACGCGAATATAGTAAAATCCCTCTGTATTATAAAAGTATATGCCAACAGTATCACAATTAGTTAGAAAAGGCCGAAAGCAAATAGTCAAAAAGACTAAAAAGGCTGCGCTGAGGCGTTGGTTTAATGCCAAAGACCGAAAATATGGGGAAAACATTTCCCCTTTCAAGCGTGGTGTGGTTTTACAAGTGCGTACGATGACTCCAAGGAAACCGAACTCGGCGCTTCGAAAGGTTGCAAGAGTAAGGCTTTCCAACAAGCAGGAAGTTACTGCATATATTCCTGGAGAGGGCCATGATTTAGCTGAGCACGCTATAGTTTTAATTCGCGGCGGCCGTGTAAAAGATTTGGCTGGAGTCAAATACCATATTGTTCGTGGAAAATTTGACACAAAAGGGGTAGTTGGTAGAAAAACTTCAAAAAGTAAATATGGGACGAAGAAAGGAGAACGTGCGCAGTCAGCTGAGGCTGCTGCACCAGCTGCTGAAGCACCAGCTACAGCTTAAAATTTATGCCAAGAAGACGTGGAGTAAAACCAAGGCCAGTTGAACCAGATCTAATATACAAAAACCGGATGGTGACAAAACTTATCAATCGGAGTATGTTAGCTGGCAAAAAAAGTGTAGCGCAAAAACAAATTTATGGAGCCTTTGATGTTATTAAGGAAAAGACTAAAGAAGAACCGATGAAGGTTTTTACTCGGGCACTTGATAATATTCGACCAACATTAGAAGTGCGACCCAGGAGAGTTGGAGGTGCTGCCTATCAAGTCCCAATGCCTGTTAGGGGTGAGAGGCGCGATTCACTGGCAATCCGCTGGCTTATTGCTGCTGCCAGAACTAAGTCAAATTCTGAATTCCACACTTACTCCGAAAAACTGGCCTCAGAGATCATAGATGCCGCAGAAGGCGCTGGTGGAGCTGTCAAGAAACGAACCGATGTGGAAAGGATGGCTGAAGCTAACCGAGCCTTCGCTCACTTCAGATGGTAACTTCATGTTCGAAAGACGGTATCGTGTAGTTGTTGGTGGTGTTACAGACAACTTAACTGGCTCGGATCACATCTCTTTTCAGGCAAGTCAAGCTCGTATTATGGGTTTAAAAAATAATTCTGGATTTTCTGTTGCAACTAAACCAGACATGCCTGGGTGGAGAGATCCTGAAAGACTTGCAAAAGTTAGACTTGGTTCGAAGCAAAAACCCCACGGCAAACCTGGAGAGAATACTCCGGGCGGTGTGAGTTATTGGCCACAAAAACAGTTAGACAAACTTTATCATCGAGATGTGACGCAGAGGATAATTGCCGCAGAGTTTGAGTTTTAACACAAAATTTCGTACGAATAATTTGCAAAAGAAACGGTATTTATTAGTTTGCTAATTTGTGAAGTGATCTTTAAGCACGTCAACAGTATTCTTCATGTCTTTTTTGTCGAACTATAAAAGATATTTCTGTAAAGGTTGAAACTATTTCAATTAAGTTGTGCGCTTGCTTGCTAAAGCTGAAATGAAGAAAAAAATTAAACCTAAAATAATCGAAGAGGTCGGGTTTGATTTCCATTGGGCAGAAGAGAAGGTTTGGAAACTTAATGTGCCCGTCGAAGGAATGGATATTGGGAAGCTTGCGTGGCATTTTGATATCCCATTTTGGTGGACAGAAAATGGCTATTACGACTTCAAACCGATATGGGTAATAAATGAACCTGATAAGTATCCCGAGAGAGTAAAAAGAGTTATGAGTTCAAATTTAAAATATCCTTTAGATATAATGTATTGGAAGGATAGATGGCTTTTGTTGGATGTTTTACATCGGTTGGTGAAAGCTAAAATGCTTGGTTTTAAAAAAGTTAAAGTCAGAAAAATTCCTCGTAAATTTATCCCTCTTATCGAGAAATAAAATGATACTGATTAACACATGTTGACTTAGTTCTTGACCGTTCCGCTTTTGCATTTTAATAAACTTTTGGTATAGCATAGAATATGCGTAAAATCTTGTTGGTAATAGTCTTTTTGTTTACCCTTTTCTTCTTTTTCGGTACCCATCAGCTTGCTGCACAAGGCAATATCTATTATGTTGCGACTAATGGATCTGATAGTAATCCCGGAACGTCTTTAACCACACCTTTTGCGAGTTTGCAGAAAGGTATGAATGTAGCCTCATCTGGCGATACGGTTTATGTTCGTGGAGGAACTTATCATCTTAATGCATCGGTTAGTATAAGCGGAAAAGACGGTACTTCCCAAAGTCCGATTCAGGTTTTTGCTTATCAAAATGAAAAACCAGTTTTAGATGGTACTAATGCCAACGACGGCAAGTGGGCTTTAGTTAGCATAAAAGACGCAAGCTATTGGCATTTCAAGGGGCTTGTTATTAAAAATACGAAGGGGGTTCTGGCGACAAACAACACCAAGCGTGGAATGCAATTTGTTGGAGATAGTTCATGGAATGTTATTGAAAATATGGAATTTTCCTACAATGAAGGAACTGGACTGCATTTCGAAGATTATGCAAGTAATAATAAGATAATTGATTCAATATCTCATCATAATTTTGATCAAGTAAGTGGTGGTACCAACTCTGATGGCTTTGCCGTAAAAAATGAAGTGACCGCGGCAAACAATGAATTCATCTCCTGTCAGGCTTATTTTAATTCTGATGATGGTTGGGATTTATGGAACGGCGGACCGACAACAATACGCAAAAGTATAAGTTACAGAAATGGCTTTAACGACTTACTTCAAAGTTTAGGAGACGGAAATGGTTTTAAACTTGGTTTAGGTCAGGGTGGTCATACTTTAATTCAGGACGTTGCTTGGGGAAATAAATATCGAGGTTTTGATCATAACAATGCGGGGAAGCCAGTTTTTGTTTACAACAATACTGCATATGGCAACGCCGTGGACTATAATTTCGAAGTAACCAATACCGGCATTGCGGTTGCACATCAACTTAAAAATAATATAGGTTTTGGATCAGGAACTAAGATGAACCCAAATGTTGTTCAGGCTAAAAACTCTTGGAACTATTCCTGGGAAGCGAACCCTGGATTTGTTAGTACTGATAGTTTGTCAGTTAATTTCCTTTCTCTTTCTTCCGTAAGCCCGGCGCTGAACGCGGGAGTTAACCTCAATTTAGAGGGTTTTGCCAATCCCCCCGATGTTGGGGCATTGCAGGAAGGTCAGAAACTTTCAGATTTACTGATTGGCGCTACGGCTACCCCTACACCTGCCAATAATCCCACTGCCATCCCAACTGTTGCCGATATACCAGGAGATGCGGATAGAAATGGCAAAGTTGATGGTGTTGATTATGTCATTTGGCTTAATCATTACAACCAAGCTGTTTTGGGACCAGCAAGCGGCGATTTTGATTATAGCAACAAAGTTGATGGTGTTGATTATGTCATTTGGCTTAATAACTACGGAAAGCAATTATAAATATTGCTGCAGTGTCTCCGTGCATGAAATAGAATATAAAAATATTGGAAACCAACCTTTCGGCATTATTGACACCATCTTCCTCCGAAAATGCATGCAAGATTTTAAGTTTTGTAAAATACAGCTTGTTTGTGTGTACGTTTGATTTGTATTGTTTTAGTTGATACAATTCTATACTGTCCGCCAAAGTGGCGGGCGGTTTTTGTGAATGAGCGGTGGTGTTTTCCTTATATTCTCCTGCTCTTTTACTCTTATACTCTAATAATATGGCGCAGCAAGCAAAGAAAAAGGCTAGCCTTGTAGTCACCAAAACGGAAGATCGCGATCTTCCTATGGAAAACATCCGGAATATCGGCATTATTGCCCATATTGATGCAGGTAAAACCACCACAACCGAACGCATTCTGTTTGAAACAGGTAAAACTTACAAGCTCGGCTCTGTCGATGATGGAACCACGGCAACTGACTGGATGGAACAGGAAAGAGAACGAGGTATTACAATTGTTTCCGCAGCAATTACCACTTTCTGGGATCTGCAAACCGGTTCAAATATACCAAACGGCCATTACAGGATTAACATCATTGACACTCCAGGGCACATTGATTTCACCGCAGAAGTTGAGAGATCGTTGCGTGTTTTGGACGGAGCAGTTATGGTTTTTGACGGCAGAACCGGAGTCGAAAGTCAGTCAGAAACTGTTTGGCGCCAAGCGGATAGATATAATGTTCCAAGAATTTGTATCCTCAACAAACTCAACTTGATTGGCGCCGACTTTGAAGGAAGCATCAAATCTATTCATGAACGACTTGGAGCAAATGCGGCTCCTATCCAAATTCCAATTGGCCTTGAACACGAGCTTCATGGGGTGGTGGATATTGTAAAGATGAAAGCTTATACCTATCAAGGAATTGAAGATAACAAGCTCAAAGAAGAAGAAATTCCGGCTGATCTTGTTGATACAGCGAAAAAATATCGAGAAGAGTTGGTTGAAAAAGTTGCTGAATATGATGACGAGGTTTTAGCAAAATACCTGGAAGGTCAGGAACTAACCGAATCTGATATCAAAAAAGCAATGCGAGCTGGAGTCATTGCCGTTAAATTTTTCCCTATTCTGGGTGGAGATAATAGGACCGCGACAACACAGCTTTTGATGGATGCTGTGGTTGAATATTTGCCGTCCCCTTTGGATTTGCCGCCAGTTGAAGGAGAAAATCCAAAAACCGGTGAAAAAGAGAAAAGAGAACCAAAAAACACAGAACCGTTTTCCGCATTAGCTTTTAAAGTTGTGACTGATCCGCACGTCGGGCGGTTGGTCTACCTTAGAATTTATTCAGGAACTCTGAAAGCAGGTCAACCGATTTACAATGTCAGTAAACAAAACAACGAGCGTGTCGGGAAACTGGTTTTACTTCATGCAGATCAAAGAGAGCTAGTCGAAGAAGCATATGCGGGAGAAATTGTTGCTGCAGTGGGAATTCGAGAGACTACAACAGGCAATTCTTTGGCCGAACCTGGTCACCCAATACTTTTAGAGTCAATTTCATTCCCGGAACCCGTCATATCGCTTGCTATTGAACCCGCTACCAAGTCGGACCAAGAAAAAATGAGTTTAGCTTTACAAAAACTATCTGACGAGGATCCAACATTTAGGATTAAAAGCAACCCAGAAACCGGCCAAACAATCATTTCAGGAATGGGCGAGTTGCAACTTGAAATTTTGGTTGACCGCATGAAGAGAGAATTTAATGTTGACGCCAAAACAGGAGCCCCACAAGTTGCTTACAAAGAGACGATTAAAAAGATTGCAGAGGGTGAAGGCAAGTATATCAGACAAACCGGCGGCCGTGGCCAATATGGCCATTGTTTCTTGAGAATCGAGCCGTTAGGACGCGGCGAAGGTTACGTTTGGAAATCTGAGATCAAAGGTGGAGCAATTCCTTCTGAGTTTGTTCCGGCGATAGAAAAAGGAGTACATGAGAAATTGGAAAACGGTATTTTAGCCGGTTTTCCAATGACTGATATGCGAGTTGTCGTTTACGACGGAACTTATCATGACGTTGACTCATCTGAAATTGCTTTTAAGATTGCAGGGTCGCTAGCTTTGGAAGTAGCTGCCAAGAAAGCCGATATGGTGCTTCTTGAACCGATTATGAAGGTGGAGGTAACGACACCGGATGAGCATATGGGCGACGTCATTGGAGATCTTTCCAGCAAGCGCGCTCAAATTCAAGGAACCGACAAAAAGGGTCTAATGACCGTAATCAACGCAATGGCACCTTTGGCTGAGCTTTCCGGTTATGCCACAAAATTACGCTCAATTTCCCAAGGACGAGCGAGTTTTTATATGGAACCAAGTCATTACGAAGAAGTGCCATCTAACGTTGCAGCAAACTTGATAGCATCGCGTGGCAAGGGTGGGGAAAATTAATACTGATCGCCACATTTACTTGAGGCAAATGAATTTTACAATGGTTTAAATACCTCCACGTCTAAAGCCTTGGATTCCTTGAAGTTGATGTTGAAATTGAAAGGTTGGTACTTGACAAGCTAAATTAGCCTTGGATATAATACTGACATTCCACGCTTGAGCGTGGTTTAATTTGTCCCTCGACTTTTCTCGGGATAAATCATAAAATACAACCATCGGGGATTTACCCTGAATGACTAGAATAAATCAAAAACATGGCAGGTGATGCTAAGCAAAAATTTGAAAGAAACAAACCACACTTGAATGTTGGTACTATTGGTCACGTTGACCACGGTAAAACTACATTAACGGCCGCTATTACTACAGTTTTATCCAAGCAGTCTGGCAACAAAACCAAAGCTTACAAGTTTGACGAAATTGACAACGCTCCAGAAGAAAAAGAAAGAGGCGTCACCATCAATATCACACACGTAGAATACGAAACTGAAAAGAGGCATTACGCTCACATTGATGCTCCAGGCCACGCAGATTACATCAAGAACATGATTACTGGTGCTGCGCAAATGGATGGCGCAATACTTGTAGTTTCAGCAGCGGATGGCAAAATGCCTCAAACAACTGAGCACGTAATTCTCGCTCGTCAAGTTAATGTTCCAGCAATTGTTGTATTTTTGAACAAGATCGATACTGTTGATGATCCGGAAATCGTCGATCTTGTTGAACAGGAAATTCGAGAACTTCTCAAGAAATACGAGTACCCAGGTGATGAAGTACCAGTTATTAAAGGTTCAGCCCTAAAGGCTTTGGAGGGTGATGCGGAGGCTGAAAAGCAGATTTTGGAACTTATGAGGGCTGTTGATGATTATATTCCCGATCCTAAGCGTGAAGTTGATAAACCCTTCCTCATGCCAGTTGAAGACGTTTTCTCAATAAAGGGTCGAGGAACAGTAGCAACAGGACGCGTTGAGCGAGGTAAATTAAATGTCAACGAGGAGGTTGAAATAGTTGGACTTAAGGCTACCAAAAAATCCGTTGCAACAGGACTTGAAATGTTTAGAAAGACCTTGGATTTTACAGAAGCCGGCGACAATGTAGGGCTTTTGCTAAGGGGTATTGAGAAAAACGAAGTTGAAAGAGGTCAGGTGTTAGCAAAAACGGGTTCGATCACTCCTCATACTGAATTTGAAGCTGAAGTCTATATTCTTTCCAAAGAAGAGGGTGGCCGACACACACCATTCTTTACAGGCTATAAGCCACAATTCTTTATTCGCACAGCGGATGTTACAGGTGAAGTAACTCTTCCTGAGGGTATTGAAATGGTTATGCCTGGCGATAACGCAAAAATGAAGGTCAAGTTAATTCAGCCCGTAGCTACTGAAGAAGGTCAAAGATTTGCAATTCGTGAGGGTGGTAGCACAGTAGGTGCTGGAGTTATCACCAAAATAATTGCCTAACTTGTTAAAGAGTTTATATTTTTAGCACCTTAACCAAACCATGGCAGCAGGTAGACTTAGAGTCAAGTTGAAAAGTTATGACCACCGCGTCATTGATGACGCGGTTGTTAAGATATTGGATAGTGCCATGGCGACTGGAGCAAAAATTGTCGGTCCAGTTCCTCTTCCGATCAAAAGAACACTTATCCCCGTTTTACGTTCACCTTTTACAGACAAAGATTCACAAGAACATTTTGAGATAATTGTTCACAAAAGATTGATTGATATATTAGATCCCAATCCCCGCACCATAGATTCTCTCTCCAATCTAGATCTCCCCGCAGGGGTAAGTATTGAGATTAAGATGTAGATTTTTTCTTCTTTACTTAACTCCAGTAATTCGACCTAATCATCAAAGCAGCTATTATTTGAATTTTCCAAAGTGTGGTTTTAATATGTTTGTATGCCACCCAAGTCCTCCTTGAAACCAGACAGATTAACCCGGGAAGAGCTAGAAGCACTTCGTTCGCGACAGGTCGAACTGAAGAATAAATACAATCAAGCCGCCTTTGTATTATACGAACAAGATCCCACAAGAGATCAGGTAGCAAATTGGGAATTAGCTGAGCAACAAATCGGTGTCGCTTTTGATGAAGCAGATTTTGAACTCCAGCAAGGTGTTTTAAAAGAACATCATGGTGGGGGTATTGAACATCGTGGTGGTTAGGTAAAAAACCCACTAAACAAGAGCGGTTGTTTCCTCTTCTCAAAGAACGTCATTTAATCACTTTGTAATGAAGCTGGACGAGGTTGTCTTCGAGTTTTTCTACGCCTTCCAATTTTAAATTAACAAAGTCTTGTGTGTTTTCAAAAAGTTTAATGCCGTTACCAAGTATTAGTGGATGGACGCTCAAATATATCTCGTCAATCAGTCTTTCTTTTAGAAAAGAAGTATTTAAAGTGCCACCGCCGATGACAACCGCACTTTTGAATCCCTTTTGGTTTAAAAGTTTTAGCACTTCCATCGGAGGCTTGCTGCTAATGAGAACACCATTAGTTTCTTTGTTTTTCTCCTTGTTATTGGTTAAAACTACATTATAAACATCTTTCATTGGATAAAGTTCACCTTCGTATTGTTCAAAGGTTTTTCTGCCGACAATAAGGCACCCCGCATCTTTTATCGTTTTTTCAAAATTAAGAGTATCGACCTCTGAAACCCAGTCTGAATCACCATCTTTTTTGGCAATAAAACCATCTGCCGAAATTGCCATGTATAAAATTACTATCATAGACGGATTATAACAAAACTTCGGTGGTTTTTGGATTCTTCTTTGTCCGAAGCACGAGGCTAGCTACTTTTTCTCAAAATACAGTGTTACGGTTGAAGTAATGGTTTGGGTACCGGGTTGGATGTCTGGAGCTGCACCGCCTCCCATGCCAACTGGAGCGAGTGCTCGCGACTCAAAGGCAAGTGGAGTTTGGGGTGAGGATTCGACAAAATTTGTAACTTTTCCGAGTTGTATCCCCAGAGTTTGAGCAATTTTTTGCGCCTGCTCTCGAGCATTAGCGATTGCTTGCTCGCGCGCTTGCTCGCGATATTTGTCTGGATTGTCAACCGCAAATCTTAAACTTTGAATTCTATTTGCACCAGCCTTGGTTGCACCTTCGACCACTTTAGAAACTAGCCCCAAATCCTGTGTCTTTATGGTGATGGTTGCATTTCCATTGTAGCCTGAAATATCATTTCTGCCATTATCGTATTGATAGTTTGGCATGATGGAGAAGTCCGAGGTTGTGATATTTTTCTCGTCAACTCCCAGACTTTTAACTTCCGAAATTATTGAGTTATTTATATCGGTTATCTTTTTTTGAACCGCTTCGACTGATATCTCATTGTTGATGGTTATGCCGGCATCAACGTAGGCTGTATCTGGTGTCACATCAACTTTCCCTTCACCCACAACCGAAAGTTCACTTGAGGCGGTTTTGGAGACAACCGAAATTGGAAACGCTATATCAAAAGTTTTAATGAATACCAACGAAACTAAAGCTATCGCTGCTACGACAATATATTTTGCTGAGTCTATGTATTTATCCATATCTTCAATAATAGCATACCAAAAAAGCCTGGAGATAGTAAAGTTTGGTGTGAGTAAATTCTTGCCTAGCTGAGTTTAATTTGATATACTTTGCAGGAAACGATCATGGAGATCGAAAAAGTCGAGGACATAGTTCGTCAAACATAACCTCGTGCAGTTTTTAGAAGAGCGGTTTAAACGCCTTCGGGCGTTTTTTTGTGTCTTAAAAAAAA
>Ga0154302_107_pt2 | contig 12266 bp, 6 predicted proteins | sample RifGroA1_FD_105596 | JGI IMG/M metagenome (GOLD analysis project Ga0154302, IMG submission 105596) | Candidatus Woesebacteria bacterium GWA1_41_8
CTCCCTTACCCAACAGTTTCTCCGCGCCTTGACCATCAAGGATAACCCTGGAATCAACCTGAGAAGCCACCGCAAAAGCGATTCTACACGGAATATTAGCCTTGATAAGTCCTGTAATCACATCAACAGAGGGCCTTTGCGTTGACAAAACCAGATGAATTCCCGTCGCCCTACTCATTTGCGCAATACGGGTTATCGAGTCTTCAACTTCAACAGGCGAAAAAAGCATAATGTCAGCAAGCTCGTCAATAAACAAAACTATAAAGGGCAGTGCCTGAAACCCAGACATCTCGTTATAACCATCGATATTTCTAACCCCCGCCTGGGCAAACAGCTTATAACGCCTGTCCATTTCTGCTAGAACCCAGCGAAGTGCTGAAATAACTTTTTCAGGTTCCACAATTACAGGTGCCAATAGATGGGGAATATTATTGTAGCCGGTAAGCTCAACTCTTTTAGGATCAACAAGTATAAGCTTCACTTCGGACGGGGATGCACGCAGAAGAAGTGTTGACAAAAAAGTATTAATACACACGCTTTTACCCGAACCCGTTTGACCGGCAATAAGTACGTGTGGCATTTTGTCGATATTAGCAACAATCGGCTTGCCTGATACATCAAGCCCCAAAGAGACCGCAAGCTTGCTTTTTGCAGATTTCATTACATCGCTCTCCATCATCTTTTTGAGCGATACGAATTCTGGTGCCCTATTCGGCAGTTCAATCCCAACCAAACTTCTCCCAGGAATTGGAGCTTCAATTCGGATAGTTCCAGTCGGAGCGGCAAGGGAAAGTGCCAAGTCGCGTTCTAATGCCGTAATCTTGGACAGTTTTGTCCCGAGTGCGACTTCAATGGCGTATTGGGTTACAGCGGGTCCCAAATTTACCTCTACGACTCGGGCCGTAATCCCAAAAGATTCCAAGGTTTGCTCGATATTGGCAGCATTTCCCTTAATATCACCCCGGTCTGCTTTGCCGGTTGCGCTATCGGAAATAAGATCTAAGGATGGATATTTCCAAACTTTTTCCTCGCCTGGAACATTGCTAACCAATTTTTGTTCCAAAGGTTCGTTTGATGTTGAAGTCGCCTTATTGTCGCTTGGTTTTACATCTTTTGATTGAGAGGAAGAGTCGGAGACAGAAGAGCTTTGGCCACCAATAACCCTTAGTTCTTTTCGCCCAACACCAAGACCTTTTGTATTATTACCTCGCACTCCATATTGGCGGAACAATTTGGCAAATATCATGGCGACCTGATCTAGTGACGTATTAAACATAATGATAAGCCCAACAACAGAAGTACCCAAAAAGATGATAAACGCACCTACACCTGTAACGAGAGCTGCAATGCCATCCCATGAGGCTTTACCAACGCTACCTGCCCGCGTCAATGCTGTCACAGAAACAAAGAAAAGAAGTGAGCCAATAATTACATTGGGCTGCGATAGGGGAATTCTGAATTTAGAAACCAAAAGGCCGAAGGTTAAAAAAATAAACGGCAAAAATATTGTTGCCCAAGAAAAAAGGCGAACCAAAAAATCGTTAAGCCGCACCAATATGAGTCCTTGCCGAGAAAATGAAACGATAACAAGCCCAGCAAGGGAAAAAAACGTAATCTGGACAATGGAATACATTGTCGCCGGCTTAAGTTTCAGTTTAAACGACTTCTTGGACTTCGACCTTCTTTTCCTTTTCTTAGCCATAAATCCATTATACCCAACAGATTAAATAAATTGAAACAAGGAGAGTGATATCACTCAGAAGGAGGGGCACTTCCCTCACCCGAACTTTCACTTAAAGTTGAGTACAAATCATCACCGAGTTGCACAACTTCATCAACATCTTTTTCTTGCTCACTAACCTTCTCTTCCATTTCGCGCTCTGCTTTAGACTCAAGTGCGTCTAGTTCTACATCCTCTTCTTCTTGGATTTTTTCCATTTTATAGTCATTGTCTTCCTTAATTTTTGCAAGCTTTTGTCTATATTCCTTACTTAGCTTATCGTACCCTTCGGGGTCAACTGAACGCACATAATCATCTAATACATTCTCATAGTTATCCACATCTGAATACGCCTCAATAAGATAGTCAACATCATCATCAGACATTTTTGAAATAGTCTCCTCCGCCTCTTTAGGAAGCATTGGAAACTTCAATTTTTCTAATAGATTTAGTAATTTTTGTCTTTTCTCATCCATAATTTATTTTGTCCCCTGTTCCTTCTTAAGTAGCTCCCTATAATTAGCAAGTTCGCGTTGCCATTCACCCAAAGCTTCAGTAGAAGAGCTAGCATCCAACTTTTCCCGAGCAGGTCTAACATGTGCTTCATAATACTCTGTTGCTGTAAGCTGCTTTTTAGATAATTCCGGTTGTTGCTCCAGAACCTCATTGGCCGTCGTATTTGCAGGAGGTTGTGTTGGCTCAGGGGCCGTTTTTGTTTGTCCAGCTGCATCAGCAGCAATCTGGCCTGGGTTCTCGACTTGTGATTGCAAACCTTCTAGAGCCTTTAGTGCCAGCTCCGGTTTATCAAAACTTATTACAGTTTCCCCCATATTCATTTTTTCCTTGATATCCGTAATAACTGAAGGGAGATAAAGTTCGGCTTTACCCCATACACCAGTACTTAAACCCACCGAATCTGATTCCATCTGTTTACTGACAAGGCTCCCATTTGCGTTAATGTATACCATTACGAGGTTTCCTTCAGAATCCGTTTCAGTACTAACCTTTACACCCGCACTTTTAGCATCTACTGCAACCTGCTTAAATTTTGAAACATTCTCGCCAGGACTTATATTGCCCTCAGGTTGAAAAAATTCAAGATACCTTAAGTGTTCAAGCTGTTTTTCTGTCATGCTAGTTTCTGCCTTTTTTTCACTTGTTTGTGGTGGAGTTTCTTCGGACTTTTTTTCCTCAGCAACAGGCATGTTAGCGGGAAGTGGTATTACTTCCGGAGTTCCTGTTTCCGCAGTAGCAGGTTTTGTAGCGGGAGTTACTGCATTAGCTTGGGGTTTATTACTTTCGGCTTTTTTAGCCTCTTTCCTTTTTTTAATGGCATCCAACCATTCGTTTCGGGGAACTACTTTAACCTCATTATTATCGCCTCTCAATAATCTGTACCCACCTGTCGCGCTAATTTTTTGTTTTTTCCAATCCTCAATCTTTTCGTTTCTTCTTTTGTTCGCGAAAGCCCAAAACTCGTCAGATGTTTTGGCATCTACATTATCGCTAGTATAGGCCTGTATTAAAGCCCCTTCTGCAGTTACTTCACTCCACCCAGCCTTTTTATCCCTTTCTTTCCACCAAAATGCAAAATACCGTTTTTCACCGTTTGGCATTTCTGCAACCACCACATCATGCGTTCTCATTCCTCTACTCCATTCTTTGTATGGTTTAGGCTGCTCTTCTTCTGTTGCTTGCTGAGCGGCTTTTTCAGCACTAGCTTGCTCCTGCTTCTTTAAAGGCTCTGTTGTGGTTAACTTAATATCTCTCTCCACAACTTCATCTGGGTGGTCCTTCTCATAGCCATCAATAACTCTTTTTATTATTTCAGTTCTCGATTCTTCATCAAAATATTCATTAAACTTTAACTCGTTTTTTGGTGTAACTTTTTCTGCTTTACTATCTGTGTCTTCATAATATATTCTTTTGCCATCCCACCATATTAAGAAATTATCCTCACCGAGTTTGACCATCTGATATCCTTTAGCATCTTTTCGTACCTCCTCCGGAGTTTTATCACGAAGGTCTTCTTTAATTGTAAATCTGCTTTCCAAATCCTTTGCAAAAACTGCGAAGTGGGGATTATTTTCCCTGCGTTTGTCAAAGTCAGCATTATGTAGACCTACAAGTTTTTTACGTGCGTTTTCTAATTTCTTCATCTTCTCAGCAGCTTCAGCTTTGACACCCGCTCCACCAACAATCTCACCCGCCTTTGTTCTTCCCTTCAGATAAAGAATGTTTGCTTCATCCGCAAGTCTCTGCTTACTCCTGTTCCACCACATCTCTAAAGCATGTCTTTGTTCTAAAACACTTTTATGTTCAGCTATTCTTCCCATCTCAAACTTAGCTTTTACTGCCTCAACATCATTGTGATGGCTTTCTTTGAGAACCTTAATATCCCTAATGCCATCTTTAATAGTACCTCCGATTGAATCAACAAAAGGTTGAGTCATTTGTGAAGCCACGTCAGCACTAAATTCTTTTGCCTTATCCAGGGTATCCTTTGCTTGATCAACAACTGGGGATAACCGACTACTTATTCTTTCTTTTACTAGATTAAGTCTTGAGGCTATTTTCTCTTTCGCAGCAGTAATTGTCTCAACAGTTGCTTTAACTGACGACTTCCTGCCCATTACATTTTTGCCCCAATTTTCTCTTTGTTCTTTCCATTTCGCATCGGCAAGCTTAACCCTCTGTTCGGCTAAAGTAACTCTCACATTACCCAGCTCCTGTTTTCTTTTAAGTTGAAGTTCTTTTATTTCGGATGCAAACCTGCAAGCAACTTCGGGTTTTGCATTTACGGCATTTTGCAGATTCTCCCTTCGGTTTTGAATTTGTCTTTCAATTGCAGCAACGGGTTCGAAAATTCTGTTTTTTGTATCCTCACCAAGACTATTTAGAGAGTCTATCTTGCTTTTGTTTTTACCTGGATCAAATCCCAACTCTTCCTTATATTTATCAACACTCTGGGCAATCCTTCGAGATTTTTCTTCTCCACCCTGATCAGTATCAAGATCTACAAGATTGGTAGCCTGAAAATTCGGCCGTTCTTCCTCAAATTTCCATCGGTCCTCATATTTTTTTTCAACCTGCTCAGCCAATTCACGGCCGCCAATCCTTCGGGCATCTTCCGTTGCCTGGTCCAAAAACCCACTCCTTAGGCGTTGCAAGCGATAAGCAGTACGCCTAATTTCATTTCGAGAAAAATTTTCCTTGCTGAAAGTTTCTCTAGCCTTATTTTCTTCAATTGTATGTTCACCTCGCGCCTTTGCTGCATCTTCCAAAAAATTACCTGCAAGTTCATCACCTATCTGCGAAAACTCGGCACCCAAACTTTGTCTGATGGCTTGTTGCCGCTCCTCGGGCGATGCACCTGCAGCAACATGGACCTCAGGCGCTTTAGTACGCTTACCCATTTCACGAAGAGAGTCTAACCCCGCTGCAACTTTATTAGCCTCCGCTGGAACATCTATTTGCTGCGCTGACCTCCTGGTTCTTTGGTATGTTTCAGCCACACTACCTAAATTACTATTAGGATCTTCTAAACTGTTCTTGTAGGCATCGGCTATCATCCTTAACCCTTCCTCACCGCCATCGGGCTTCATTGCATTTTCAATTATCATATCCGTAGCCTGTTCTACTGATGTTGAAGTAATTTTAATTTCTAGTGCTGGTTTTGCACCTTCTTGGCCTGATTCATCCATTTCACTCTTATGATATTCTTTTAGAATGCTGCTAGTCAAAAGATTGAAGGTTTCTGCTGCCCCTTCCGGATAATATTCATTTCCGCGGATACCCGGGTTTGCTTTCCGCTCTCGATATCTTGGTTCATTTCTATTTAAAGTTAATTCAGTTTTGCCGGCAGCGGTAATTTTTGCCTTGGTTATTACTCTGCCATCCATCTTTTCCTCGGCAACTAATGTGCCGTCAGGTCCACGTCTTAGAGTTGCTGTAAAAGACTCATCCGTAATACTGTCTTTTCGTCTTAGTGTGATTTTATTTTTATCTTCAAGAGCTTTTTCTGTAGCGTTTCTTGCTCTTCTGGTTTTTGTCAAAACATCTTCAGGAGTGGCCTGGCCTCCAGAGTCAAGCTTTATTAGATCCCGCTCTACCGCCTTTGCAATTTTCTTCCTTGCCCTTCTTTCATTCCTGTCTTTTCTTTCCTTTGTCCAGTTTTTCAGCCTGGTTTGCATATTTTCCTCGCTTTTCCAAGACTCAGGAAGTCTGTCGTGCCATTTATCCCATGAAGCTTCAATATCATTATCTCTCCTAATTTTTTGATATCTGCTAGAACTACCAAGATACTTCAAATATTCTCTCTTTAGTCTCATCCTGTTTTGAACATCAGCTTTTGGATCCCCATAATACCAATAATATTCATCACCCAAGCTGTCGGTTGTTATTTTCACACCAGGTCTTGCTTCTTGAGGAGACTTTCCTTTACGAGACAAATAATCTCTTATGGCACTCTCTGGAAAGGAATATAGTTTTCCAAGAATTGCACCAATAGGGTAACCTGCATCTTCAGCCATCTTTACATAATTATTGATGTCCATTAATCCATCGTAGGGAGGTACAAGATCTGAATTAGAGGTCTCTTCTTTTAACTTATCAGGATTATAAATATAGCCATACCTTCTTGGCGTAGCGTCAACGGAAGGTACAATTTCGGGCTGAGAAACTCGAAGACCAATGCTTTCAAAAGACTTTTTAAACTGATTAAATTCATCTTCAGACCAGGTGTCTTCTGGAAATGTGTAATCCGTAGCGGCTTTCAGTTGTCCGACGACCAACTCCGTTTCTCCATGTATTGCCCAGTGTTTGTAAGCTTCTGGAAGACTAGAATGAAGTATATTAAGTCTATCAACTGCCTTTTCGTATTCGGTTTTTTGCGACCGAGTTTCCTGATTATTTAGGTCTTCCTCCATGCAAATGTAAGTACACTTAAATAATACAGGATTGGCTGGGGATATTTGTATTAAATTTCTACAACAACTGGAAGTATCATCGGCCGGCGGCCGGTTTCGTGGAAGAAGTATTTTTCCAAAAAGTCTATCGATAAATCGCAAACGGACTGAGTGTCCAGGTTTTGATATTTCGTAAGTGAGCGGACAAGCTCACTGCCAGCATGTTCAAGGAGGTTACTTTTCTTTTCTTGAAAAACAAATCCGCGGCTTATGATTTCTGGTTTACCGACAAGTTTTTTGTCATCCTTTCCCAACCTGATCAATGCAATTGCAATTCCCTCCTCAGCTAATACTTTTCTGTCGCGCAAAACAACTCTGCCGACATCCCCAATTCCCAAGCCATCGACCAAAACGCTTTTAGACTGCACTTTCCCGGCTTTGCGTGCATTGCTGTTTTTAAATTCAACAATTTCTCCAGGCATCAAAGAAAAAACATTCGCCTCTTTTGCACCCATTAAAACCGCCAATTCTTTGTAAGCATGCATATGTCGGACAGTGCCTCCGATTGGGATAAAAAACTTTGGTTTAAGAAGCGCAAAAAGTGTTTTGATATCTTCCTGACTACCGTGACCTGAGACATGCAAATCCTCTTGCATATCATAGTAGTGAACCTCAGCATTTCGCTCAATGAGTCTATCGACTAAATAATCAACGTTGACTTTAGTTCCGGGTGGTGCTGGGTCACCAGAGAAAATAACCACATCGCTTTCGGCAACGTTAATAAAATCATGTTCACCCAAGGAAATTCGGTAAAGTGAACTCCCGGGCTGACCATAGCTTCCCGAGATAATATACATAATCTTTTCGCGGGGCAATTTGCCAATCTTTTTCCGAGACATCACAATCCCCTGCGGGTACTTGAGATAGCCCAGCTTTCGTGCAATTTCACTTTTTCTATCGATTGATCTGCCCACAAAAGCGACTTTCCGGCCAGTTCTATGTGCAACATTTAGGGCTTGTTGAATCCTTGAAATATTAGAAGAAATCGTTGTAAAAAAGACCGTCTTTTTGGCATCTCTTACAACATTTTCAATCCGCTCTTCAATTTTATGTTCACTTTCGGTATATCCTGGAGTAGTTGCACCCAAACAATCGGAGGCTACTGCCAAAACACCTTCTGATGCAAGTCGTGCGGCTTTACCGATATCGAACGGTCTGCCATCAACCGGCATCCAGTCAAATTTGTAATCGGGTACATGAAATATCCTACCCTCTGGGGTATCAATTGCAAAACCCACAGCGTCGGGTACTGAGTGGGAAATTCTAAACGGAGTCAGTTTGAAATTGCCAAAGGCAAGTACGTCATTCTCTGGACTAAAAACGTTCACCCTAATGCCCTTCATGCCATAATCCTCAAGTTTGTCTTCAATAAAGCCGGCCACAAGCCGAGTAGAATAAACCGGTGCTTTTATCTCTTTAAGTAAAAATGGAACTGCTCCCAAGTGGTCTTCGTGACCATGGGAAATGACAATTCCTCGAAGTTTATGCTTGTTTTCGCGAATATATGTAAAGTCGGGAATTACCAAATCAACCCCATACATACCAGCTTCTGGAAACGCAACTCCGCAATCAACCACTATCATATCGTTCCCATACTCGTAAACATATAGGTTTTCCGTTACTTCTGTTGTGCCCGATAGAGCGATAAATTTTAATGCCATACGGCTAATTGTTATATAAGATTCATTTGCTCAGATTGTTTTTCAGTTTTTTCTTCCTCCATCGTCTTATCTGACTTTTCCAAAAGGAAAGGTAATGTCTGGAAATCTCTTTTTGCTTTTTCTTTAATTTCAGTGCTTCTTAAAGCAGCTGCAGGATGATACATAGGAAGTATTATTATATCTCGCCCATGCCAGTTAACGGTTTTTGACTTGCCATGAACATTACTGATTAACACACCTGGCATAAATTTTGCCATCGAAAACCTGCCTAAGGTTACAATAATTTTCGGTTTGATAATAGCTATCATTTTATCTAAATATTGTTTAAATGCATCAAGCTCAGAAGGCGTAGGATCTCTATTTTCCGGTGGCCTAAAATGGACAACGTTGGTAATAAAAACTTCTTCTCTGGGAATTTTTACAGCAAGTAAAAATTGGTTGAGCAGCGCTCCGGCATTACCCACAAAAGGGATGCCTTTTTTATCCTCCCAAAATCCTGGCCCCTCACCGATAAACATGATATCGGCGTCTGGGTTTCCATCACCAAACACAAGATTAGTCGCACCCTCTCTAAGTGGTAAAGACTCATCTTTTTGCATAGCGACTCTTAATCCAGCAAGAAGTTTTTGTTTTTTCTCTTTACTCATAAGTTTGCTTGGAGGAAAAATACATCATTGTGGCAGGAAATCGCGAACGTTATCTTTAGTTATATGATATGACTGACCTTTACCTTCGACGATCATCTTTGCAACTTTTCTAGCAACTCCTTCAATTGTTCGCTCAAGTGTTCTAATACCCGCATCGTAACCCAGAGGCCTTACGATATTAGCCCAAACATCATCGTCGATAACCAAACTCCCGTCATTCAAGCCTGCGCTTTCCAATACTTTTGGCAACATATATTTTTGCCCTATTGCAATTTTTTCTTTATCAGAATAACTTGGCATGCTAATAGGCTCCAATCTGTCCAATACTGCTGTTGAAATATGAGTAGTATTATTGGCAGTTGCAATAAACAACGTCTCCGAAAGATCAACTGGATAATCAATGTAATGATCAACAAAAGCGTAATTTTGCTGCGGATCAAGAAGTTCAACCAAAACACCCATAATAGAAGCTCTGCCTTCCTCTGTTACTCTATCAATTTCATCAAGTAATATTACAGGGTTTTTGGCTTGAGTTGCCCTTAGAGCTTTGATGATCTTACCGGGTTCAGCTTCAGGATGAACTCTTGATTGGCCACGAAGATCCAATGGGTCCCCCATACCTCCAAAAGGAATACGAGCGAACTTCCTGCCCATTGCCTCGGCGATTGAAAACGAAATTGACGTCTTGCCGGTTCCAACTAGTCCAACAAAGCAAAGAATCGGGGCACGCATTACATCTTCACCCTCCCCCTTGTCATGCTTAAGGCGCATTACCGAAAGGTATTCCAATATGCGACTTTTAATTTCATCTAATCCAAAATGGTTCTTATCCAAAACCTGTCTAGCATATTCAAGATCCAAAATATCTTGTGTCCTTTTGCTCCAAGGAATGTTTATAACCCAATCTATATAGCTACTAAGTCGGTCAAATTCAGGCAAAAATGTAGGGGAGTCTGTTAAATATGTAAGCTGGCCGAGCCTCAGCATAACTTTCTGACGCAAACCATCTGGCATGTCGGCCTTTTTGACGGTCTCTTCGAGCTGTTTAATCTGATCACTGGTAATTGCCATAGTTGAACATCATTCTATATCTAACTTTAGCATGAAGAGATTTGGGAAAAAAGATGGGAACAAATCGAAAAATATTACCTCTTATACTTATCTTTGCTATCCTGAAGATACCTGCTGGTTGGGAAATGAGGCCCAGAACTCCTTGACCTGTCTCTATTATCTCGCATCTGGGGCCTTCTGTCACTTCTATCAAACCTTCCTCCCCCCATTCTACCGTGGGGCCTACTAGCTCTTGCTCTTCCACGTTCCCTATCTTTTTCTTCTTCGTCAAATTTATCAAGGAGCATGGTCAAATTAACTCTTCCTCTGTCGTCAATTTCTTTGACTCGAACGGTTACTTTATCACCTATACTGACAACATCTGCGGGGTCTTTTACATAATCTTTAGACATATCCGAAACGTGAACCATACCATCCTTGCCCGGCAGAATTTCGATAAATGCTCCAAACGGTTGAAGTCGTTTTACAACCCCTTCATAAATTTCACCAGCTTTAGGATCTCTTGTTATAGCTTCAATTTGAGTCAATGCGGAAGCTACCCCTTCGTCGTTTATTCCTGCAACAGTCACTGTTCCATCATCATCAACGTCAATTTCAGTTCCAGTTTCTCTGATTAGCCTTTTTATCGTTTTGCCACCCGGTCCAACAAGCTCGCCAATTTTATCTTTGGGAATTGATGTTACCTTAATTTTCGGAGCATATTGTGACACTGTACTCTTTGGCTCTTTAATGGCAGAGGTTATAACATCTAAAATTTCAAGTCTGGCTTTTTTAGCCTGAACCAACGCTTTTTCTAAAACAGGTACTGTGAGCTTTAAAGTTTTGACATCCAATTGAAGTGCAGTAATGCCGGTTTTGCTTCCCGCAACTTTAAAATCCATGTCTCCATTGCCATCTTCCAGCCCAACAATATCAGTTAAAACAGTAAATTTATTCTCGTCCTCAACAATTAACCCCATAGCAATACCTGCAATAGGTGTTTTTATGGGTACACCAGCATCCATTAGGCTTAATGTTGAACCACAAGTTGAGGCCATACTGGTCGAACCGTTCGAACTTAAAATCTCGGACACAACACGAATTGTGTATGGAAATTCTTCCTGAGATGGAATAACTGGCAAAAGCGCTCTTTCGGCTAATGCACCGTGGCCGATTTCTCGCCTATTTGGCGAACCAATCCTACCAGTTTCCCCAGTTGAATAAGGAGGCATTGAATAATGGTGGATATAATGTTTGCTTTCCTCACCAGTTGCGGTCTCGATTAAAAGTTCAAACGAAGGCGCACCAAGTGTTGTTATACTCAGAGCCTGTGTCGCACCCCGACTAAAAAGGGCCGATCCGTGAGTTCTTGGTAAAACTCCAATCTCAGCAGACAATGGCCTTATTTGATCAACTTTCCTACCATCCGGTCTTTTACCAGAAAGTATAAGCTCACGAAGCTCATATTTAAAAAGCTTTTCAAAATATGAAGCTGCTTGTGCTTTCTCCTCGGCTTCAAATTCGTCTACGATCGCCGCTTTGGCTTCATCGAATTCTGTATAACCCGCTTCTTTGTCTGACATTTTGGCTATAAGACCGGCAATTGCATCTTTTGATAAGTCTTTAACCTTTTTTTGAATTCCCTTATCTTCCCCAACCTCTTTCACCACTTCTTTAGTCTTTCCAGCTTTCTTTGCAAACTTAGCTACAAAGTCAATTACACCTAAAGCCTCTTTTTGCGCATAGGAAATTCCCTTGGCAATAATTTCTTCTGATACTTGATTACTACCAGCTTCGACCATTACTATCGCGTCTTTGGTAGATGAAACGTACATATCCAAATCAGACTCCTCAAGTTCAAGAGTTGTGGGGTTAGTAATAAATTTAGCTTCCTTCAAACCAACACGAATTAAGCCAACAGGGCCATGCCACGGTATGGGAGAAATTGCAATTGCGGCAGAAGCCGCAATACCAGCTACAGCTTCAGGTGGGTTTTCCATGTCAACAGATATAACCATCAATACCAATTGAACGTCCATCTTATATTCCTTAGGGAAAAGCGGTCTAACTGATCTATCAATCAGTCTACCTACTAAAATTTCTTCGTCAGTTGGTCTACCTTCTCTCTTTATCCACTTACTGCCCTTAATACGGCCGCCTGCATAAAGCTTTTCTTGATATTCAACTGACAGAGGAAAGTAATCCAGGTCTCCCTTCAATG